>Ga0131853_10010576_pt1 | contig 16875 bp, 8 predicted proteins | sample TergutLab28metaG_FD_92764 | JGI IMG/M metagenome (GOLD analysis project Ga0131853, IMG submission 92764) | Labiotermes labralis P1 segment gut microbial communities from Petit-Saut dam, French Guiana - Lab288 P1 (version 2) (version 2) | ecosystem: Host-associated > Arthropoda: Insects >...
AAACGTTTGTCTGAGGGAAGAGAAAGTGTCACTGACGAAGAGAGATCAGGACGGCCAGCAACAAGCGGAACTGAAGAAAACATTGCAAATATTCGTCAAATTGTGCGTGAAAATCGTCGGCTGGTTGTCAGGAGCATAGCAGAGAGAGTGAACATCGACAGAGAAACAGTTAGGAAAATCTTAACTGAAGATCTCGACATGAGGAAGGTGTGTGAAAAAATGGTCCCAAAGGGGCTCACCGAAGAACAAGAAGGTACATTTTTTATCGTATCTCGCGCATTCCTCAGTGGAATATAGACGGTTTCAGGCAAAAGTTGTAGAGAAGTTGGAAACACACATTTTGTGTTCAATAACTTTTTTTTTTCTAAAATCGCGCCTTTTGTGAGATAATGTGGAACAATTTTGTAGAGCGGGGCAGGCAACAGCTGACATTACGGCGCATGCTCACTGCCTGTTGGATACCTAAGAATACAAACACACACACACAAAATATGTAATGCTCATTGCTTTTCTTTGCAACACTGGTTACACGAACGCCCCTCATTGTTACGTTATTACGTGCATTGTCTGTATTGTTCCCAGTTTCAGTCTTCTTTTCTTACAGTAAATTTGTCCCAGTTTTAACAACGCATCGCGCTATAATAAAGTGTGAGTGAAGTAGCTTATGTTTCGGTTAAATGGGGGTGAGCAGTTTGCTTCACGCCTTGGCGGCTTTACCCCAACGGGGAAGGGCGCCTGTTGCCATTTTCGTAGGAGGCTGTGGGAGACTCACGGCCAGGTTTGGGCGCTTGTACCGAAAACAAATTATGTCCCTCGCCGGCAACCGAACTCCAGTTTTCCTTTCGCCCAAACCTTTATACAGTCATTAATGATTTCTTCCTTGTTGAAAGTACTCTTCTGAAGACATCAATTTGCAACACACAGTATTGTGCCGGTCCCAGTGGCCGCGCGGTCTAAGGCGTGGGTCTACAACCGCTCGCTTGCTGGAATTGTGGGTTCGAATCCCACCGAGGGCATGGACGTGTGTCTGTTTTGAGTGTTGTATGTTGTGAGGTGTAGGTCTCTGCGACGAGCTGATCAGTCGTCGGGAGGAGTCCTACCGAATGTGTTGCGTCGTTGTGGGTGATCTAGAAACCTCGTGAATGAGGAGGCATTAACCCACTGGAGGCTGTCGCGCCAAAAACAAACACATTGTATTGTCCTATAGCGTGACATGTTAAAAAAAATACGTTATTGGGTGCACGCAATATAAGCTGCACTGACAGACAGACACAGTTGTTAGGACATCATGAAACAAACGAACAGCAAACACTATAAACTATTACACCATGTTAACTGGTCTAAGTGCCCGCGAGCGGTAATTACTTTCACGTACGAAGTGTGTGCTGTAAGAGGAAGGGAGCCGACACGTAAATAATTAACCAAACTTAGGGGCTGTGCTAGCATGATCACGAATGGGCTTCATGGTGTTGTTACTATAATCCGGACTGCCTCCAGAGATGTGGGTTAGCATTAACGAGATTCAGTAGCTCATTAGCCTGCTTAATTCACGTTAATCATGGCCGCACGCCGTCGTTACTAAATCCAGGCACCTGACTCACCTCTGCGCATGAACGCCCGAAGCTGCTCTAGTGTCCTGGTGGATTAAAGACGTTCTTATTTTTGCACGTACAATTTATGATTGTTGGACGTAGCTAGCAGTGGCTAAGGGGATTCAGCGATAACGATGTAATTTGTATGCAGGTTTGTAAAGAATAAGTTATGAAATGCAGCGCGAGGCAACAACTGTGCAGCTTTTGGTAGAGGCCGGTTAAAATGTGATGGCACACGCGCAGAAACCAGATTTCGTCTTTCGGCGAAACGGACGAGTGCATTTAAATCGGCGGTGGTGTCAGTTCAGTCGACTACTGGCAGCCGAGGTGTGCGGATCAGCGGTAGTAATGCTGGATGCACCATGTTCCGAGGTAGTGTGAAGAGTACTGGCTACCCACTGCATTTGCCAGTTTCCCCTTCACCCCCCCGCCCCGGTGCGCCACCATGTGCCATCACATTTCAACTGGAGTATACTCTCCGTTTGAGAATCTCCAAAACATATTTGATAAATGGAAATTGTGTGTTTTGTACCTTGTAATTGTTTTATTCTTCGCTACATTTTTTGTTAGAATTTGTTTGGCTACAGGAAGTGTACTACGAGATACACAGCAGCTGCAAAGAGAAAATGCACTTGCAAATTGTTGGCTTTTGTTGTCTCATGGAGGTGGATTTACAAATTGTCATTGTCCACGCCATGAAGGCGTATAGTGGGAGTACACGTATAACTCCACTCATTCTTTACGCCGGCACTAGATGCAAGCGAGTGATAACAGTAGGCCACAGCTGCTTTACACCTGGGAAAGAAAGTCGGTAACCCCGGATTAAGGGGCTGGGTGGGCCCCATCATCGGTCAGGCCTATTTGGGGGGAGGGGGAGACTGTTCCCTCTGTCGGGATTTCAACCAAATTAAATCGGCCAGCGGATTTTTGTGAAAGTCGACAAACCACTGAAAAAAATCCTTGCTCGGTTTTCGAGATGTTAGGTGTAGACAGATGGACAGCCAGAAGTACCGGAGCTGATATGCGCGATTTTTTGTTGCCAAAAATGTAATGGATTTGCGCTGCACAGTCGCTTCTCTTTTGCACAGAATGTGGGTTACTGCAACGTGTGAAATAAGTACGTGGGGCCAATACGTTTTTGTTGCTGCCGTCATCAGCAGTGCTGACGTTGCTTCTGCTGATAGCAGAAATGTGTGGAACAGGGCGATTAAAACCTCAGTTCAGATACTTAATTACATCCTTAAAAATGATGATCCCAATTTGTGGTGCCAGATGATTATGTTGTGATTCGTTACACTTCGTGCAACGATAAGCGAAAAAATGTGTGCCTGTTACTTCGTTACTGTCATCGGATAATCGTTCAGGACAGGGAGAAATGGCAGGCTGTTGTGAAGACGGTAATGAACAGTCGTGTTCCATAAAATGCTGAGAATTTTTGACTAGCTTAAGAACTGCTAGCTGCCGAAGAATGGCTTTGCTCCGTGGAGTTAGTTAGTTAGTTAGGTCGGAAAATCACTATCGTTCTCGTAATTGAAATGTCCGCTGGAGAGTGACTAGATGATGTCATTAGTGACCTGTACAAGTGAACCTCCAGTTAAATTACCGTCTGACGTCATATCATTATTTCCGACTTCAAACTCGTAGCCAAAGTGATCACTGGTCGCACAGTGACTGCAATAACTATAAATGTTTGATGGGATGTGTGTAATAATAGCTACGTATCTAGAGGGTAAAACGTTACGCCATTTATAACACTGGATATTCAGTATGGAAATCCGTAAATGTAAGGTAGTTTGCAAATTGTAACGCTGGATATTCAGTAAGGATTTCCTTCAATTTAAAGTGGTTATCACATTATAACCGTGGATAGTCAACAAGAAGTTCCTTCAATTTGAAATATTTTGCATAATTGTGACACTGGATATACAACAATCACTTCATGAATGTACAGTGGTTTGCAAATTGTAACACTGGATATTCAACAATTACTTCATGAATGTAGAGCGGTTTGCAAACTGTAACACTGAATATTCAACAATGACTTCATGAAGGCAGAGTGGTTTGCAAAGTGTAACACTGGATATTCAACAATGACTTCATGAATGCAGAGTGGTTTGCAAATTGTTACCACTGAACATTCAACATTGAGTTCATGAATGTACAGTGGTTTGCAAATTGTAACACTGGATATTCAGCAATCACTTCATGAATGTAGAGTGGTTTGCAAATTGTAACACTGGATATTCAGCAGTCACTTCATGAATGTACAGTGGTTTGCAAATTGTAACACTGAATATTCAACAATGACTTCATGAATGCAAAGTGGTTTGCAAATTGTAACACTGAATATTCAACAATGACTTCGTGAATGTACAGTGATTTGCAAATTACAGAACTAAATATTCAGTACTGAATTCCATAAACATAAAATGATTAGCAGATCGTAACCAGGGACGTTTAGTATTGAAAGTGGCAACAGTAAATCGCTTTGAGAATTTTAACCGCTTAACATTTATGCAAGCCGCTAAACACGGACTTTTAAGACGACGCTTTATTATTGAAAAGCAGTTATATACAATTATTTTCCCGTGGACGGGTAGAATTGGAGTCCGTGATACTAAAACTCGCTGGTTTCTGACTGTCGATGGCTAAGACTAAATGCTTTTACGTCACGTCGACGCGCTAACCTGATCCATGTTACGTAAGTAATGTGCGACGTACGAGGGTACCAGTGGATGTGCGCAGTTTGTCGACGCCAGGTGACGCAGGTTGAAACAACTTTGCTTGGCTCTTTTTGTGTTTTGAAACAAAAAGTATGTATAGCCTGATACTTTAAAACTCGTTATTTTTCGTCAAACATCTTCATAAACTGTGGACAATAATTACATGAGCTGTTGAATACAGGGGAACATGGTAATTAAGGAGTGCTAGCATTCAGGTTAACGAACGTGTGATGGGGAAGAACCGTCGCTGAGTGTCTTGATTAGAGAACTGCACAGATTGATGACCGAAACGGCGTAATTTACGGCTTCCCAAACGTTCGGAGAATGCCTGCAGTCAGAGCCAGTGCGAGCTTCAAGGTAACGACCTCTGAGCTTGGGAAAATCAAGTGTTTGTAGAGTCTCTCTGGAATACTGACTTGTAGCGGTATTTTGTGGAATTTATATATCGGAATTTCAAGCACGTAGGGATGAAAATTTATACAGCAGGTTACTCCGAAACTTCCCGACGTGTCTACCAAACATCATGGCGTCACACCCTAGAAGGCTTATCTGCGGAAGGTATGCAGATCGAGTCGAGAGAGCCAGCTGCTTAGTTCGTCTGTTTTGACGAGGTGCAAAAAGTGAGGCACGTTTCGTTGATTCGTTGTTCTGCCACTGTGACAAGGGGCAGTAGTTTCCTCCGAAACGACGACACCTGTATTCCGAACTACACGACGTCACATATTGTAATATAATAATCAGAAACGCAGTTGGCCCGCATTTGTGTTCGGCATTTCTAATACATGTGTCATATCTTGTTTCAAGTCGCTAACTTAATGTTCTTGTGGTGATTCTTGGGAAAACCACGAGAACATCAATGGGCAGGCATTTCTTATTTAGTATAGCGCCTAGGCAACGGGCTGGAGGGTCCCAGGTTCGGATCCAGACAGGGCGAAGAGAGTTTTTTTTTCTTCTGCGAAGGGTTCAGATCGGCTGTGCGGCCCAGGCAGTCTCCCGTGCAATGTGTACGGGGAGGGGGGGTTTCACCGGTGTTAAGGCGGCCGGGGGGGGGGGGGTGATGTCGATCACATCTAGGGTCGAGGTTAAGAATGAGTGGAGCCACACATCTACTCCTCCTGTATGCCTTGATGGCCTACAGAGGGATTACTTTACGTTTCAGATTGATGAAAAGTTATATTGTAATTTATTTACCTTCTAAAGCCTGGAGGTTGCTTTACCTACCTCCAGGATTAACATTTAAAAATTCTTTTTGGTGCTGACCTTACGTTTATGTGTTTTGTACGGGTTGTGTACGGATATCAGAGGGAATTTTCTTTTTGCCTTGTGCAGTATTAACAGAGTGGTTTTGTATAACAGAGGAGGAGAGTGTTTACTGCGCGGTACGGACTGTGTCCTTATATAAAACGGATTCGTTACACCTTAAAAAGAGTTAAGCTGAGGTAAATGGCATATTGTGCCTTGATTCTGTGCGTGAAGTACAGAGCAAACAAGAGACAATGTGCACCAGTTGTGGAACACGTCACAGGGACAGAGCAGCTCAAGTGCTAACAGGACAACCAACGTGTCTGTAACGTAACATTTAGGCGCGTTCGCGTAATCATTGTTGTAGTGGAAAAACAAAACGTATTGCGTATTCTGAGTGCGTGTGTGTTGTCTTAGTTACCGCGCAACATTATATTGTCATCTGTGGCCTGTCTGGCTGTAAAATGTTTTTCCATATTATCTCATAAGCAGCACGATTTTCGGAAAAGAAAAGTCGTTGAACATGAAATGTGTTCCGGTTTTCTCTACAAATTTCGTCTGAGATATTTCTCATTCTGAGAATAACTGAGCGAGATATTATCAATAATGTATGTTGGTCTTTATGTAAAGTGCCCGTTATTCTTATCAGAGTCTAATGATAATTGTATTTTCTCGACAGATTTCGAAAAATACTCAAATATCAAATTTGATGCTTGTGTAACCGTGCATCATTGATACAATAATATAAATAGCCAACTAGATGCAACAATAACCGATTTTATTGATAATTACAATCAGCTCGACATGTTTCGGGCGATAATTTCGCCCATCCTCAGGAGCACAAGACTGTATTTACATCTTGTGGTATAAAGCACCGACGATGCTGCCTGCTGGTGACCAGGAAGAGGTGGAGCGGCAGTTCCACCTCTTCCTGCCGAAATTATCGCCCGAAACATGTTGGCCTGAGTGAAATTGTTAATAAAATTATTACTGTTGCATCTAGTTGGCTATTTATATTATTTTATCAAATATGAGATTTTATGAAAATCCGTCTAGTGGGAGCCAAGTTGTTCCTTGCGAACGGACGGATATGACGAAGCTAATATTCGCTCTTTTTTTTTTGCAGTTTTTCTGAAGCGCCTAATAATTACCCTGAAATAGCATAGCTCAGTGCGAAACATAATGCGCGCACCCCATTTAATGTATAACACCGCCAGGCCTTGTCGAATTGTGAACAAACAAACAAAGGAAATCTCTCCCTGTGCACGTTAGCACTAGCAGTATATATATATAACAGCTACCGTTATTTATGGTGCTTATGATAGATGCCATTTTGAATACCTTAAATATTAACATAATTATGCGTATCTCGTATAATATGAAGCATTATTACAAGTTCGGTTAAAAGACAAGGCGCTGGGAGATGAACGAACATGACTTATTAAAAGTGGTGGCGAGTTGGTTGTCGTGACCGGTTCCCGAATAACCGTGATCGACGCTTCTGAACACGCCCTTGGACTTAACACGCCAAGTCGAGACACGGCCCCTACAAAAGATCACTTAAATTGTTGTCATCAACAGCATTTTCGCTGGATTCTTCAGGAGCCGTTTTTCAACACTGGGCCGGGGAGTCTGCCAATCCTTGCAGTACGCAGATATGCAATTATAGAGTGCAGGTGTTTGCTCTGCTTTATGAGCTGGTGGCTAGATATGTTTTAAATTTTGGTACTGTTTTGTAGTCCTGTGTTTTTTTGTGTGAACCTTGGTGTTTTATCTTGAAGGAAGATCTGAGGTGAAGTTACAGTACATGTGAACCTGGTACACGGGGAAGTGCGGCAAACAGGGGCTGGGGGGGGGGGAAGTTTCTTAATGGGAGCCTTTCATCATTTGCTGTATTCATCAGATATAATTAGGATAATGAAGTGAGGGAACAGGAGAAAGGCTGGACATGTAGTAGGAACGGGAAATATGAGAATCACGTGAGAGATCTAGGCGTAAATAATACTAAAATTAATCTAAGAAATTAGGGTGCAAGAATGTGGAATGGATGATATGGCTCCGGGACATGTTCCGGGTCTTTTGGAGTACAGTAATATAATCTTATTTTCCATAAAAGATGGCGGATTTCAGGACGAACGTAGCGACTATTAGCTGCTGTGAAGAAGAAGTATTGTTATACAGAACGAATTACGTTGGAAACAAAGACGAAAATTTTAATCGAAAGAATCACAAGGTTCGTCATCCCCGCTGTGTTTATAATCAAACTAGATTGCAGTGTATGTACTGTCTAACACAACTATATGATGGTAGAGATGGGTATAGAATTTATTACATAAAGAACACCTACATGTTTCGGCACTTTTCATTGGCCATCTTCAGGTTGATAAAACTTAGTAAGCAGCTATTACTGGACTTGTGTGTGTTGTATACAGTGGGGAGGTAAGAGGTGAAGTGGGTACGAGATCTTGCATGTGTTGTGTAGGATGGGTGGTGTGGGTACATGGGTTCTGCTGTTGTATGTTGTGTCTAGGTTAATATAGTTGGGTCTACTGTATCATCTTATGTTTGTAGAGATTATATGTACATGTACACTTAGCTTATATATATATACAGTGTGCAACTTTATATAAATGTAATATCTATAGTTATAGTGGGTTCAGTGATCTAAGACTATACAAAATATAGTTCCTATAGTTATAGTGGTTTCATTGATCTAATCGAAAGAAATTTATGTGTAACTTACAAACACATAGTTCTGTGTACAGTGAGTTAAATGTACCGCCAAGAATAAGTAAAATAATAACACCATGTATGATTCTTCTTGTGTTGTTTGTTAGATAGGAAATGTAATAATTGGATGCTTAAAGTCTACGTAACTGTAACGAACGTGGTAACGTAAGCGTAGTTACTGCACGACGGCTGCTCTAAAATTATGGTGCTACAGATAGTTGTTTTTATTCTCCACGTATCCTAGCAAAGGTACTATAATCTGGCGTGATGGCAATTGCTGATACTAGGAGAGCATGAATGCGAACACTCACGAAACCAGAAGCATTGGAAGGTCTTCATGTAAAATGGTTATTAAAAAAATTTTCCCGATGTAAATGAAAACTCGGGCGCACCGGTAATTTTTCGTGACCTTCTACGAGGTCATACTTCGTGAAAATCTGTTAGCGGTTCTCGAGTTGCTACGTGCTAACGGACGGACGGATGGACGGACGGACGGGCAGAACACTTTTAACAGGCAGTAATAAAGCGCTTTCCTCCGTTCACACAGCGCTCTGTTAATAATAGAATAATAATAGGTTATTATACGTTGCCTAGAGGATTTTTTAATAGGCGCTCAGCAGGCATGCAAACTGGTCTAATTAGGGAATGTACACACAGCGCAGCAGTTGCGACGCGTTCGCTTCTCTGCTACAAGAAATGCCTTCACAGATTTTACTTTCCAAATTTATCGTTACTACGCACTCATTAGTGCAAACAATTGCTCGTGTTTATGTGAAAATTAACAGGGTTTACAGTCTCTTTTATTTATGCTGTAGCCTGAATGATTTTCAAAATATTTATTACCTTAAGTTACTAACTGTCTAACTCCTTGGGGTAGAAATCTTGTTTAGAAACTGAGTAATTCCTCAGGTAGTCCAGATACTACCCGCATTTTGTGGAACACAAAATCCATTTCCTTGCTTGCTGGCACCCGTTACTTGTCCCTATTTGTAGGCATATCAGCCGAGTCCACACCTTCTTCTCCTATTACTTTACGATCCATTTTAATATTATCATCCATTGTACTCTTAGGTCTAGAAGTAAATGCTGATAAAACTAAGTACTTGGTCATGTCTCGAGATCAGAATGCAGGACGAAGTCGCAGTATGATGATTGATAATAGTTCCTTTGAAATGGTGGGAGAGTTGGGAACAAATTTAATATATCAAAATTCTATTCACGAATAAATTACGAGGAGATTAAAGTTAGGGAATGCTTGCTATTATTCGGTGCAGAATTTTTTGTCTTCCAGTTTGCTATCCAAAAATTTAAAGATTAAGATATACAGAACTGTAATTCTGCCTGTTGTTTTGTATGGGTGTGAAACTTGGTCGCTGACTTTGTGGGAGGAACGCAGGTTGAGGGTGTTTGAGAATAATGTGTTAAGGAGAATATTTGGGCGTAAGAGGGAACAGGTAACGGGGGAGTGGAGAAAAATGCATAATGAGGAGCTTAATGATCTGTACTCCTCACCCAATATTGTACGAGTGATAAAATTGAGAAAAATGAGATTGATTGTGCCTGTAGCGCGTATGAGGCAGAGGAGAGGCATATACAGAGTTTTGGTGGGGAAACCTGAGGGAAAAGAGACCACTTGGGAGACCCAGTCGTAGATGGGAGGATAATATTAAGATTGATCTTCAGGAAGTGGGATGTGGGGGTATGTACTGGATCGACCTGGCTGAGGATAGGGACAGGTGGCGGGCACTTGTGAGTGCGGTAATGAACCTCCGGGTTCCATAAAATGTGGGGAATTTCTTGACTAGCTGAAAACCAGTTAGCTTCTCAAGAAAGACTCTGCACCATGGAGTAAGTAAGTAAGTAAGTAACTCAATCAGCGACACTGACAACGCGGCCCGTCTGTTACATTTGCAAGGCTCTGGATATAGCGCTATAATCACGTCCACTAAAATCCTGTTCCAGTCACCGAGGTCTTACAAGCAGTTTCTTTTCTTCAGGTTATTCCAGCAAATCCTGTGTTCAATTCTGGTCTTCCCCATACTCACACATGTTCCGGCCGTCTCTTTACTTCTCGATTTAATCACCCCAATAATACAGGGTTATTCAAAATGATTGTCGGTGTTTTAACAACTTGTCATACACAATACACTTGAGATAGGAATATATTTTTTTTATTTAATAGGACAACACTCCAAGTTTTCGTTACATACCTTACAGGTGCTCTATATGTGCACCCTTTGTGATTCTACAAACATCAACACGATAATCGAGTTCGTTCCAAACTGTTTGTAGCATGTCAGCAGTGATGGCTTCAATGGCGGTTCTGATTCGTACCTTCATTTCCGGGATACTTGCGGGAAGAGGAGGAACATAAACCTGATCCTTGACGTAACCCCATATAAAGAAATCACATGGGATTGCATCTGGAGAACGAGGTGGCAAGTTGTTAAAACCCCGACAATTACACGTTTCGGGCGGTTCCTCCGTCAATCATCAGGAGCACATAACTGTACACTCAGCTTCCGGTACTGTCAACCAATAGTGCTGCGGGCTGGTATCCACAATACCAACCCGCAGCAGTATTGGTTGACAATTCCTGAAGCTGAATGTAGAGTTATGTGTTCCTGATGATGGGCGGAGGGACCGCCCGAAACATGTTGAGCCTTTTAGAAATAAATAATAAAAAATAGTTGCATCTTGTTGATTGTAATTATAAAATCATGATGTGCCAAATACAGGGTTATTCGAAATGATTGTCAGGATTTTAACAACTTGTCATACACAATACACTTGAAATAGGAGTATATGTATTTTTTATTTAATAGAACAACACTCCAAGTTTTTGTTACATACCTTACAGGTGCTCTGTATGTGCACCCTCCAATTATAAAATCATACTAACGATGCACGGACACACGAATATTAAAAAAAAAAATTGGCACATCGTGTTAAGTAACTTACTGTAGACATATTAGACATTAGAAATAAAGTTCTAAATTTATGTACCGTGACTGGTACGAAATCAGCCGGTATATAGACACGACTTTCTTCCGTAACAAACGCAGGACTGTAACAAAACTGGTCACTAAATTCTCTTTTACGGACATCACCATAAAATACCCTAACATCAGCTTGGACTCTTCTAGTGCATTCCGTACGTCGTCCGCCATAAATTGCACGAAGAGAAAGCACCAGAGCTATTCACCTGTTGGAGTATTTATTTTTCTGTGTGAGCTAAAGAACTTCTACGATTGATTTATTTAAAATATATTCCAGTTAAAACACAACTATATTCTGTCACTTATACATGTGGCGACATTTGATGTTTGTGTGAACGTGCATCACTGATATAATGATATAAACACCAACCAGATGCAACAATGACAATTTATTGATAGTTTCAATCAGCTCAACATGTTTCGGGCGATAATTTCGCCCGAAACATGTTGAGCTGATTGAAATTATCAATACATTGTAACCGTTGCATCTGGTTGGTGTTTATATCATTGCAGTGACATGTTTCGACTCAACGATCATCATCAGGCTAATCATTCAACCATATCTGAGGTACATCAAGTAACAGTGCACATTTTGGGATCCCAAAAAGTTGACTTGATGTACGTTAGATGTGGTTCAATGATTAGCCTGATGATGACTCTTTTTGAGTCGAAACATGTCGCTACATGTATAATTGATAGAATGTAGTTGCGTTTTGACTGGAATATATTTTAAATAAATAAGTAAAATCACATCGGGATAGCAACAATTAAAATATTCTACGATTGAGCCTACAAAATTTGTCGGTTTAATTTAACTTTATTTCTTTTCAGTTCGTTCGAGTAAGTGTTCCTGTCAAATACTGGCACATGAGGCAGATCGGTTTCAGTGTGGTCTGCAACCGTAACTTTCGTCAGTTTTCGATATGGTGTGTGTTTATAAAAAATTAAGGAAAAGAATCTTAGTGACGAGTTCTGGAACACACGTTGCGTTATCGTTATTGAATTTATTCACTTACTTACTTACTCCATGGTGCAGAGTCCTTCTTGAGAAATGAACTGGTTTGCAGCTAGTCAAGAAATTCCCCGCATTTCACGGAACCCGAAGGTTCATTACCGCACTCACGAGCTTCCGCCAACTGTCTCTATCCTGGGCCAGCCCAATCCAGTCCATATACCCACATCCCACCTCCTGGAGACCCATCCTAATATTATCCACCCATCTACGCCTAAGTCTCCCCAGTGGTCTCTTTCCCTCCGGTTTCCCCATCAAGACCCTATATACCCCTCTCTCCTCACCCATACGCGCCACATGCCCAGCCCATCTCATTCTTCTCCATTTTATCACCCGCACAATACTGGGTGAGGAGTACAAATCATTTATCTCCTCGTTACGCAATCTCCTCCATTCCCCCATTACCTCGTCCCTCCTCGGTCCAAATATTCTCCTCAACACCATATTCTTATTCACTACAGTGTTAATATTTTCCGTGTACTTATCTCATTCACTTCGACACCATGCATAATAATTCGAATTTAAAGTTACTGAATTCACGCATTTTGATAAGAGATATTTCATTAGATATTTGTGTGAAAAAATGATATCGTATTGCAAATTTGTTTGTAAACGTTGAATACCCTTTTGTTAATTTTAACTCTCCAGATTTTACTCAGTACTTTACTTTAAATGTTGTCTGTGCTGCAGTGTTTCGTATGTGCATGGACTTCATTGCAAAATGACACTTGTGTTGTACATATGTTGCATCTGTTTTCTACCTGATGATGGTCCAACAGAGGCCGAAACATGTAGGATTATAATAGTATGCAATGGCAATATTGAAATAAAAATGGTAAGTAAATAGTGCGTCCTGTTGGTTCTTATTGTACGGATACGTCACGATGCACGGTCAACAGAACGTTAAATATTCCGAACATGTCCCTTCGATATGTAAGTATCAGGTTTTAAGTTACTTTCGTAATCTTATGGTGGAATATAGTGAGACCCATAGAAAACTTAAAATAAATGTTTTGTTATTTTTTGAGATGCGTACCTAAACTAAACATCTGAAACAACATGTAGAGAATTTTTCGAATAAGCGTAAAGAAAGGGCGAAGAATCTACATGTTTGTACCGTGCATCAATGACGATTAAAACAATTTATTACCCAACAGATGCACAAATATATAATTCTTAGATACAATTAGAGTTATTATAAAACATTTAAAAATATTTAAAATTGCTCCAACATATTTCGGATCACAAGGGGTCCATCATCAGGGAGCTTTATACAGTGCTTGGCTAAAATTACAGTAATGGCTCTATCGTGTCCGTCGACATGTCAACGGACACGATACTACTACTACTACTACTACTACTACTGCCACTACTACTAGTAGTAGTGGTGGTGGTAGTAGTAGTAGTAGTAGTAGTAGTAGTAGTCTTAAAGACACCAGCAGTTACTGTCTTTGTCTCAAATCACCAAAATTTACAAGCAGCTTCCACTGAAACAGTGATTTTTTAAATTCTGGATCTCTCATTTTGGTTTAAAATTGGCTGATTTAAATATGTACAATAATTCCTTATTCAAAACGTAGCAAATGAGAACAGTATGGAAGGTCTGGCAGTGAGCGTTCTTCTTCTGCTTGTCTTGCAACGTGCCTGGTTGCATACATACAGATTGTATTGTACATTTTATCAGCCGACGCTGACCGGATGAACTAATAGCAGGCAAGTTTGTCGCAGTTAATGTGACGTGTTGTGCATAGCAACTGGTTTTAACCGCCCGCGCAGTTGAGGTGCAAAATGACATCAAATTGTCACCCTACAGCGGAGCAAGACAACGTACATGCATGCTAAAACTGACATTCATGATGCTTTCATAAATAATCTGTGCTCATAGCTTGATTTTGGTACGTTCGCTCCATCTCGTTTAATTATGTAGAAAATCAGAAGATTTACGAAGAAACTACACCGGGAGCAAAAAATTTGCATATATTTTTTCCTGCACTTTTTTTCGAAACATATTTAGCGAGTTAACAGCGTTCGCAGACGTAGGCAGAGGTGTGTTTATTGGTAGCGTAGACCGTCTCTTATGTTGTCGGATTTTATCCGGAAATTTAACTCGTTAAATGGTTATTTTATTAAAAGTCGCCCTTATGAAATTTAATGAAAAACTGCTCAGTGGTTCTGGGGTCATTACACACGGAAGGACAGACAGACAGACAGGCTTTACGAAGCCAACAGACCCCATTTCTGCAGCTTTCAGCTGTCGACGCATCAGTAGAAAGACCAGCCAGATTGTTTTACCGTCACTGAAGTCCTCTCAGGAAGGTACGGTGTACCGTAACGCTCACAGACAAAACGGACACAGCACAGCTGAGATAAGGCCGAAACGTCTAATCCCTTTGTGTTCCTTATCTGTTTTATGTTTATGTGAAATGTGTTTGTATTGGTGATTACAATGCCCGCTGATACTTCATTCTTTTCGTAATATAATATTATGTAGCGTACGTCAGCACAATCACTTTATTATATAAGGTAATAACAAGGCTACATGTTTCGACTATAACCTAGTCATCTTCAGGCCTATATTAACAGTTGTGTTACCAGATGCTATGCACACTTTGGGATCCCATCGTGTTTACATTCGTGGGATATATCTAATTATAGTCGAAACATGTAGCCTTGTATTACCTTATATAATAAAGTGATTGTGCTGACGTACACTATATAACATTACATTACGTCGAGAGCACATCGTGATGCTTCCATTCAAATGTGTTCTTTTCAGTGTGATATTTCTTTTGTTACGATATTGTCGTCAGTGTGACATCTAGCACTGTTACTTACAGGCCAGCGGCCCCACACGTTAGAAACAGACTTTAAGACACATTATATAGAAACTGGTGGAACATCCAAACTGCAGAATAGTGCCTCATGGTGGCACCGAACCAAGTATTGAAAGACTGCAAGAAAGCGCGATTACAGCATGTACAAGAAGTGGGAAACTACAAAGTGGACCACGAAAAAGCAGCCCGGGTTCGTAGCATAGCGTAAATACAGAAAAATACAGTAGCCAAATGCTTAAAGGATATAACGTCATAGAAGATGCCTGAAAGTGGTTGCCTCCTGCATCAACACACAGCTGCGCATGTCTAATCATGTTCAGGTATACCGGATGTAACATAGTGATTTTGATGGCTGCAACTGCGTGGCTGATGTTGTCCTTCAGTTCCTGTATCGTGTGCGGATTTGATTCGTATACCGTACTTTTCAAGTGTCCCCAGAGAAATGTTCCCTGGGGACATTTGAAAAGTACGGTCAACATCAGCCACGCAGTTGCAGCCATCATAATCACTATGGTACATCGGGTATACCTGAACATGGTGACAGCAAGACTGTTGACTAACTGTTCAAACACACTATACAATATACATACTACCGCCAAAGAGAATATCACAAGGACACGTGCAAAACGGAAGGCGGGCTACTCTTTCGTGGCCCATTCTGTATTAAACAATTCCTCACAGTATAGGGTGTTTGTGACAAACAGGAAGGTGTAAGGTAAAGTGATCCCGTTACAGGCCCGGTGTGGCCCAGAGGGTGGGTAGAGGTATAGCTCTACTCTTCCGTGACCGCGGCACTAGAAGGGAGTGAGTGGTCAGCAGCACGCCCCGGCCGCACTTTACCTCCGAGAAAGACCCAGTACCCATTTTACAGGAGGCTGCGTGGGCCCCAGGGCCGGTTTGGACGGGCGGGAAATCTCGTCCCCGCCGGGATTCGATCTCGGACCGTCCAGCCCGGTAGCTCAGTCGCTATACCGACTGAGCTACCGGGCCCATAACAGGAAGGAGTATATGGTTAATACGAACACAAGAGTGGGACACCTTAGCATGCGTCACACACAGTGCGCAAAGAATAACAGTAATTGGTTCGTAACATGGATACACATTAATACTCACCGTTCCCTGTACTCCACGGTACACGTGACGTATGTTTCGACTGGCCTATACTTGCGCTGTGATATATCACCTGGCCATTTCTTCACTTGAATAAGAGCCAAGTCTTAAATAGTTCCGTGCTTCAACCAAGCCCGAGCTGTAAACACACTATTTATCACACACGGCGTCTTGAACACAGCAAGGTGTTTTAACAGTACTCGGAGGATCTGTGACTAATAGCCTCACGTGGATATCTCCATATTATTGCCATCACTAAACACCCACCGCTCATGTTTAAAATCGGAATGTTGTTTGTTCAAATCATTATGAGCGGCAGAATTCCCGCAGGGGGATCCTATCTGTGCATTAGAATATATAATTGTGTTCCCTTTTTTAAAATGATCTAGGGGTTTAAAGCGAAACGCAGTTCAAGCCAGCCACGTTTTGCATATTTTTCGAGCTTTGTCTTGCTGTCTGTAAGTTAGATACATAATTGTTACGTTTGTCATCCAGTCTTGTTAGATGTAATAACGATGGAAATAAATTGTCAACATAACTGCACAACTGTACACAATTCCTTACACACACACACACACACACATATATATATATATATATATATATATATATATACAAAGCATGTGGCGGCGT
>Ga0131853_10010577_pt1 | contig 16875 bp, 14 predicted proteins | sample TergutLab28metaG_FD_92764 | JGI IMG/M metagenome (GOLD analysis project Ga0131853, IMG submission 92764) | Labiotermes labralis P1 segment gut microbial communities from Petit-Saut dam, French Guiana - Lab288 P1 (version 2) (version 2) | ecosystem: Host-associated > Arthropoda: Insects >...
ACTATGTGATTTAAAACTTCCCATGTTGTAGTTTCAGAATCCAAAAATAAAATTTTTGTATCTCGAATAGTTTTTTTGTTATTCACCTTAAAATTTATGGAGGTTATTTTGCCCCACCCTGTACAAGTACAACAAAGTCTTGTTTTACACCCTGAAAAAGTGGGTGAAAATCAGAAATGAATAAATAAAAAATATTCACATAAAAAAAGACTTCAGTAACTGCCAATAAAGCAGCCAAAGGACATTAAACAGAAAGTGTGAGGGCATAAATCAAGAAGTGGTGTAAAATGGTAAGGGGTGTTGGAGCAAAACAGCATAAAACAAAGTCCTTGAGTATATAACAAATAATATTTTATATTTCACACTCATACTGTTTCTTAAATTATTAAAAAAATAAATGAAACAACACAAATGTGAAATGCGTAAAAGTTAAAGAGTATCAGAACATGTATAATGCTACAGTGGTATGGCACTGTACTTGTGATCAAGATAAACTATGTGAATAATGTACCAAAATACATACAGGCCAGCAAATTAGACAGTCAACACATACTGGTATGGCATTCAAGGGCCAAAATGTGGAGAGAGTAAAGTACACGTACATCACTCAACACAAAAGTACATACAAAAATTATAACGTACGGCAGCCAGCCAGACCAGTTGCAACACACAAGAGGAACTGTAATGGCATGACACCAGCCATAATAAGCACCTTACGTAAACCACGACGCACAGCAACCATGAACCTACAACAACCTATATAATGTGAATGGTCAGATACACACACAAGTCACCTTATCTCCCAGAGAAGCAGCCTCCAGCAACCAAGGGACAGGAGACTGTGGTGGCTCAAGAGATCTTCTTCAAATATGCACGTAAAATGCCAAACCACAGATGTCCAATCCATAATGTGATCGAATTAGCACAGCACCAACAACAGTAATTTGAAACCTTAATTTTAATAGCAATTAGCAATAACAAATTTAATGACAATCTAATCTGAGGAGACAGTGAAACAATAACGTAACAACATTATCTGATATTAGCAACACAAACAGCAGTGTTATCTAACACAGAAATACATAACAAAAAGTGATAAAGGTGAACTCAAAACTTCATTGTTGACACATAAATAAATGTAAAACCAATACCAATATTTAGACTATAATCTTCTGAGATCTGACATGTTGTTTAGTAGACAGGCAGCAGCACTTTGCAGAAACCTGCTGAAGCTTGTCAACCAAAATAAACCATGTCCCCCCCGCCCCAAAAAAAATATATTCACAGCCGGAAGAAAGTTGAATTCCATTTCTTCCATTTCATAATATAAATACCACATACTTTACCAACATTCTATCACACACACACACACACACACACACACAATGCACCCAAATATTGCAGACTTTTATGTATACTTGCATTTATGTCTTCTACTTGTCGATCAAATCACCAAGAACTGTTGTTTAGCATTATGAAATCCTAAACCCAATACCTGCCATACAATGTTACGGAGAAGCCTGTCTATTAAGAGGCACAACAACAATCTTGCTGTCATCATCAGCATGCAGGGTGAGACCCATCTCGAGAAGCACAGACGAATCCACCATCCCTTGGCGAGTCATAGAGGCAATCACAGCCTGGTTCTCCAAGTTGTTTTCACACAGGTTCCGAATTGCCAAAACAACCCACTGTATGATCACTGTATGGTTTATTAAGGAACAACACAGTTGTAATGGTACACCACATATCTGCTGTCATTCTTACCAAATGCACTTCAGCTGAACTACATTCTTTAACATGAGCAGCAGATTACACACAATCAGCAGTACAAGTAACAAAAACAATAATACAAGAACCACAAATTAAACAAATGTACCATCATGTGGGGTGACTCTGGTACATGTTTTTAAGGTTTTCATGCTCTCACGGGACAACAAATATGGCTACAGCTAATAACTTAGAAACCCCCACCTTCCCTAAAAGAGTAGGTGGGGGCAGCATTCCTCAATATTCAGCTGAAAGTTGCAAATTTAAACTTGGATCAGACAGGAGAGAGGAGATTAATTTTTCATCCCAATTTCACTCCATCAAATTGGTGTGAAAATGGAGTAATGTCACTAAAAATGCAAAGACAGCCTCTGTCCCATGTTCACCCTTATAGGAGCCAATCTGGGGGGGGCGGGGGGGAATGATTTTCTGATTTTATAATTTTTTTCAATCACAACAAAAAATTCCATTTCTAAGCTTAGAATTTTTCTTTATCTGAGATAATACAAATTACAAATAGCTAAGAAAAATAAATGTAACTTCACAAAAAATCATGAAAAAAATCCTCAGGGTTTCCTATCAATTTAGAAAATCTGAAACATCCCAATCTCTTCAGGGGATGCCACTTTTCTCTGCACTGCACTCCTAGTATACCAAATTCAATCCTTAATTTCCAGCCATTTCCAGTCTCTGCCACTTGTGACTATCATGCTGACCTGAAAGTCTCCCTTATCCGAGTCTAAAACCTGACCAGGACAAAGGTCTCCATCATAGGACACAATGACAAAATCACCAACTGCAAAGGTGCCTTCAGATTTCTCATCCTCAACAAATGTACCATTATCAACCTGTTTAAGTACAAAGCTCCAATTTCTGCAGTAGGCAGAAATGAGCTTGGTAACCAATATAACAAGAAACAGTAGTGTCCCATTCATACCCCATCAAAGTTCCACTTAACAAAATGTATTATAAAAAATAATGAGGTACAGAAAAATTTATGAAAACAAATGAAATTTCATCATTAGGAATGCAATATTGAATATCAAAACTTACCTTAGATTTGCTGTATCCCTGCAGTCACAGAAAACAACACTTTGTTAGCTTCTTACCGCTAACACAGGAACAACAACATTTTTTTTCAGAATGGTTATAATGTACCAACAAGTGTTAGGTCACCTAGTTTCCAACACAGAGAACTAACCTAAGCAACTGTGCTGTGCCACCTATTGGAAACATGCAACACTAACACAAATGGTTGCTGTTCTATGGAAAAAGTGTCTTTGTCCTGTCTTCACCCTGCTGTCCTATTTTCACCCCTCAATTATGACACAGGCAACAGAAGAACATGCGAGTTAATGAACAAATAAAAAAGTAGGAAGAAATGAAGGAATTAAACTGATGAGGAAAAAATCTAAGTATCTGAGACAAACCTGTCCCAGTATATTTTATACACATAGTAAAGGAGAGTCAGGATATCCTCGTCTCACCCCCTTACTTATTTCTAGAGTTCTTCCCATTTCAGACTCTTCCTTACATACTGAAATTTCCATATTTAGATACACGATCTGTACTAGGCCCATTAAGCCCATCAGTCACTACTTGTCAGAATTTTGGCTGAGAACTTTGTCTATGGGATGTCAGTTATGCCATCGCTGTTGCTCATTTAGCACCACCCGGGAGGCACATACAGCTTAAGGAATGCTGTGGACACGAGCAATGTTACCCCCCACGACTGTCTTGCAGCACACCTCCAATGCATCAAAATCTTCAGCTATAACTACTGCACAATATGCAAACTGAAGAACACAATAATAGACAAAGATCACCTCCTTGTGTGCCCAAAACTGGACCATATTTCTAAAGAATTACCAAAGCTGTATTGGGATGCCAGTAGATTAATGGTATAAATCCAAGATCTGCCATTAGAAGATGATGACGATGACGATGACGACAACAACAACAACAACAACAACAACAACAACAACTTTGTCTATGGGCTCCCTGCAATCCAACGAAGTACTAAAGGTCAGTGTGTTCAATTCCCTTTGTTTCTCAATTTTGTGATTACTAATGAAGACGCAATCTGTACGTGACCACAATTTCCTAAACTGATTCTGGGCTCAATCTAACACAGATTTAGACACACTACTCATTCGTATGATTGTCATGTGATTACTCTGATTTTGTGTTCCGGTGTTTCCCATTTTCTGCGATTTAGCATGCTTTCTGTATAGCCCTTGCAAATGCCCATCAGAACAGTGCTTCCCAGATTTTATGCCACTTTAGGTGGTCACGACACAAAAATGAAATCTGGGTTTAACTGTATTTTGTATGTAGAATTAAGCAGAATTACAGACATGTAATTTTCACAGTTCCATCGCCTAGAGCACTTAACATAACATTTGAATCTTTATATGTCCACAACACCATAAAATATTAAAGAAATCTAAGAAGCATATAAATAAGTAGCTCAAAGTCATCTAATAAATTTCTCAGTAATGCAGCAAAGCTTCCATGTGCTGAAAATCCTTCAAAGTTCTCACAGAATCCTGTACAAATTTGAGTGGATATAGATAAGTGTCACTTGTTTTAAGAACTGCCTCAGATCAAAACCAAAGAAGCAATAAAGGATAAAACTTTAAAAACTTGTAAATCAAATGTAAACTGCAGAGGATACGTGGATTTCTTGCATCAATATTACAGCAATCCAGGAGAACAGGGATGCAATCCAGCTCTCGAACCTGAAGAAACACAGCAATGGCAGTTAACACACAGAAGTGTGAGCCCCAAGTATGGGGAAACAAACAGGAAGAAGATTACACTTCTCACCAAATATTATTTGTATGAACAAATCAAGGCATTTCTGATAGGTGTGGCATATGGCACATAATGGCATAGAAGAGACATACATTCTGGGTTTTAGTGGGGAGGCCTGACAGAAGGCAACCATTTGGAAAACCTAGAAATAGGTGGGTAAAAAATACCAGAAGGGGTCTTAAACCAATAGGATGGAAGGATAGGGATGGGATTAATTTGGCTTAGGATAGGGACAAGTTGAGCAATTGTGAACATGGTAATGAATTATAAAATATTTAAAAAGATCATATGTCCATATGGCTTTGTTCAACAGTTGGACAATTTTGACACCACTGCTGTGAAACCGAACTGGCTTACTCTGTGTTCTGTTCCCTGCATGTCTAGTGACCACTGCAGAATGGACTGAATGCCAGTGAATCTAGGTTCAATACTAGTAGATGAAATTTTGAAGCAGAATTTGAGCAATGTACACAATGCACTCTGAAGTTTTCCAAGATAAGCTTCATATGGTCAGGGTGTAGTGAGATTTCTTAACCTTCCAATGGAGATTACTTCACCCCCAGATATCAAATCACTTTCCATTTACAACTATAAAACTGGGACACCTGCACATTAATAAATTTAGAAGAAGATCTGAAAGCAGAAACTGAAAATGAAATAATGGCAGCACAAGATCAGGCACTAGAAACAAAATATAATGCAACAAAAATATTACAAACAGAAACAGTTATCAAATGCAGACTCTGTAAACAAATTGAAGAGAGAGCAGAACACATCATAAGAACAGTACATAAAGAGACACGATACAGTGTGTGCTGAGCTGCACTTTAACATATGCAAGGAAATGGGGGGAAAACTAGGCAATGAACACTGTTTTGACCACGTACCAAAATCAGTTGAAAAAGTCATGAAGCTAAGGTAACTGTATTATAGAATCAACAAGTGCAAGCTGACAGAACCATCCCTAACAATTAATTGGACATCATAATGAGTAATAACAAAAAAGAAATGTGTATGTTAATAGATTTTGCAATTTTTAGGGACAGAAATATGTGACCAAGAAAGAAGCTGAAAAGTTTCTAAAGTACAAAGACTTTACAATAGAAATACAGCGCACGTGGAATGTAAAAACAAAAGTGATAACAGGTAAACTGGAACCGTCCAAAAATCATACAGAAAAATACCTGAACAACATACCAGGAAACCATGATCAAGGAACTAAAGAAAACAGCCATACTGGGCACCACACTCACTTTCAAACGTACTAACATAAAAGTACAGAACATTCAACACGCAAAATAACATTACAAGTACCATAAAGTGTGACTATAGAACAGCTGCAACACCACATACTTTAGAAACACTGTTTGTTTCAGGTATAAAATTGTAAATACTCTACAGAGAGTTTAATTGTTCATTACTAAAGTGCTGACATAATAGCCATGAGGCCAAGTACAGAAAAGCACAGGAAACACATAAAAAAGTTCATCCAATAACAAATAAAAGATAACACACTGACAGGGATGAGAAACAATCAAATCAGGTTGTTAAAGTAAAAAAAGATTTTAAAAAATAACTGCTTCCTGAATATATTGTTAGAATGGTTAATGCAATTCAATTTACATAAAAGAACAGAGCCAGCATGATTACACACCAAACAACACCAAAGCAACATATAACAAACAATCTAAGGTACAGAAAGAATATATGATGGTTTGAATGAGGCAAATAACTCAAAGGTTTGAGAAAGATATAAATCAACTTGTCAAAAATATAATTTTGAATCTAGCAGGACCCCCATGTCTTTCACGGAGTCTGTCCAAGTAATAAAGAAAAACAGAGTTTATAAATAGGCGTATACATGAAAGTGATGAGAGTCATTTTACCAGTGTTCTGCTTCATTCAGTTACACTGGTACTTAACCAACAACCACCACCAACAGAGTTGAGTTGACGGTGGTTAAGTACCAATCTTTCAGTTCGGTAGCACAACAGGATGCCCAACATTAAAGTCATCAAGTCACCAGTGCACCCACTTTGTATAAAGTCTACACTACACTGTATCAGCGTGTGATCACTAATTGAATTAACAACATGAAAAATTCTGATATCATCAGTAAAGAGAATATGTCTTAAATATGTAATGAAGGTATAAAGTTCACTGATAAAATTACCCAAGAACAGATCTTTGGGGGACTCCTGAAAGAACTAGTAAACGTGACAAAAATATGCGGTGGGTCAGGAAAGTAATGAGACTGGTGCTATATTTTTTTTTTTATTGAACATTTACCTATAAATCAACATTATCCCCTTCAAAGTAGTTCCCTTGGGAAGCCACACACCGCCAGAGACGTTGCTCCCGCTCCCGGTAGCAGTACTGGAAGTCTTCATGTAGAAGTGCAGTCAGCTGGTCTGTCACGACCTTTTGGATGTTGTCCACAGTTCCAAAATGATGACTTTTGAGATGGAATTTGAGTTTTGGGAAAAGGAAGAAGTCACACGGACTCAGATCAGGCGAGTATGGTGGCTGCGGAACCACTGAAATACCTTTTTTGGCCAAAAATTCATTCACAGAGATGGCAGTGTGACAAGGAGCATTGTCGTGATTCACGATTGTACTGTTTATTAACTGTTTGTCCTTGAGGCATGAATTACTTACGAACAACACCTTGACTGTCGAAAAAGCAAGTTAGCATGGTTTTGATTTTTGATTTGCTCATTCTTGCTTTCTTTGGGCGTGGTGAGATGCTCGTGTGACACTCCGAACTTTGTCATTTTGTGTCAGGATCATATTCGAAAAACCACGTTTCATCACCTGTTATGACATGTTTGAAAAAAATTTTGTCATTTTCAATGCATTCAAGAAGGTCCAGGCACACATTCCTTCGGTTTTCCTTCTGTTCATTGGTGAGAATTTTTGGGACCAGCTTGGCACAAATTTTCTGCATGCCCAGTTCGAAGGCAAAATTTCGTGGACAGTTTGGTGATTCAAATTCAACACACTACTGATCATTCTGACTGTCAAACGCCGATCAGACCTCACGAGATCCCTCGCTTTGGTCACATTTTCGTCCGTTTTTGACGTGCAAGGTCTTCTGGAATGAGGTTCATCTTCCATACTCTCACGGCCATCCAAAAATGCTTTATGCCACCTAAAAACCTGTGTCCTTGATACAGCATGCTTTGCTGCTCGAGATTTTGTTTCTCCATTTTTGTAACGTGTCACTAATACACACAATTACACAACTCGCTGACAAATCAGACGTGTTAATGCTATCGAGTTGAAACTTGCACTGATCATCAAGTAAGAATGTATGTCTCGGCTGGTGTCTGAGGTGTGGCCACAGCGTTGCCAGTTGTCGAGCCACGCATTCAGTGTCATTACTTTCCTGGCACCACATATATACAAATTATGGACACCTAGTTAAGTGAGTGCATAACCAATACAAGAAACTGCAGGAAAATCCCAAGGTACCAAGTTTTTGTAAAAAAATAAAATGGGGGGGGGGGGAAAGGTTCAATGCACTGATGACATCAAACACAGAGCATAAACTTGACGCTGAGAAGCAACTACAGTACGTCACCAAACTTGTGACTGGATTAATATTTAAAATAGCCATGCTGACAAGAATTCATTTCAAGGTTACAAAAATGTGGCATATGCTCACATATCACAAATACAAGTACTTTCAAAAATTTACTAAGAGAAACAGCTTTATAATTACTAACAAGGGCTTTTCTTGAGGACAGACACAACTGCCACCTGGTTCCATGCTACAGTGACACACACAAGCTTCCACACTGTAGTGGCACACTAAGATAAAAAATGTCTTTTAGTACAGGTACTAAAACCACTGAGCACCCCTTCATAATAAAGCCTGGAATGTCATCATGTCCAAACAAACGCAGCTCATTTCAAGTGTTAATGGCATTCAAAATGTCAACTTCTGAAGTAGAAGGTAGTGACAGAGATTATCTACAAAACCAGTAATCACCATTCACTTCTGGTTGGATAGAAGTGGAAGTATCTTCCCCACAAAAATGGGACACTCAAAAATTACAAAGCTGATTGAATCCATCTGCACTAATCAGATGTTAAATTTTTCTTAAGGTTTTCATCTGATTCACCTACGCATAGCAAGCTACCTTCTTGTTCTTATAAGGTGCTACAACCTATATAAGGTTCTGGCTTGCTCAACCACTTCCTTCCAACTATCTCTAATCTGTGCTACTTTCTTCCAATGCATACATTTATGCTCTTTATATCTTCCAAAATGTCATCTTCCCAACGTGTTTTAGGTCTTCTGATCGGTCTTTTAGGCATGGGTTTCCATCTCTTAATCTTCTGCACAATATTATCCTCAGCCACGCATTCAACATGGCCTAACCAATTTAATCTTTGTTTTTCAATAAAGCCAATTATATTTTGTCCTTTTAATATATCATTTATTTCTTGATTAGATTTAATCCTCCAATAGCCATCATTTGTTCTTGTAGGACCAAATTTTTCCTCATGATCTTTCTTTCGAAAGTCATCAGTTTATTTGTCATATTTTCCTTAAGTACCCATATTTCGGGCATAAGTTACTGCTGGGTGAATTAACGTGTTATTAAGTTGTAGTTTGACATTTCGGGATATAATTTTGATGAAAATAGTTTTTTTTATGAACATGGTATACTCTAGTTCCTGCTGCTGTTCTTTCTTGATTTACTCCTCAATAAAGTTGTCAGTATTCACCATTGTTCCTAAGTATTTAAATGAATTCACTTGTTCTAACTGTTCTTCTCCTGCATATATGTAGGTAGGTTAGATTGTTTTTCTGGTACAATATAGATATTTGGTTTTAATGCTGTTTACTATTAATCCAGCATTTAGCGCCTCATGTTTGAGTTTGCAAAAGATGTCAAATAAGATTTTCTTTGTTCTTCCAATTATTTCAATGTCATCTGCATAGGCGCAAATCTCCTTTAATCTAGTAGTTATATTTCCTCGGACTTCTAAATTGGTGATTACTGAATCCAACACTACACTAAACAATAGGGCGGATAAAGGGTCTCCCTGTCTGACTCCTGTTTTCGTTTCAAACCATTCAGAATAACTGTTGTTTACTTTCATCTTGAAAAGGTAACCTCTCAACATAGATTATTAATCCTTGTTTGCATAATGAAGCCTGTGGGACCTGACCAACCACTGACCTGATTCTGGTTTTCTGGATGCCTCCAACAAAGATTGCCCAGGATCTGCACCAAACAGCTCTTGAAGCCAAACGCAGGGTGCTCATGTATATCACTGCATTGTGTGGAGACTGACAAATCGGCCAACTTCTGCACTGCAGAGAAATTATTCTCCCCCACCTTGCCAAGACTGTGCATACTCCTCAGCAACACTACATACAAAACCACAGACAAGGTCACCCCAATGTCTATGAATCACACCATAAAGGTATACAACAGAAACACAAATGCATATGTGACAGCTGTGTTTTGGGTTTCCACACCATGCAGTAAGGGTCCATTCCAACGTTTTGAGGAATATAGTGACTCCATCTTCAGCGTGACAATCTGCCTCAGGTGTGATGGAGTTAAATGGGGGACCAAATGAAATCAACCATAAAAAAGAGATAACTAAAGGTCCACTTAGCAATATCTGGATAATGAATGCATCATTGGGCTTGTGATATGGGTGTACTATAACCGCTGCCAGAGTTTTGCTTGCACTAACAAAAATCTCATCTGGGCAGGTGCTCTTGACATGGTCATATTATGGACTTGCACAGAAAGTGGGAATACGTGCTTTCGGAGGAGTGGGATGGGGAAGGAATGTGTTGGTTATATAGGCAGGTTTGAGGGAATTCTAGAGATTCAGAGCTGTAGAAGGGGGAAAAGGGGATAAGGTTGTTCCAAGAGCAGCCCTTTTCACTGCCAGTAGTGGCATATGTGAAGATGGAAGGATGTGAGTGCAAGCTGGAGCCCCTCTTCTGCTTTCCATAGCTATCTATGATTAGCCAAACTTCCCTCAAACATTTGTATGTAAATGACACACTTCTTCTTCCCAATTATATCAGCATCCATTTGACCTGGAGTCACTTTGTTCCTCTAAAACAACAGAATAAACCTGCACTACACAGCCTAAAAACTCAAAAAAGACCTTCATTTGAAAAAGAATCACCATTAAAATGTGAAAAGCTACATGAAAGTACAAGTATACAAATTTCAGGCTTGAGGATCGTATTTGAAACTGTTCAGTGACAGTCCAATATTCTGTCAGTCTGTTTCATGTGTCATGTATTCTTTCAAGAAGTACATTTCTGAAGAAGGGGGACAAAATGAGCTTACTTGAACATGTAATAAGAAGAGATGAATCCCTCTGCAGTTCTGATTGATACTTGCTGCTGGCAGACACGGAAGCCAAAAGTTGAAGAAGTCTGGACACTTCGATGGGTTCCAAAACTTCTACATATTTCTCACAGGTCTTTAAAATACAGTCACAGCAATCTTTAAACCGCTTGACCAAAAACAAGATTGAGGTGACCGGAACACAGGTGTAGCTGTCGGTCGAGACAATGGACTGTAGAGAATCAAGTATGAAGAGACGGCAAATAGCATCCACTTTTTCATACATCTTAGGTAAATATCCTTCACCTGATAGCAACAGCTCAACAATGAACAGCCTGAAAAAAGAGGCACCTGTATAATTCTGCAACCTCAGAGTTATTTTGTCTTAAACAGTATGTACAGATGTCTAGTTTCGACGCTTTGTTAGGAAAAGGATAATAATAAACAGCCATATTTATCCATGTTTTGGCAATTTTTTTTTTTTTCCACATCACTTAATTACTTCAACCACAGCAGTCACAACCAAGGTGGGCAAAACTGCACAAGGCACCAGCCTACTGCATTCAGTCACTACTGAACTTCAAAGAGTCATGACTTCTAAACAAAATACAAGTGTTAATACACGTTCTGAAGCATAAATTTATATCCTGTACACAGCCCTCCCTGAATAACCAATACATAACTCCTTCTTGGTCTTCTTACGAAAAACCTTACTCCTACCAGTGAACAATCTAGTGTTGCACACAAATTGAAAAATATGGCACTTGCATTCGGAAGAACATAACACTCCAGCCAGCTATGAGCTGTTCACATACAACAATCTATGAGTTCATATTTACAAACTATTAAGGAAGATGTCAAGGAATATAAAAAACAAGCACATAACACTTAGAATGTTATCATACCATGGCAGTAAATTCATGCATCAGTGTTGGCAGGATGTGAAACTGTAGTCTACAGGAAAACCATAATGTCAAAAGTCATTTGAGAGTCACCCCTCAGTGTACAGGCTTAACTCATTCCCAATAACAGCTCTAGGGTGAAAACTCATGAGATGGATAAAAATTTCTGAATATTTCACAAGGCATAAATATTAAATGGTTCCAGAGGTCAAGAAGTTCCACCCCAAATGTACAAAGTTTACATTAATGCAACAGAGAAACATACCTAAGTATGAAGAAAATAGTACTAATGGCCAGTTACTGTATTTACATAATGGTCTTGGCCATTAACCTATGCAGAAGGAATACTTACATCATTAAACTGCGAGGAAAATGTGTAACCATGAAGGTGTCTATAACATATGAAAAAACGCAAAGTCTTCACTGCTGCAGTAAGGGGGTTGTCAGGATCAGGATATGCCATTCAAGACAAATTCAGTTCCAACAAACATCGAGCAGAGGCACAAGAACAAGAAAGAGCTGGTACTGGTGAAAATTAGCTCACAGATTGAAAAACTCATATCGGTGAAAACACGCAAACCAACTATTCACATACCAACAGATTGCTGTATCTGAAGAACTATCAATACCATGATGAAAAACAAACAACGTTTTGGATAGCCAGGCCAGTTACCATTAGAGTATGTTTCCTTAAGATAAATTTTAATATTAGCCTGTCAATCATGTTTCCATTACCCCACTAGCCTTATTAAAAGTAGATCCCTGACACAGCAACACACTCACTCACTGTCCCTAACAGCCTGGCAAAAGAACTTCCTTTATATTTTGACAATGGAAACCATCAATATATTTGAACTCCTCTGTCCACCATCTTTTAAGAATTTAGTGATATAAATGTGCCCATAAGCATGAACTAATGTCTGATACAGCACCACGGTGGAAGGTATCTTTAAGGAAATTGGATAGTGTGGGTTGGAATTTTTGTCTGGTGAGACAGCATGTGTCAGCAATTACTACATGCTTAAAAATATTCATTGTCAACACACAAAAGAAATAATCTGTTTTCAGCTGTTTTAGCAGCCAGTTCTTCTGGAACCCACTTTCTTGCAATACATTTAAGCAAGTAATGACCTCATAACCATGCCTTTCTTTTGCCTCCTCCTGTCCCTACTATATCACACCAGCAAGTTTCAAGTTATCTGTCCCCAGATTGTACATATAATGGTCTGGAGAATTTCAAAATCACAGGGTGTACCATGACAAGAACATGGCTGTCAGATGAACATAACATTACCGTAAAACCTTTAATTATCCTTTTACTTTACTAGTACAGGATGGAGAGAAGAGGAATATTGAGTTTCAGTGAAGAGACATGTCTGTACTTACAGAGACCAATTTCCTGTAGCCTCTCAGCAAAAGAGAGCCGACCATTTTTTGCAAGAGACTAACCCACCACCCAACACTGTACCTGTGATACACTCAATGAAAAGTATAAGTGCGAAAATGTATCAAGTGCTGGCACAAAAAAAGGTGAAAGTAGCAAAACATGAAAACTTTGAGGAAGCATTAATGAAATGAATAAGGCAGTCAAATGCTAAAGATGGAATAGCATCAGATAAAATTACTGAAGATAGAATTAAGGTAATTTTTTTAGTACTGTACATAGTACTGTATTAAAGGTTCTTCTAACATATTATTGTTGGTAATTAACATATTTTTGTCACTTTAGGTAAATTAGATAAGTTTAGAAAAATATACAGTTCTTCCATCTACCACTACCCTTGATAGGACATGACACATCACAGTGAACAAGCAATGGTGCTGTATCAGGGGCTGATTGTATTTGCAAACCAAAATTTTAAATAAAGTTTCGTTCTTCAGTGGAAGAACAGAGAACGCTTTAAGCCAGGGAAAAAGTCTGAAGGGTTTCATACAAAACTCATTTCACATGCTAAACATCTATGGACAAGATGAGAGTATGCAGCTAGCCTTCTTTACTTCAAGTCACAATTCAAACATGATCCCAATAACTGCTAAAACAAGCTTACGCAAATTCTGAGTCCTTAACTGCATTGTCTATCAGGAGTTCCAAGATTCCATTGTAATCTGCTACAATAGATCTTATATCTGGACAGCCTAATACGATGTTATAGATGGCCATTGATGAATAATTTGCCACTTTCTTGTCTTCATACTTCAATAAATCTCTGAAACAGAAACATTCTTCAGAAATTTATCTCACTTATGTAACAGGATAACTGCTCAGAGATTAAGCTGAATATTATCTACTCTCCAAGGTGTGTGTGTGTATGTGTGTGTCCTATATTAAAGTAATCAGTTATTATAATAGTCAAGGCCATGCCATGGGTCAGGCGGTTAGTCACTGGACTCTCACTGCACAGACCTGGGTTCAGCACCAGGCCAGGCCATGTCAGATTTGTAGTGACCAGAGTGGCATTCAGACAGTTCTTTTCTGAGTACTGTAGTTTTGCCCTGTCAATATCATTCCACTGATGCTCCATGCTTCCATTTCACTTAACTATCAGTGATGCTATACCATCTGACAAAACTGAAAGCACTGTAAAAAAAATGCTGATGCCATCTCTTCTATCACACTGACAGAAAGGATGAGGAGGGTCAGCAACAGGAGGTGGAAGTGGCGGTGATGGTGGCAGCAGCTGCAGTGCACTTCTCTTCATGTACTTACACCAAGACCTCTGAACATTTGTTCCATATTAGAGTCTGAGTTTTCTTGTTGTTTACAACAAGGTTTCCCAAGAACTGTGCTCCAACTCGCAAACAAGTAACGCAATGTGGACTGCTTGTTATCATGGACAATGTCTTCAAGATGTTGCAGGTTTCATCTACAGCTATGGTTTTTTCAGTTACAGCTTCCTGGATATCAGGTTGACCAACACAACTGTTTCTCAGGGCTCTGAAAGTTTCAGTTACAGCAGTAGCTACATCCAATTCACAGCCAACCTTGAACTCAGCAACTGATAAGTGGAGAATTTTGCCTAAACACTCCAGTACCCATAAAGGCAACCTCTCCCTGCAACAAAAGTGAAATACAACTACACAATGACACATTCATGACCTAAAAACTACAGTAGTCCACTTGCCCTTAAAACTGAAATTCATGTCACTTACATGAACAGGTTAAGAGCACCTAATTTCTCTAAAAAGTAATACTCAGTAAGAAACAAGATGTTACATGATTTGCTGTGTGGGTCTCTCAGTCACAAAAATACATCCATATGACAACACAAGTACAGAGAACAATTTAACTGACAACTTACAACACTCTGCACACAAAATACTTTCTGTGACAGCCGGCAGTACATGCCAGTACACCAATTTGCCACTGAGTCAGGACCCACAACTTTCAGATCTATGTTGTACAGTTAACATTCAGTTTTTTATTTCCCACATTTTATTTTCCTTCAGGTCACAGATAGATGTCACATTTAAGACACACTGTTGAGAATTCAGGTCTCTGCGAAATAATGCTGTGTCAATGGTTGAGTTGTTCACAATGTTTCAAATGTAGTGCCATCATCTTCAAGGATAGGGCTGTCCATGGAGAATGCACAGATCTGAATCCTCAGAAACAATGCTGTGAGAAACCCAAAACTTTCAAACACATTTTTCATTATATATATATATCACAGTTTCATAATTTAGACAAGCCAATGGAAAGTAACTTCCAACACTTATCAGATAAAATAATGTCCCTATACACACACAATAAAACCTGGCAATAGTACTTCTTAAATGAAATGGTGTGAATATATCTTATTGTTCACTTGTACTGTTCTTGTTTTATTATACAAAAAAAATTAATGCTGACTAGTGTCTGAAACCTAGTGAATCAACTCCAAACTTAGATGTCCAATGCAAGGGGCCAAATACAAACATATAGAGGGGCCAGTTTCTGCCTCTGTACCACAGAAGAGGGCACTACTGCACACATGCTAACACATCGAAACTCTGGTATTTGTATGAAAGACAGAATTATAACTGAATGTATTAATATAATCATATACACACCCATCTTGTGGTCTGCTATACTAACACTGGAGCAGTTGTTTCATATATGTCTGTAGGGGTGATGTTTCAGTGAAGTTTACGTTCTTGTGTGTTGTGAACACTTAGCACAACCTTTTTGATTTCAAGGGCTTCCATGCACGTTTACCCAAAACCGTGGATTTGAACTTCTACTTCGTGTAACACAAAGCAACGCAATGAAACTATGGTAAACTTATAAATGAAAATACAGCATTACATAAACAGCTATTATAAATATAGGGTAAGACACAGTTACCAATTCTGATATGTTCTCACAGTAATCTAATTATACCAAACACCCCTTCCTAATTATTGAAATTTACCTGTTCTCGGGTTTCAAAAGTGCTTCGGAAACTGCTGTCAGTGTATAACCAATTTCTTGCCAATTTTTACTTACTAAAAGTGTTGGCAAACGTTCACAGCACCGGAATACAATTTCGTCTCCTGACGAAATTGTGAAACAATCATCCTGCTCCACTTCTGCTAAGCCACTTAACCTATCAGAAAGATTGCGAATGCCCGCCATTCTAACAACACCTTTCCCACCATCTTATGATTATAAATTTCTCTACACACATTAGATCACAGATCATCCGACTAGATGATCTGCGACAACCACCATGTTTTAAAGTTGCAGCTCAGAAGGCACGGGTACCGCTCACGATTCCCAACCCAGCAGCTTCTCAGTGCTCCGGTAATATCCATGCCACAAATCGGGTGGGAATCCACAATCGTACGTTTCATCCTTTGTATTGCAGGACGAGGAAAATTATAACAGTTCTATGTAGTGTCATGCTATATCATAAATAGTAAGCACTGTGTTAAAAAAAATCCGTGCGATTTGGTAGCCAGGGACAACTAATGTAACGAGCTGTGCGCGGTTATGGGATATAACGCAGCGTATGCTGGTAATTCGAAGAACCTCCTCGAAATTCGTGATCCTTGAAGATGGGACCAATACTTTGATCCAAAACGTCGGTAAC
>Ga0131853_10010578_pt1 | contig 16874 bp, 13 predicted proteins | sample TergutLab28metaG_FD_92764 | JGI IMG/M metagenome (GOLD analysis project Ga0131853, IMG submission 92764) | Labiotermes labralis P1 segment gut microbial communities from Petit-Saut dam, French Guiana - Lab288 P1 (version 2) (version 2) | ecosystem: Host-associated > Arthropoda: Insects >...
CATCGTTGTCTTCCAGCAATAACTTATGATCAAACTCGTCGCTAATCTTTTTTAGCACACTTTTAATATTCCCAAAATCATCCACCATACCACGCAGGTGACCATCTTGTTGCAATTCTTCGGCTGATACTTTCACAATTAAGCGGTACCGATGACCGTGAATGTTTTTACACCCGCCATCGTAACCGACTAAATAATGCGCGATGTCCATGCCAATTTCTGATTTTAATGTAAACATATTTCTTAACTCCTCACAAATAAAAAAGGGCATAGTAGCCCGGTACTAGTTTTCATGTTTGAAAGGCAGGGGGCTAGGAACTACCTTTGTATTCGGATGACATTTTCACTAATGATGAGACCGTTCTCGATGGCAATGTCAATGATACGCGTCGGGCGTGATAATTCCGACACTTGTGATGCGAGCTGCTCGTTGATCAACAGTGCGCGATTAATTTCCAGTCTGGTTACTTCTGCTTGCGAATTAAGGTGATTAATTTGCGAGTCCCAATATAACTGCATAAACATTAAAGCAAACACACCCATTCCGCAAAGAGCCAATAATAGTTTAATGCTGTACAAACTTCTTTTGCGACGCCTGCGAACGCGTCTTGTGACGACCTGATCCGGTTGTTGCTCTCTTCTAGGTTGTTGATGTGGTAAATACGTGACAGTGTCAACGTTTCTTTGTGCAGCCATTTTAGCACCTCGCTTTCTTACTTTCTAATTCGTTTTACTACTCTTAATTTTGCTGATCGTGAACGTTTGTTTTCCTCAAGCTCATCAGCAGTCGGAGCAATCGGCTTTCTTGTTATGACTTCAAATTTCGGTTGAAATGCTTCCGGCACAACCGGCATGCCGCGATACGCATCGTCTTCTTTTGAAGCTTCTGCAAACATTTGCTTGGCCATGCGATCCTCTAAAGAGTGAAACGAAATAACGGCGATTCGTCCGTCTACGTTTAACAATTCCATCGCATCCTCAAGCGCTGTTTCAAACACATTCAGCTCATCGTTAACCGCAATTCTAATGGCTTGAAAAACACGCTTTGCCGGATGACCACCCGTGCGACGTGCCGCAGCCGGAATGGCATCTTTAATGATATCGACTAACTCAAGCGTCGTTTCAATCGGAGCCAAGCTTCTTCTTGCTTCGATTTTTCGTGCGATTTGCTTGGCAAATTTTTCTTCTCCGTAACGTGAGAAGATTCGGAGTAAATCGTTAAATGCCCAGTCGTTAACGACGTCTCTTGCCGTTAATGCCGCCGTTTGATCCATCCGCATATCCAATTGCGCATCGTTATGAAAACTAAACCCTCGGTCTGCATCGTCAAGCTGTGGACTAGAAACACCCAAATCAAAAATGATGCCGTCAATGTTTGTGACACCACGCAGCGCCAGCTCTTCTTTTAAATGAACAAAATTACGTTTGACAACCGTAAAATGCGGGCTAATGTCAGCAAGCTTTTGGGTCGTTTCCCTAATGGCAAGTTCGTCTTGGTCAAAGGCGTATAAATGGCCAGTCGTAAGCTTTTTTAAAATTTCAGCGCTATGACCGCCACCGCCCATCGTTGCATCCACATAGATTCCGTTTTCTTTAATGTCTAATAGTTCGATTGATTCGTCTTTCAAAACGGAATAGTGATTGAACATGCGCGACCTCCTAAGAAATATGTCGAAATTTATTGCAAAGGTGAGATAATTATAACACAAAAGCTTTCTCGTGAGAACCTTTTTAATCAAAAAAATAATTTTTTTCCACTTTGATAAGGATGCTCCTTGCGCAATTGAATAAAATGAGGTAAAATTTCTAACATGAAATAAAAAGGTGATGAATATGAGCGAAAAAACTAAAACCGCCATGCAAGCGGTGATTGAAAAGAAACAGGCTAAATCAAGCCAGCAAAACAACCGAAAAGCACGCCCAGACGGCACCATTGGACAATACCGAAAAGCGGTCAAGCAAAAGCGCGGCGGCGGATTGTTTGATGGAAAGTGAGAAAAAAAGAATTGCACGACAAATTAGTGGCAATTCTTTTTTATACTAATTCAAGCTTTTAGACGTATTTTAAGCTTGAATTAGTATTATTTCAATAATTTTTTCATCAAAGCCAATGCGTTTTTTTCTAAACGCGACACTTGGGCTTGGCTAATGCCGATTTCTTCGGCAATTTCCATTTGCGTCTTACCGACAAAATAACGGTCGTTAATGATTTGACGTTCGCGAAAGTTCAATTGCTTAAACCCCTCTTCGAGCATTAAAGACGTTTGCCATTTTTCATCGTCAATGTGCTGGTCTTTAATTTGATCGATTAAATCAATCGTGTCGCCGCCGTCGTTATACACCGGTGTGAAAATCGACACCGGATCCGTGATCGCCTCTACGGAAAGCACCACTTCACTTTTCTCAATGCCTAACGCCTGCGCAATCTCTTCCGTGGTTGGCTCGCGTTGCAGCTCATTGGCTAATTTTTCCTTCATCTGCAACACCTTATAAGCCGTGTCCCGAACGGACCGCGAAACTCTTAATGAATGGTTGTCGCGCAAGTAACGTCTAATTTCACCTACAATCATCGGCACAGCGTAAGTTGAAAAACGAACCCCGTGCTTCAAATCAAAGTGATCAATCGCTTTGATTAAACCGATACAACCCACTTGAAACAAATCGTCTAAATTTTCACCGCGGTGATTAAATTTTTTGATCAAACTCAACACCAATCGTAAATTCCCATTCACCAGGACGTTGCGAACGGACCGGTCGCCTTCTTCGAGCCTTTTAAATAGCTCCATCATCTCTTTGTTTTTAATTACTTTTAACTTTGATGTATCAACACCGACAATGTCGACTTTGTGTTGGCTCATATGCAATAACCCCCTAATGCTCTTCCGTTACAGTATGAGCCAAATGGAAGCCCTTTATGCAGCCCTCCCATTAGTTATTAGCCGTGTATGGAGATGGCTCTTAATTCTTTTAGCGCTTTGGCTGAAACCGGACACACTAAACCGTTAGCTAATTCAATTTGCTTTTTAGCGATTTCGATGGTTTTGATGTTATTCAAATTGACAACGGCCGATTTATGACATCGGAAAAAACTGTCATCCGCTGCCACTTCTTTGATTAACCCTCTAAACTCAAGTTGCCCCTCTGCTAAATGTAAAATAATCATATGGGGCGTGGTCGATGTCTCGAAAAACATGATCTCTTCGTAAGGGACCATTCTGATTCGCCCCTCCACCTTAACCTGATAGAACTGCTGGTACGTTTTTTCTCTTCGTAGCGAGCGTTCATAAACCAACTTTAAACATTCGCGAATGCGGTTTGCCATTTCCACCGGTCGCTCTTTAATAATAAAGTCCATCACTTCTAATTTATACACAAAGGTTAAATAGGCTAACTCTGCACGCATGGTTACAAAAATAATGGCTCCTTGGTTGTCGATTTCTCTGATTTTAGAAGCCAGTGTGATGCCGTTCATTTCGTGCGATAAGCTAATGTCTAAAAAATAGACGCCCGCTCTCGACGGGTGGGTTTCTAATATTTCTAAAATATAATGAGGATTGTCGGTCGCAATGACTTCCATGTCCATGTCTTCAATGATGACATAGTCACTGACTAGTTTTTCAATGTCTTTTCGTTGCTTCGGATCATCTTCGCATATAAATACAGGTATCATCTTATCCTCCAATAAAGTTCTGCTATATCGTTTATTATTGACTATCTGAATCGGTTTATTCGCTGCTGTTTCTTAAGTACGCGTCGATGAAGCCGTCTAGTTCACCGTCCATGACAGCGCCGGTATTTCCGACCTCGTGTCCCGTGCGATTATCTTTAACCAGCGAATAAGGATGGAACACGTAGGAGCGAATTTGACTCCCCCAACCGATTTCTTTCACTTCCCCACGAATCGACGCTAATTCCGCGGCTTGTTTGTCGAGCTCCAATTGATACAGCTTAGACTTTAACATTTGCAGCGCTGCTTCACGGTTTTTAATTTGTGAACGTTGACTTTGGCACGTCACGATCGTGTTTGTGGGTAGGTGGGTGATTCTCACTGCCGAGTCTGTTGTATTAATGTGCTGACCCCCAGCCCCACTTGCGCGGTACGTATCGACTTTGATGTCTTCCTCGCGCACTTCGATGTTAATTTCGCCTTCGAATTCCGGCATCACGTCGCATGAACAAAACGACGTGTGGCGCTTGCCAGCTGAATCAAACGGTGAGATTCTAACTAATCGGTGCACGCCACGCTCTGATTTTAAATAGCCGTAAGCGTTTAGCCCTTTTACTTTAAAGGCGACCGATTTAATGCCCGCTTCGTCCCCGGCTTGGTAGTCAAGCAACTCTAACTTAAACCCCTTTTTTTCCGCGTAGCGCGTGTACATCCGATAAAGCATTTCAGCCCAGTCTTGCGATTCTGTCCCGCCGGCACCCGGATGCAATTCCAAAATCGCGCTGTTGGCGTCATGAGGTCCCGATAAAAGAATTTCCAATTCAAATTGCGACAACCCTTGATTAGTGGTTGTAACAGTTGCGCCTAAGTCTTGGATTAATTCGTCATCCGGCTCCTCAAGAACCAGCTCGAGTTCAATGGCGAGCTCTTCGACTTGGGTTTCGAATTCTTTAAAACGTTCCACTTTAGATTTGATGGCATTCATCGCATTGATCGTCTCTTGCGCCCCACGCTGATCGTCCCAAAAGCCCGGTGCCTGCATGATTTCATCGTACTCAGCGATTTTCGCTAGCTTTGTATCAAGGTCCAGCGATTGGCAAAAAGCGGCGATCGTTTCCTGCATCGCTTTGATCTCACGTTTTATCTCAAATAGTTCCATCTTGTGTTCACCCTCTCTTTGAAAAAAGAAAGGTATTGCTACCTTTCTTCACTGCTTTTCCCTAGATTACCTCACTCAGGGCACTTGTAGGGAAATTTTTCCCTAGATTGCCTTGCTCAGGGCGTTTATAGGGAAATTTTTCCCTAGACTACCTCGTCTCAGAGCACTTGTAGGGAAATCTTCTCCCCTGTCGTATCCTTAAGCAAGCTACCTACCACAACACTGCTTATACTTCTTCCCGCTACCACACGTACAAGGGTCATTACGTCCCACTTTATCCGCTGTACGCTTGATCGGTTGCTTCTTCACTTCTTCTTTACCACTCGATGCTTTCATCGGTTTCGCCACTTGCTTACGCTCTAAGTTTTGACGAATCTCAGCTAAGAAGATGTAACGCGTCACGTCGTCTTCAATGCGCTCGATCAGGTTGCTAAACATCTCGAACCCTTCGTCTTTATACTCCTCAAGCGGGTTAATCTGTCCGTAAGAACGTAAGTGAATCCCTTGGCGCAAGCCGTCCATCGCATCAATGTGCGCCATCCAGTGCGTATCCACCACGCGTAGCACGATGACTTTCTGGAATTCCTTGAACGACTGCTCATTGCCAATCAATTTTTCCTTATCTAAATAGCCATCCTTAATCATGCCGACAAACTTCGCGATCAATTGCTCTTCCGACTGCCCGTCCACGTCTGCCAACCTTAACGGGTTACGTCCAAACAGCTTCCCGTTTGCGACTTTTACTAATCCTTCATAGTCGTATTTTGTATGTTCCTTATCGTCCGGCCTCGGTGCATGTGCACCTACAACCCTAGCGATCGAGCTTTCAACCATCGCAAAGATGGAATCAGTCAAATCATCCGCCATTAACACATTCTCGCGTTGGGCATAGATTTCTTCACGTTGACGGCGAATGACATCGTCGTATTCCAGTAAATTTTTACGTGTGTCGTAGTTATTCCCCTCGACGCGTTTTTGCGCTGATTCAACACCTTTCGTAATCATTTTCGCTTCGATCGGCTGATCTTCTTCCATCATGTTGGCGATGCCCATCATGCGCTCCGCGCCAAAGCGACGCATTAATTCGTCTTCAAATGACAGGTAGAACCTCGTATAACCCGGGTCTCCTTGACGACCAGATCGTCCGCGCAACTGGTTGTCGATGCGGCGCGATTCATGGCGCTCCGTACCAATCACGGCAAGGCCGCCTAATGCTTTGACTTCATCGTTTACCTTTATATCTGTCCCACGACCTGCCATGTTCGTGGCAATCGTGACCGATCCTTTTTTACCGGCATCGATGATGATATTCGCCTCGTTTTCATGGTTTTTCGCGTTTAACACGTTGTGCCTAATGCCTTTACGCTTTAGTAATTGGGACACTAGTTCCGACGTTTCCACGGATACGGTACCGAGTAGAATCGGCTGACCTTTGGCGTGTAATTCGGCGACTTCTTCCACCACCGCGTTAAACTTAGCTTTCATGTTTTTGTACATAAAGTCCGGCGCGTCGATACGGATAATCGGCACGTTCGTCGGCACTTCAACGACCAACATGTTATAAATGTTACGGAATTCTTCTTCCTCGGTCTTCGCGGTACCGGTCATGCCTGATAATTTGCTATACAGGCGGAACAAGTTCTGGAACGTGATCGTTGCGAGGGTCGAGGTTTCTTTTTTGATTTCCACGCTTTCTTTGGCTTGAATGGCTTGATGCAACCCTTCTGAATAAGCACGCCCTTTCATGAGGCGTCCGGTAAACTGGTCAACGATCACAATCTCGCCTTCTTGCACGACGTAATCTACGTCCAGTCCCATGATATAATTCGCACGTAACGCATTGTTCACGTGGTGTAAAATAACCGCGTTTGAAATGTCATAAAGGTTATCCACGTTTAGGAACGTTTCCGCACGAGACATCCCTTGTTCAGTTAACTGAATGTTCTTCGTTTTAATGTCAATTTCGTAGTGTTCTTCTTCTTTTAGCGATTTCACTAAGCGATCGGCTTGCTCGTACAGTTGTCCGGTGTTTTTCTTTCCACCAGAGATAATTAACGGCGTACGTGCCTCGTCAATCAAGATCGAGTCGGTCTCATCGATGATCGCGTAATTCAAATCGCGCTGAACCATTTGATTTTCGTACATGACCATATGATCTCTTAAATAATCAAATCCGACTTCGTTGTTTGTTGAATACGTAATGTCACACGCATAAGCCTCGCGCTTTTCATCCGCAGAAATGCTAGCTAAGTTTAAACCGACGGTTAAGCCCAGCCAATTAAATAACTCGCCCATTTCCTGCGCATCACGCGATGCTAAGTATTCGTTGACCGTAATAATATGAACACCGTTGCCAGATAAGGCATTCAAATAAGCCGGCATCGTTGACGTCAACGTCTTTCCTTCTCCGGTCTTCATCTCTGCAATGTTCCCGCCGTGCAAACAAATCCCACCAAGTACCTGTACGCGGTAAGGCGTCATGCCTAACACCCTTGTCGCACCTTCGCGTACAACCGCAAACGCTTCGACCAGGATATCGTCTAACGTTTCGTCGTTGCCCAGGCGCGTACGGAATTCTTCCGTTTTCGCTTGCAATTGCTCATCCGTCAATTGCTTCATTTGTCCTTCCAGTGCTAATACCGCATCCGCCACACTTTGTGCGGCTTTGAGTAACTTGACTCCTGGATCAAACGCCTTTTTAATTGATTTCATCATTTTATCATCACCATATTTCAAAAAATTTCACGCTTTTTATTGTACCACTTCTAGTTAGCTTTGTACAGAACTTATACCGACTTTTACCGCCATTTTATTACTTTGTGCAGAATTGAACCGTACTACACACTTATTTTAAACTTTTTTATGAACTATTTATTAAAGAATTAAAAAAACGACCGCAGTCGTTTCTACAAAATATGTTTTTCTTGCCTGTTGGTAGTGGCACGCGCGACCCTTCACCGAACGGTCGCTTTTAAACTAAACGTCTGTGGAAAATGCCCTTTATTATGCGGATAGTTATATAACCCACCATCGATTGCTGAGCTTCCGCCACGATCAAAGTAGTTTTCTTGAAACTCATTAAAGTACTCAATTTGCAAACCCGCCGAAATCAACGAGTTAATGACATCACTTATTTTGTACATCCAAAAATACGTCTCAACGCCGTGGGTAACATCCGAAGCGTAACCGCCAATTTGTGTCTCAACATCTGGCTCGGTTGCAAAATAAGGATAGGCGATTTCGGTGACACCCTCACCCAACTTCCCTTCGTTAAACATCAAAACAATCGGATGGCCTTCAAACAGATAGAAGTAGCCGTCATCTTTCATTAAATGCCGAATCGTTCGACCCCACTTCGCAAAATCGGGAAACCACCCTAATGCCCCTTCGGAAACAAAGACCACATCGTATTTCTCGTGGTGATGATCCATAAACGCCATCATGTCAGACACAACAAAACTGACATTTTCAACTGCTAACTCATCGGCCATCTTCTCGGCGTAGTGAATATTATTCGGAACGAGGTCCACACCGACGACCGATTTTGCTCCAAGCTGCGACAAAGCAATCGTATCAGCACCCGTGTTACATTGCAGATGAATAACCTTTTTACCGGTCAAATCCCCAATTTCCGCTTGGATATATTTGTTTAACTGGTATTCGCCGGCAAGAAATAACTTCTTAAAATGATGGTAATGTTGCTCGGAATTTTGCCCCCATGCGTGTTCATTAGCTTTAATTTCTTTTATCATCGTCATCAATCCTTTACTAAACGTTCTGTTTTAGCATAGCATTATTCTTGACTAGTTGATAGAAGAAATACGTCTTCTTGATATTTTTGCAAATATTCATAAGGGGTCAAACCAAGATATTTCTTGAATTCACGAATAAAATGGGATTGATCGGAAAATGGAATCAAGTCAAGCATGTCTTTCGGTGCTACTTCTTTCTTTGTTATCATGCGCAAGCAATAATGAAAACGCAAAATCGTCAGGACCATCTGAGGAGAAATCCCAAAATTCTTCAGAAAATGCCGTTGGCATTGCCGTGGTCCTAAATGGAATCTTTGATACAGTGTTTCCACTGTTGCAACAGGAGCCGCATAAAAATCGTCAAATACCGAAACAAATTTATTCGGCTTTTTATCACCGATTAGTTTTAATACATAAGCTTTCAAAAATTCCTTTGTCTCATCAAAACTCAGTCCATCCAAAGCATCAAAACAAAAATCTTGATCGACCTCTTCAATCGGCAACAGCCTATCTTTGAGCAACTCTGGCGACAAGCCAGTCAATTGTGTAAAAGCCGCTGGCTTAAACTTGACCCCGATATAGCGCTTTTCCACTTTCGTAACTTCATTATAAGCCGTCTTATCCATACTCGGTGCCGCCCAACACATTTGCCTCGTATCAACACTCACCACCAATTCCGTACAACCATCGATTAAAACAATATCTTTTACAACCCGTCGCTCAAGGCCTTTCGGTTGCATGCACCAGACACAAATCACAAATTCCCGTAACCCATCAACCCTTTCCTCTTTGTAGTCGACCAACTTCTTGAAATCGTCATCCAAAAGCGCTGGCATTTGCAGTGGATCATACATCAAAACACCACCTTTAATTCGATAGTCGATATTATATCACTGTTCATTATTTAAGCGCAACAAAAAATATTTGGAGTTTAAAATTTTCCAAATATTTTATTGATACAACAATAAGTGTCTTTTATTCATCTACCAACTTTATCTTATTAAAGGCAATATCAGCTTTGCAGTCGGCAGCAAAATTTACTCTTGAAATCCCCACCGATTTATGCTACCCTACTCCTAACAAATTCTTTTCGAGGTGATGGTATGTAATTGATAGCTTTGTTTTAGACAAACAGGTTTATAGCACGACGTTAGTCGGCGCTTAGTTTGTGTTGGAATAAGGTTATCAGACGTTCATCAGCGCTTTTTGTGCAATGCTATTTTCATGAACTTTTTATGACCTTTTCTAACCAGTTAGAGGAGGTTTTTCTATGTCAACGATTCAGATTTCACAGTTAACGTTTTCCTATGACGGCAGTTATGACACCATTTTTGATGCTGTAACCCTACAAATTGACACTCAGTGGAAGCTAGGGTTCTGTGGGCGTAACGGTCGTGGTAAAACAACCTTTTTGCGGTTGCTCATGGGTGACTTTGAATACCGGGGGCAAATTTTATCGGATGTTAGTTTTGATTATTTTCCCTTTGAGGTCACAGATACCGAATTAAGTGTCTTGGATGTGCTGTTTGACATCGCACCGGCGACACAAGAATGGCAAATTCGCAAGGAGCTTTCGCTATTATCGGTTGATGATGGTGTGCTGTATCAGCCTTTTTATACGTTATCAAGTGGTGAACAAACCGCTGTCTCGGATGCAAATTGAAGAGCTGCTTTTAGCTTACCAGCCGACGATGGTGTTTGTTGAGCACGATATGAGGTTTGTAGAAAAGATCGCGACTAAAACTGTGCAATTATGAGATAATCGTCATTTGTAGCTAGCATTTACTCGTTTGAAGTGTTATAATATTAAACAAAGAATTTCGGAGTCGAATCTTCACTAAGTTTGTCAGGTTTTCCGTGAATGACCGGTTCGAATCTCGGATTCAAAGTGCGCCTATTTATTTAAGTCACCTTGTTTAATATCGAAGAGCTTTTTATATCTGGTTGCAGATGATGGTTCATACATGAAAAGGAGGGAGTCAATGCTTTTTACTCAAGAGAAGATTAATAAGCTAAATGCGATTGAAATGGATATTTATTTATTCATTGAGAATCATTCAGATGAAATTGAAGACATGAAGATTCGGGAACTTGCATCCGTTCTTCATGTGTCGACCGCGACCATTTTGCGTTTTTGTAAAAAATTAGGCTATAGCGGGTATGCCGAATTTAAGTTTAAATATAAAGAAAGTCTCATGCATGCTACCCCTTCCAATGTCGAGAAATTTCCTAACCCAGCGGAAGATTCAGAAAAATATTTTAAATTTGAATCCACGCACGGTGCTGATGAGCTGGAGCAAAAGATTCTTGAAGCCGTTGCGTTGATGCAAAAAGCGACAAAGATTATTTTTATCGGCGATGGCACTTCCGGTGTTTTGGCAAAATACGGTGCCTTATTTTTAACAACGATGGGGAAGTCCGCGCAATACATTGATTCCTCGTTTATCCCGATCCCCGTTGAAGATCATAGCAACACCTTTATCATTGCTCTTTCCGTTTCCGGTGAAACGGGCGCCTTGATTAATCGCTTAGAAGGGTTCAAAAGCTTGGGCGCTACGCTGACCACGATTACAAACGGCAAAGATAACACCATGTCAAAATTAGCAGACATTGCTTTATACTATGACATTCCGAAAGAAGAATTCATGGTGATCGGCCCGCAAAAATCCGTCATTCGCGTTAACGGCGCCTCGCAGATTCCGGCGATGTATTTAATGGAAACGATGATCAAAGCTTGTGTGAAAAAGACTAAGAAATTGATGTAAATAGAGTTTGTGAAATGCCCTTATTCCGAGGAGTTCTTGGGATAGGGGCATTTTTGATCTCAACATCTTCACTAAACATTCAAATACCATGAATCGTGAAACAGAGGGTATCATGGTCATTATCTTGTCAAGAAAAACTTCCTAATCACCTACTCGACTAGGAAGCTCTCTTTAAACTACTACTTCACAATCAAACTTTCCGGAAACGTCACTTCAATGCGTGCGATCGCCGCATCACCGTCAAACACTTTGCGACTCCATTCACGGTTAAGCTGCAAAGACGCCTCCTGATACAACACCTCACCCGCTGCACCGTAAACGTTCACCCCCACAGCATCCGATAAGTGATAGACCACCGGCACCCGACAAACGGTAAACGCCAACGACTTTTCAGGCAATGAAACTTCCATCAAAACTCCCTCATTATTCACATAATTAAATGTGTCAACCTCCGCTAAAAACTCTTCGGTTTTTAATAGCGATGGGTTAAACGAAAGGATGCCCGCTGCCACCACAACACCAATCTCGCTAGTACGCAGCAACACGTCTTCTTTCGCTTGACCCGTCATGCCTTGCTGCTGGGCTGGCATTTTATACGGCGTGTGCGAATACGGCTCCAGTGGGAACGCGCCCCATTGCTTCGGCGTTTTCGTAAAGCCAAAACCAGCGCGCAAGCGATAATAAGCCTCTTTCAGCTCCGAAGTCAACGCATGCTCAGCCGCGTGGGCTTCCATAAACGACTCCTGCAAACTCAACAAATGCTTCGCATTCTGATGCCAGAAAATACAGCCGATCCCTTCAAACTTATACATGATCCCGCTACGCCCCGTAAACTGCTTATGCGCAAACACTTCTTCGTAAATCTCACGAATCACATCCGCCTCTTCCGCACTAGCACCGACTGCCACCAACCATTTCTCAACGTCCGACGACTGCCCAATCCCATGATGGAAACGAACCAGCCCTTCCGCGTCTTTAAAGAAAAAGCCTTCGTGATCCTCCGCCAATAATCGCGTGATCAACGCCGAATCCGCCACACGATTTGCCGGAATAATGTTACGCGCCATAAACGTGTTCAATCGCTTCATCGGATATAAGAAAAACTGATCGAGCTCAGGATTCATCAAATCACTCGCTTCCATCGCCTTCACCAACGTCAACGCCTCATCCGCATTCAACCGGCCGCTACCTAACACCGCCGACTGACCCTCTAACATCAAAAACAGATGATCCACCTTCAAACTCTCGTCCGTCAACGTCAAAATGTTATACGCGTGATACATGCCATCCGGACGCTTATTCGCATCGATCGTCTGCGCCAGTAGCGCAACGGCATTGGTTAAAAACGCCTTCACCTCAGCAACATGTAAGGTTTCTTTAACACTAAATCCTTGGCTGTAGATCGTACCACGGTAATCGCTAAACGCAGCCCCCGCCTCGTCTAAGAATGCGTGCGGCGATAACTGGTCACTGCGGGCGATGACATCGGCGATGTTTTGAAACCAAGCCTTTACTTCTTTGCTAAACATTAAGTCTAGCCCTTCTAAGCTAGCTAATAATTCCAAGCAGAAATTGAGATGGCGGTACAGCTGATAAACCGTCACCATGCTCAGCCCATTCCCAACGATCGCGTTATTGGCATCGTTCCATTCCGGGCGATGTGTGTTCATCCAGATCCCGCCGCCTGGCACTAAATTCGACAGCTTCGCTAAAATCGGCACTAGCAATTTTTCAACAAACGACACGCGGTAAATCGCGTCATCTTTCATGACTAAACGCGCATCCGTTCCGAACGTTTCCACGTGCTTCATGATTGCGTCGTGCTTATCAAAATCGAACCTGATCGTATGCTTACTGTCTTTAAAGAACGTCTCGTACGGTAAAATCTCGTAAGGAATGTTCGCGTACGTGAAGATGTCACTCGTTATTAATTTGTGCACGTCTTCCGGTGAATAAGCTTTTAACCATTCGAGCAGCTTCGTCAAATAAACGATTTGGTGATCGCCCCAATAACCAATACCGGTTGTCGGGGCGTTTGCTGGTGGCACCTCCCAGTCAATGCCGTCTTGATTGATGCGGTAAGGGTTAAACCCGTCTGGTGTGGAGGCATTTAAGAATTTGGTGATCATGGGTGCGATATAGGCTGGGAAGCTGCGTCCCATGGCTTCCCAGTTTTGGAAAATATCGCGCCAGTTGCCTTCGTACGCGTACACACGGTTGCCTTCTTCGTCTTTCACACGAATGTTAAAATGATTCCACGGCCGCGAAGGGTCACCGTGGCGTCTTGAGAACGTCAGCGGCAAAAATTCCAGGCTTAAACGGATGAGATCGGGATCGCCGTTTTCTTCGGCTTTTTTGTGTAGCTCTAAAATGGTGGTTACACCACTTAAATCTTTTAAAAAGGCTGCTTGACGTTTGGCTAAGCCTTTGTCGTGGACGTTGACGAGGTGGATAAATTGTTGCGGGTCAATGGTGTAGCCGTCTAGGAAGACCCCACCGCGCATGTTGTTGTACAGCGTGCTCATATAATGGCGAACCGTGGTTGTCTCGTTGGCTGTGTGTTGCAATCCGTCTGCTACAGCCACGACGCGAACCAGTTCGTCGGTTCCTTTCTTGACGTCTGCTTCGACACGGGCGCGTAACGCTTCGGTTGAGAGCCCTTCGATTTCAGTGGCTAGTGCCACCACGTCTTTTTGGTTTTTACGTGAATCCATGACCATCATCCAGCTTTCAGCTGCTTCGGCTTCTAGATCGCATGAGTGATGAACGAAGAAGGCGCCTTTGCGACCAACGGCGTGCTCTTCGTTTTCGATTGGTAAACCGCGTGCGAAATCTGCGACTTGGCGCGATGATAGTAAAGTCGTTGCGTTGCCGGTTTGCCAAGCGACGTTGGCGAGTAACACTTCAATCGGCTCGGCCGTGTCTCCAAGCGAAGACGTTAAGGAATAAATCGCTAAGCGATCGCCGTACTTTTCACACGCTTTATAGGCATCCGTTAAACAGCTGAGGTTTGACGCCATGAACGGGTCGATGCCGTGTGGCATGATGTTTTCCACGCCGTCGAGGATGTCAAATTTGAGGGTTGCAGCACCAAGGTTTGTGACTTCTGAGGTGCGCACTAGCCCGTATTTTTCACTCGTTTCCCAGAGGTAGCTGAAGCATAGTTTTAGATCTAGGTTGTATTCTTCGAACAGGAGGGCATCGCCGGTGTTGCGCTTGTAAAGGTTGCGCGCGATGTGGTACGGGTTATCGAAGCCCACGTTGAACGGCTCCCACACGTTACCATCTGCAAAGCGAACGACGGTTTTTGGTCCGGTTGAGGTGGCGAGGTGTAGTTTATCGTCGGTTTCGTAAGGGAAGAGGCTATTGCCTGCGTTGCCGCGTCCAGCGGTTAAGGCGCCGTGGCTGGACAGGTACACCCACATATCCGAAGAGGTGGCGATATTCATATAAAAGGCTGGGAGTTCTTGTACGTTTTGAATTTTGTAGTATTTTTGCGATTTTTTAGTTTCAAACATCGTTTTTTCTCCTATTTATGTATTTTTTGAAAATAATAAGAGCTAACTGAAAATAGCTCCTATTGTGTTATTTTTCGTTTTAAAGGTAGTCTTCCACGACTTCCAAATCTTTTTCAACCAGCTTCACGTAAATCGTTAGCACCATGCTGATCGATAGGATCAGCAGCGGCCAACCACCAATAATCGGCGCGACGATGGAAAGTGCCGCTGCGATTAGTGGAATGAGAAACGTCTTGTACAGCGTCCCGATGGTGAAGAAAAAGACTTGTCTAAAAAAGGTGATGTTGCATTTTTTTAGTAGGCTCACAAACAAGTACGCGTTGAGGTTGTACACGATTAAGAAGACGGTTAAAAAGATAAAGATGACGTTACCGGCGGGCAATACGCCGATAAAATGCCAGGCTTGGAATAGAAACATCACAGTAAAACCCGTGAAGAGTAAGACGACGCTACCTCGTAACAGGTTGTCTTTAAACGTTTCCCAGAAGACACCGAACGCTTTGTATTCCGGTTGCCTGATGGTCGCGATTAAAGCCGTCAATGACACACCGATGGTGAGAAGAGGGAGTGAAAATAGTAAGAACAACACCGTTACATACATGATTCTGGTAATGCCAACAGATACTGCATAGAATCTGCTTGACAGGATATCTTCAAACATACGATCACTTCCTCGTTTTATTTCACCTGGTTAGTCTAGACCAAGTCTTGCTCTGTTTTCGTTTAGACGCTCGTTTCGATAAGCGGTGATCGCTTCGAAGTCAAAGTCAGCACGGCTTGCTAAGAAGTCTTCCCAAATCTGCGTGCCTTCCGCGTCAGAGTCAGCCGTTAACACTTCAACGATCGCTTGCGAACGCGCTAAGTCTAGGTTCTCGTTGTCACGTTGTAATTGCCCATCCGTTGGGTCTAAGTTAATAAATTCCAGCCTCGCCTCGTTAAACTGGCTGTAGAAAATAGCGACTTCACCGTGTGGCCCCGTCGGTAGAACACCTAAAGAATTAATAAACCCTGAGTTTCTTAACATCCAGAACGTTCTAATTCCCCACTCGTATCTAAAACCGTAATAGTCAGTCGTTAAATATTCTTGAATGTCTGGTAAAAGCGTTGGTACACCGTCAATGTACTCGTACGTTTCGCCTTCAATACCGAATTGCTGAATGATCTGCCCGTGCTCACTTGATAGGTAAGTAATGACCTGCATCGCGGCTTGAGGGTCTGTTGTTTGTTGCGAAATGAACGTGTGCGTCCAGCCGTTGATCCCACCTGCTGGTAACGTGTGATCATCGCCTGCTTGGTTTCTTGGGCCGTAAATCGGAATCATCATTTGCTCAGGATGATCGCTATTCGCAATGATGTTAAGTCTTGACGCCACGTCGTTCGTGTTAGGCGTCATGTAAGCGAAGTAGTTACCTGATGCAAAGCGATCATTAATGGTTTCGTTATCATCAGAGAATTGATCCGGTGTCATGAGTCCTTCGTACATCGCTTGTCTGAAGACTAATAACCACTCTAAGTACTCAGGATGCACATCGCGGTCGTACCAAGTGCCATCAGCATTTTGAACTGGAATCGCTAAGAAATCTTGCAGGTTCCAACCAAACGAACCGTTATTATTCGCTAAGATGTCCATAAAATCGCCTGAGAAACCAACGAGTGGACGACCAGCGTTATCCGTTGGCATGTACGCAACCGCAGCACGCAAAGCGTCTAAGAAGCCTTCTGGCGTTGACATATCCGGTGAACCAATCGCTTCATAAATGTCTTGACGCACTAAGAAGCCGGCACCTGGGAACGCATAACCAGCGTTGATTAAATCAGACGTCATCGCCTCGTTTGGAATCCCGTAAATGTGACCGTTGTCCATGGTAAACCACGATTGTTTTTGCGGGTGTAACACGTGCTCTAAAAAGTAAGGGTCATAAACCGTTGATAGCACATCTAACGGTAAAGCAAACTCGTACGCGTGGTTAACTAAGTCAAACGCCCAGCTTTCCATGGTGATGATGTCCGGCA
>Ga0131853_10010579_pt1 | contig 16874 bp, 13 predicted proteins | sample TergutLab28metaG_FD_92764 | JGI IMG/M metagenome (GOLD analysis project Ga0131853, IMG submission 92764) | Labiotermes labralis P1 segment gut microbial communities from Petit-Saut dam, French Guiana - Lab288 P1 (version 2) (version 2) | ecosystem: Host-associated > Arthropoda: Insects >...
ATCGAACAGTTTAGTTTGCATGCCACAAAGATAGAAAAAATAAATAAATAAACCAAAAATTTGGTTATATCATTTTTTTTTTGTAACTTTGCACTCCAAATTTCGGTTTTCAATTGGAATTTGTGTTCGGGATGTAGCGCAGCCCGGCTAGCGCACCTGCTTTGGGAGCAGGGGGTCCCAGGTTCGAATCCTGGTATCCCGACGAGTGAAAATCAAGCCTTTGCAAGAAATTTTGTGAAGGCTTTTTTAGTTTTCTACAAAAAAACTACAAAAATTTTCGGTTTTTCGATTTTTATCAAAATTGTTAATAACTTTTCGAGTGGTTTTCGGTTTTGGTTGGCGATTTTCTTCCTTTTTGAGTTTTCAAAAAAGCCGATTCATAATAAATCGGCTTTCTGAAATAAAGAGTGGCTACCCTGACGACCTGACCTCTGATTTTTAGAAATTGTCAGTAGTGGTAAGGTTTTTAGAGAAGTCAGGCGTCAGGTCGTCAGGGCAAGGGATTGAAGTTTGGAGTTCGTCAATTCCTTTCTGAATATTGTTAAGTGCCACTCCAAGTAAAGAATGAGTGTCGTTGAGCGGAATTTCGATTCTCGCTTTCGATTTCTTCAACGCTTCAAAAACAGATTGTTTTTTCACATTTATACTTTCGGCAAATTTGGCGATATTGAAAATTCCGACTTTCTCATCAACCAAACGATAAACATCTCCTCGACTCCATTCCTTTTCTTGTGGCTGATGAATTTTTTCGCCGGTGGCAATAAAGTATTTGCATAAATCAATAGCATATTGCATCGCAGTCTCGCTAATCAAATCTACTTTGTCATCGATGACGGCAAAAATCAACGCTAAACGCAAGGCATGAATTTCCATTTTGGAGTAAAGGCTTTTTAGATAATCATCATCGGTAGCGTTTACTGCTTCGCTGATTTCGTTGGCAAAAGAAACGAACATTTCTTTTGCTTCGGAAGTCAGTGAAAATTCCGTATTTTCCTCGAAACTCAGAAAATACTCAACCATTTTGCGATGTATTTCTACATAGTCCGAGTTTAGAGTTTTTTCTGCATATTTAGGCCGTTCCACGTTTCCCGGATAGACGAATAAACAACGTTGTAAATAGCCGTTTTCTCGCATAAAATTTTTATTTGCGACATCTTGCAAAACTGCTGGCTGTATCGTTCCAATCATCGACAAAACCGGTTTGAAAATCATGAGTGCATTGTCCTCGCTTTTTCTATCAACCGAAAAATCCACGTTGTCGAAACAACTGATATGATGGGCGACTTCGCCACTTTTGTTGTATCGCCCGAAATCTTGAAAATGTCCTGCGAGTTCGTCTCTGCAAATCGTTAGCGTTTTGTTTTCGTCAAGCAACGAAAACAGAGCTTCCGGTGTAGTATCATTACATAGAATCCGTTTTTGTTTTGGCTTTTCGGGTGGCTGTGCTCCGTTTTGCTTTGCCTCGACACAAGCGGATTTCCATTCACCCAAGCTCTCTTGGAAACGCAGATATTCCTTCTTTTCAAAATCACGGATCGGCGAATAGGCGATTTTGAGTGGCTCGGATTTGCCCACTCCGCTCGGTGCTACTATCACAACCCAAAGTTGCGGATAGTTGATGTATTTATCGGTTCTCAATCGGACCTTGTTTCCAAGTGCCGTGCCATACGCACTAATGATAGACATTGCTGGAAATTCAATCGGAACACCGTAAACTTCGGCAATATCTTCCGCAAAATTTCTGATGAAAGATGGCATATTTCTTATCGGAAAAGAAGTGATTTTTTTATGACGTCGTTCAACTTCGGACAACCGCCTTTGCTGTGAGTTTTCATTTTGCACCACCGTTTTTTCCGCTTTCAATGTAGGCTAATAATTCGTCTTCATAAAAGTAAAGCTGTTTACCTTGCTTGTAGAATGGAATTTGTTTTGTTGACGTCAGAGAGTAGATTGTTTGGATTGCTTTGTTCAAAATTTTACTCGCCTGTTGAATTGAAATCGGCAAGCGTTTTTCGGGCTGAACATGAACTTGGAGTTGTACCAATGTTTTGAGATTTTTAACCTCATCAACGAGGTAAGCAATGGCTTCGGGCATTTGCTCGAAGCTAAGTTTTGTTTGTGTTTTTTTAGTTTCCATAAATGTTATTTTATCGTTTTAAAATTTGACGATGCAAAGTTACGTCAAAAAAAGATAGAGCTTGTAATTTTGGCTAATTTTGGCTAATTCTGGCAGTTTTTTGCAGGTTTTGGCAGGTTTTTTGGCATAAAAAGGCATAAAAAGTCAAAAAAATGCACGAGGGCAGCGGAAAAATTCAATTTTTGGACAACTTTTTGGCTGTTTCCATTTTAATCTAAACTCTCGCAGATTACTTTTTTTTAGCAATTAGAAGCCCAATAAAAATCAATACAAGCAACCAAGAAAGCATTTCTTCAGCATTCCCACTACCTTTTGTTGGAACTTTTGCAACTTCTATTTTGGCTAGTTCTAACGTTTCCTTACTATCAATAGGAATTTTCTCTTCTAAAAAAATTTCCATCGTTTTATGAATATCCCTAAAAAAAGTAATTGTATTTTTAAACTCCAAAACGCCTGCTTTTCCATATAAAAAACCGTTTAATTCTACACCTTTTTCATAAAGAACAATATATTCTTTTTCTATTCCCTCAAGATAACCTATTTCTTGATTTACAAAAGCCGATTCAGCTCCTTTTTTCGTATAAAGAACAATGGCTATATCGCAACGATTTATCATTTTTTTGATTTTATCGTTCATCGTTCCTGTAAGACTATGCGTTCTTTTGGCTATATGAAATTCGAAGCCAGAGGATTTTTGTAATTTGTTTACTAAAAATTCTTCATCATTTGAAAGGCTGACGAATATATGCGGTTTTGTATTCATCGTATTATTTGTTTATTGTGTTTACTATTTGTTATATTTCAAAAACATTTTTTTCTCCAAACCATTCTTTTGCCTTATTAATAACAGCAGTATTCGGATTATGATAAAAAACTGCAAGATTTTCTTTTGCTCTTGTACAACAAACATAGAATATTTTTTGTGTCCGTTCTAAAACTTTCGGCTTATCTGTTCTATTTGTAAATAAATATTCAAAATTGTAGTTATTCCATTTACCATTATCTAAAATAACTAGTACATTGTTGAATTCTGTTCCTTTTGTCTTGTGTTGGGTTGAGAAAGGTGTTTGTCCTTCCAAGTAAGCATATAGCAGTTGAAATTCGCTATATTTAACATTTTTCACCCTATTGTATATGTACTCTTTTTCTGAGCAAAATTTTTCGAGCTTTTCATCAATTAAACAAATTTCCTTTTTATGAGCATCACTGATAACTTCTTCAATTGTTTTATTTTCTGTGTGAATTAAATTTTCGATATTCTGTTTTAAGATTTTTTTATCCTCAATGCTGTTTATTCGCTTGTAGTCTGTGTTTCTCAAAAACTCGTTATATTGCTTATTGACATATAAAGATATATTAGCCTGTATCTTAAATAGATGTCTTATTAGATTATCTCGCTGAGATCCTTTTTTGTTTTCATCTTCTTCATCTTGCTTTTTATCGTCAATAAGTTGGTTTTTGTCTATGTATATTTTTTTTACTTCCAAAAACGGCTTATCTTTTAATTGGCTATATAATTCGGCATTGCAAGGGTCTTGCAATAAAACATCTTTTTTTAATTCTCCTTGTTTGTTTTTTAATGCGACTAAATCGGCAACCTGGTCAAAAGTAGCATCTTCATTAATAGAGATATTTTTATCTTTTATCTTTTTGGATATATCGCTTTTAAGTGCAATTATCGGGTCTTTGTCATAAATGTCCATCAATGTTCGAAACCCTGCTTTATCTGCTATTAAATTGTGTGTCAGGTTTAATTCTTTCGTTTCCTTTGCATCAGTAAAATTCCAACCGTGCTGTTCGAACAAAAAATGTTTCACGCTCGTAATATCTTCATTTGGAGAATGAATAAACATGACCTTTCCGTCTTTTACTCCGCTTCCATCTTTTTTCATATTAGGAGCAGAATTGTCTGCTGACGGAACTTGTATTATACCATCAGTTCTTAGGCTATTTGCCAACGTGATTACATTTTGAGGACTTCGTCTATTTTCAGTTTTCTTGACTTCTTTTACTTTCCCTTTTTCGCTACCTTTGTAGTCGTTGATATTACCAATTCCATCGTCGTAGATAGACTGCATTGCATCTCCAAAAAAGCCAATGATACTGCGTTTTTCACTATTAGTGAAATGTTCTAAAAAGATTTTTACAACTTCCTTATGGGTATCTTGATACTCGTCTATGAAAATAAATCTATATTTGTCCTTTACAATATCACATAGTTTAGGATACTGTTCAAACATATAATCTGCTATTACAAGTAACTCATCGTGCGATATGATCCCCTCTTTTAACCGCAAATATTCTTTATACTGTATTTTGACAGATTCTTCACGACTATCAAAATAATCACTTGGTACACTATCAAAGTCATCTATTTTTATTTTAGCAACATTTTCATCATTTGCCAATGCAATTATTGCAGATTTTAGTTGTTTTTGAAAATGCTTGATATTATCCCATAAAAAATCGTGAATAGTTGATACATTCAAGTTTTTATGATTGACACGTTCTTCAATCTCTTTTACAGCTGCGTTTGTATAAGTCATGCAAGCTATTTTCAATGTCGGATTATCCGCAATCACTTGCTTTATTATTTGGACTAAAGAATATGTTTTTCCGCTCCCTGCTCCACCGCTTAACAGAAAGTTATCGCCATTGGCGATGTGTTCCATTATTTGTTGGAACTCATCTTTTTCTTGCTTTATTACTAATCCTTTTTCAGCCATAATAGTCCATCTTTTATGTATGCTGGAATTTGCCAATTACTCAAGTTTTCATTACTGTGAAATAAAATATCCAATGCGAAGTGTGTCTTTTTCTTAATACATTTTGCTGCAAAATCGTAAGGATCATAATCTGGGGCATCAAGGTATTCCTTACTTTTTAACCCTCTAAAATTTTCCTTATTATTTTTTACAAAATCTTTATTCAAATGAATGAAAGCGTCTTCAAAACTTCGAGCATTATATTCATTTTCTTTAGTTTGGTACACTACGCATAACTTACCATCATCGGGTTGATTTTTCCATTTTCCATTTTCTTTATTGAGCAACTTGTCTTGTATTGAATATTTTTTTAAATTTTCTAATGTTGGATCATTAAAAAAATGTGATATAGCATCGTTTGAGTACGAAGTTGCATCGGCTACTTTACATTTTTTAGTATCGTTGCCTATAGTATCTATGTCAGTAATTATAAGTGTTTTTATTCCCAAAAAATCGATAAACTCGTCAAATATCTGAGAATATGCACCAACTTCAACAATTGATATGTTCTGAGAAAGCAAAGGCAAATCTGTATTAGTTACACTATGTTCCTCGACATCTAATTTTTTCATTATAGTTGGGATTAACATCCTTTCAGTGTCTCCTTCAATCAAAATAGTCTTGTCGGCAAAAAATATCTCAGCTCTGTTAATAGTTAGATACTGTTTCAAAAATTGATATTGAGGGGTAGTCTCGTCATACTTGGCTTTCAAATCCTTAAGATTTTTTGCAACCACGCTATTAATGTCTTCTTTTTTCAGATATTTAATATCATCAAAATCACAATCTGCAACAATATGCGAAGAGTGAGTACTTACTATGTACTGCAATTTTCTTGTTTCGCAATCGTCTCTTTGAATACCTTCTTTTAGTAATTTTTTTATGTTTTTAATGAATACATACTGCATTTGTGGATGTGTATGTGCCTCCGGCTCTTCTATAAATAACAAGTTAATGTCGGCAGGTTTTTTCTCTTTTTGCCGTCTAAATTCTTGTATTAGGATTTCTATTTCGAATATCATGCAAATTAAATTCATATAACCTAATCCATTGTAATGTTCTGGCAACTTATTGTCAGCATCATGTTTATACACAACGGTAGTATTTCCCTTTAATAACTCTCGATGTTGCAAATTTGAAATAATTTCTATTTCAGATTCATTAGGTTTAATTCCACCAAAATCACCAACTTTTTTTATTATATTTTTGAATAAATCCACATATATTCCACTCAATTGACTATCTGTTTCACTAAGCCTATCCTTAAACTCTTCAACAGCCTTGTTTTGATCTACACTTGCCTCTGTCTTTTCGTACATTTTTGAGGTTTGAGTAGATAATGTCTTATCAACCTCTTTATTTGCGACATCTCGACGTGCACTAATATATTTAAAGTTGATGATATTTTCAATATCTATTGACTCTTTACGCAAGTCAATAAAATTTGCTTCATTTAGTACTTGGGTATCCTTGTTTATTTCAATGGATTTTCGAAATATATTGAAATAGTCAGCATGATTTTGACGCAAAAAATCATATAAAAATTTTGGTTTATAATCTTTGTTTGCTTTTTGTTTTTTAGTTTCGTTCTGTTGAAACTCTTGGTAATCTTTTTTTATTTTGACATATTTTTCAAATGGTAAAATATATTCAAATCCTAAAACAATATATTTGTTATCAGGGTCTAAGTCCATCATTACCCTGCTAACATTTTCTAAATTACATGTTTCTGTGTATTGAATATATAACTTCAATTTAATTCCTTTTTCAATATAGTCGTTTTCGTCAATAAAGTCACCTTCAATCATGCTTTTGAGTTCTTTCTTGAAGTCAATATTGAAGTCATCGAAATAAAACTTGTTCTTTTCCGGTGAATTCAAAAACTTCTCAAGTATAGACAAAATGGAGGTTTTTCCAGTATTATTCTTGCCTATTACCAAAGACAATTCATCTTCTAAATCAATAGAAAAACTTTTCAGAAGTCTATAATTTTCAACTTGAATTTTAAATATTTTCATAATTTATTCTATTTCTATATCATCGTGTTATTTTTTTCACCCTCACACACCCAAAAATTTCTCAAGGAATAGTTTTAATTTTTCAATCACCGCAAGTTTTTTGATGTTATACTGATTGTTTGGTGCAAATGGATCTGAAGGTGGCAAAAGTTTGGTTATCGCTGTGCCGGATTCGAGAATAAAGCCATCTCGAAAAGCATCGGTCATAAATTTTTCGGTTTCTTTTTCGTTTAAATTTTCTTCTTTGATGATATTTTTCAGTTCTTCGGCTTTCTTTTTTTTCACGTGTATTTGCCAATCATCATCAACATTGGTGGCAGGTGTAAGCGAATCTATAAACTGCTTGATGAGTTCTTTTTTGTTGCGAAGTTCAATACTCGAATCAACCGCTTTGCTAATCGTGATGATGATTTCCTTGTCTTTCAAATGACTTTCGTGATACTTTCGAATCAATTCCAAAATATAATCAATGTTGATTTCAATTTGCTTTATCAACTCCATTTCAAACACAATATCATCGTTCACATTCTCGCTGTCGCCCTTGTCTTTATTGCGAAATTCGTTGTAAAGATTGATGTACATACTGTGATAGTCCTGCACATCTCGCTCTGTGAGTATTTCGTTACCAAAAAATTCGTCGAATGTGGAAAGAATATTTTTAACTTTGAGAATTGCACCATAAAGTTTGATAAATGCTTTTTGTGCCAGTTCGCCAATGATTTGTTCGCCTATAGGATATATGAGTTGTAATTCTGAAACCAAATCAGCATACCCACGCACATCTTCTCCGTCGTCTTTTTTGTAACCGTAGTAGTATTCTTTGAACGTTTTGAGAAGTACAATACCGCTTGATTCCTTATCGCCAAAGAGTGCAATACTTTCATTGGTTGCTTTTTCGAGATTACGGAAACAAACGATATTTCCAAATGTTTTAATCGAATTTAGAATACGATTGGTGCGGCTGTATGCCTGCAACAACCCGTGCAAACGCAGGTTTTTATCCACCCAAAGCGTGTTCAATGTTGTTGCATCAAACCCTGTTAAAAACATATTTACGACAATCAACAAATCTATTTCACGATTTTTCACACGTTGCGAAACATCCTTGTAATAATTTTGAAAGTTATCGTTCGAAGTATCGTAATTGGTTTTGAACATTGCGTTGTAGTCTTGTATTGCCATTTCAAGAAAATCACGATCCCCTACGGATAAATTGCTCGGATCTTCGGGATTTTCATCAGGCAACTGATCGGGAATTTCTTCGTTCACACCATAAGAAAAAATTGTTGCAATTTTCAATCGTTTTAATTCAGGAAGTTCTGCTTGTTGAGTTTTGAATTCGTTGTAGTACGTTTTTGCAGCATCAATAGAACTTGTTGCAAAAATAGAATTGAAACCCGAAACTCTGATTTTTTGTTTGATTTCTTCAATCTTTGTGCGATCTCGAGCAGAAACAACTTGCTCAACATTGGTCAGCACACTATGAACGTACGACCTGTCGTTGCGATACGTTTTTATATTGAACTTTTCCAAAATATACCGCACAACATTTCCAATACGCTGTGGCGACATCAACGCTCTTTCTCTGTCAATATCCCAAACTTTTACGTCTGCAATGTTTTCCTCCTCCTTCATTGTGGACATATAATCAATGCGAAACGGCAACACATTCTTGTCGTTTATCGCATCAACAATCGTATAAGTGTGCAGTTTGTCGCCAAATGCTTGTTCGGTTGTTTTCAAATTCGGATTGCCTGAACTGCTTGAATTAATAGCAAAAATAGGCGTTCCGGTGAAACCAAAGATGTTATATTTTTTGAAGTTTTTAACGATTGCCGTGTGCATATCGCCAAATTGCGAACGATGACACTCGTCAAAAATAATTACAAATCTCGAATCTCGAATAATGGATTTGTGCTTGTCATCCGTTTTGTTTTTCTTTAAATATATCGTGAGTTTTTGAATGGTTGTAATGATTATTCTTGCATTGGAATCGGCAAGTTGTTTTGCTAAAATTGCTGTACTTGTGTTACTATTTGCCGCACCTTTTTCAAACTTGTCATATTCTCGCATGGTTTGATAGTCTAAATCTTTTCTATCAACGACAAACAACACTTTATCAATATAAGGCAATTTGCTTGCCAACTGTGCAGTTTTGAAACTCGTCAATGTTTTCCCACTACCGGTGGTGTGCCAAATATAGCCACCGCCTTTTTCTGTGCCATAAGATTTGTAATTGTTCGATGTGTTGATACGGTTCAAAATTCGCTCTGTGGCTGCAATTTGATAAGGTCGCATTGCCAACAGCATATTGTCGGAAGTAAATACGCAATATCTCGTCAATAAATTTAACAAACTATGTTTTGCAAAAAATGTTTTCGCAAAATCAATCAAATCGGTAATTGGGCGGTTGTTGGCATCTGTCCACCATGAGGTAAATTCAAAGGAATGGCTTGTTTTTTTTGTAGGGGTCGACGATTTTCGAGCCCTACCGATATTTTCTTTGATGTGTTCGAATCGTGTGGTGTTGGAATAATATTTGGTATATGTACCGTTGGAAATAACAAAAATCTGCACATATTGAAACAATCCGCTTCCTGCCCAAAACGATTCTCGTTGATAGCGATCAATTTGATTAAACGCCTCTTTGATGTCCACGCCACGCCGTTTTAATTCGATATGCACCAAAGGCAAACCATTGACGAGAATGCTCACATCATAGCGATTTTTCCGACTACCTGTTTCTATTTCGTATTGATTCAAAATCTGCAACGAATTGTTATGAATATTTTGTTTGTCTAACAGATAAATGTTCTTAATTTCGCCATTATCTCGTGTAAAATTTTTGATATGGTCTTCTTGAATGGAGCGAGTTTTTTCTTCGATGCCCTCGTTGGCATTGGCGAGATGTTGAGTGAAAAAACGTTGCCATTCTTTTTCTGTGAATATACAGTCGTTCAATTTCTCCAATTGCTTACGCAAATTCTGCACAAATTCTTCTTCCGATTTCAGTTGCAGATAGTCGTAACTTTGCGATTGTAAAATCTTGATAAATTCTTTTTCAAGTTCTGCCTCGTTTTGATAATGTCCCGCACGTTTGTATTCCGATACATATTCGGAAACAATGGTGGATTCGGGGTTTTCTGCAACTAAATCGTAGTGTTTCATTACGCTGCTCTCTCAAATGTTAGTAGTTTATTTCTGTAGTATTCGTATTGTTGTTTTCTCATTTTTATTTCGGCAGGTAAACCCTCGCTGATGTCGTTTACTAATTTATCAAATTTGTCTAATATCTCTGCTATGCGTTTTTGTTCTTCTATCGGGGGAATTGGGATTTTAACTTTCAAAATATCTTCTTTTCTCAAATTGGTTTGGTCTGCTCCATTATCAAATCGTAACAACTGACTATTTCTATTCAAAATGTAGAATAAGAATTTTGGGAAAACTTTTTTATCATCTCTCACAGTTAATCCTCCTATTCGTTGATTTAACGTGTATTTTCCGCTTTCTTCTACAATGTAACATTTTGCTAATGCTTTTCCGTTTGGTAAATCGCTCATCACTATTAAAACATCATCTTTGTTAATCGGGCAAAGTTGTTTGTCTGAGAATTTCATAACCTTTCCTTCTGTTGATACAAATTTTGAATTAACAACAATGTATTTTCCATTTTCAGATATATCTTTTTCGTGTCCTTTTCCATTCATAAAAATCGCTATCTCGTTAAGTATTAACCAATTACCCCCCCCCCCCCCCCCCCCCCCCCCCCCCCAACGTAAAAATGCTCCCCACGAAAGCGCAATTGTCATTTCCTTTCCCTACCCTCTCCCGCCTCTCTCTCCCTTCTTTTTCCTCTTCTTTTTAAAAAAATACATTCTTCTTTAAGTATAAAACACATGCCCCCCCCCCCCCCCCTCCCCCCCATATTGAATGTCAACAACTTAGCACGATAGTGCTCATATTGCTTTTTTCTCGCTTCCAATTCCGCTTCCAATTCCGCTTCCAATTCCGCTTCCAATTCCGTGAATTTATCTAAGATATTTACGATTTCTTTTTGGATTTCGAGAGGTGGAAACGGTACTTCAAATTCCGAATAAACAGAAATCCATTGACGAGCGTGGTCTTGTGGTTTGTAGGTTATACATCTCATTGCATAATACACAAAACGAAAATCCAACTCAATATCGTTTTTTGGTGTTAAAATTTTCATCGCAGAAGATTTTACCTTGAAATCAAAATTAACCCAATGGAATGAAGTCGTAAAGTCGTCAAAAATAATAGCAGGTAATTCATTACTCGCATTGTAAATACCGTCTATTTCGTCAGTATATCCGAGAACAAATGATTGTCCTGCAGTCAAAACTGGCGTTTCAAAACTATTGTCATAACTTGTGCTTTTGACAATGTATTTTGTTGGTTGTTCGTAATCTAATACTTCCCCCAACTTCTTAAACTTTATACCATTTGGGCAAAGTTCTTTTATTAGTTTTTCGATTTTATTCATTACCTTCCTCCTTCTGTTTCAGTTTTTTAATTTCCTTATCAAAATCGGAATTTATTTTTTGTGTTTTATTAAACACTTCGTATTCTGCTTCGGCTTTTTGATCGGCTTGTTGCTTGGATTTTCTACCTTTCCTTTTCAAGGTTTTTGTTGCCCAAATTCTGAATTGTGTTGCTCTTGCAGAGTTTACACGATAACCGACAGAAATAATTGCATCGAGATTGTAAAAATTTATGTCTTTGGTTTTCGTTTTATCAGCAATAGCACCGTGTTGAGTGGTTATTGCAATTTTTGCAACAACCACTTTTTCGTCAATTTCTCTTTCTTCAAAAATGTTTTTCAAGTGTCTGCTTATTGAAGAGATTTCAACATCAAACAATGCTGCCATTGCTTTTTGTGTTAGCCAAATCGTTTCGTCTTTTACCACCACATCAACTTTTACGTTCTCTTGCGGTGTATTGTAAATCAAAAATTGAAGTTCTTTATCCATTTTTATAGTTTTTTTCAAATTTGATCAATTTCGTGACCTCACGAAAACGATCGTTTACCCTTCCAAATCCTTAACAATCGCATCAATCGCTTTTCGCAATTCGTCTTCACGTTTCACGATTTCGGCAATTTCGGCATTGAGTTTTTTGATATCTATAATTTCTCGTGTGTCTTCTTGTTGCACATACGAGGAAACGGCAAGGTTGTAGTCGTTGCTTGCGATTTCTGCGTTGGGTACAAGTCGGGCGAAGTGTTTGTATTCACTGGATTGCTTCGACTTCGTCTCGCAATGACGGTCAACGTATGCTCTCAAGATTTTTGCGATATTTTCATCGCTTAATTTTTCTTTGTTACCCGATTTTACGCTTTCTTTCGAGGCGTCAATAAAGAGCGTAGCATTGTCGTTTTTCGATTTTTTGAGAACAATAATGCAAGTGGCAATCGAAACTCCGAAAAAGAGATTTGCCGGCAGTTGAATCACGCAATCCACATAGTTGTTATCAATCAGATATTTTCGTATTTTTTGTTCAGCACCGCCACGATAAAGCACACCAGGAAATTCTACAATCGCAGCAGTTCCGTTGGTTGCAAGCCACGCCAACATGTGCATTGCAAAAGCAAGGTCGGCTTTCGATTTCGGGGCAAGCACTCCGGCAGGCGAAAAACGAGGGTCGTTAATCAAAAGCGGATTGTCATCGCCTGCCCATTTCGTGGAATAAGGCGGATTGGAAACAATTGCCTCAAAAGGCTCATCATCCCAATGGTACGGATCAATAAGCGTATCGCCATGTGCAATGTTGAATTTTTCAAAATTGATGTCGTGCAAAAACATATTGATACGGCAAAGGTTGTAAGTCGTGATGTTGATTTCTTGTCCGTAAAAACCTTGTCGCACGTTTTCTTTTCCGAGAATTTTTGCGAAATTTAATAGCAATGACCCACTACCGCAAGCAGGGTCGTAAACTTTGTTTACTTGTGTTTTTCCGACAAGCGTTATTTTTGTAAGTAATTCCGAAACTTCTTGTGGCGTGAAAAACTCTCCCCCCGATTTTCCTGCATTACTCGCATACATCGTCATCAAAAATTCGTAAGCATCGCCAAAAGCATCAATGTTGTTATCTTGAAAATTTCCGAGATTGAGCTCGCCAATAGCATCAAGAAGTTTCACGAGAAGTTCGTTGCGTTTTACAACGGTAGCACCGAGTTTGTTGCTGTTTACATCAACATCGTCAAACAAGCCTTTCAAATCGTTTTCGCTGTCGAAACCCATTGCGGAACTTTCGATATGTTTGAAAACTTTCGAAAGCGTTACGTTTAAATCCTGGTCGTTTTTTGCTTTTGCTCGCACATTCTCAAAAAGTTCAGACGGCAGGATGTAAAAACCTTTTTCTTCGGTGGTGGATTTACGTGCGTTTTCAGCCTTTTCATCTGATAGTTTGGCATAATCAAAAGAGTTGTCTTTTATAGCCTTTCGGGTTTTTTCATTGAGATAATTGGTTATATTTTCGCTAATAAAACGATAAAACAAAAAACCAAGCACATATTGCTTAAAATCCCAACCATCAACCGAGCCACGCAGGTCGTTGGCTATTCTCCATATTGTGCGGTGTAGTTCCGCTCGTTGTTGTTCTCTGCTCATAGTTATTTTTGAACGTATTTTTATATTTTGTAGTTCTATTGTTATTTACACCTCGTTAATTTTTTTACAAATCAATTTTATCTCGTCTATCAACTCCTCAAATTCGGGGGCATCGCCAATAATCATATTCCCTCGCATTTCGGTGTAATCTTGTTTCCATCTTGGCATTAATTCAGCAGACGGCATGGGATTTAAATTCGGTGGAAAATGTGAGGAGTAATCCACTCCGCTGATTTTGGTAAATCGTTCTCTGTGTGCTACGATAGTTTTGTACAATTCCTTGTCGGCAATGGCTTTTTCAGCAAATGGCGTTTTTGCTATTTGATAAATATCGTAAAAATGGCGACTTCTGCCGTCTATCAGCATTTTTTCTGTCGGGCGTTGGTGTTCCTCGTGCAAAAGAAATAATTTTTCCAAAAATGTTCGCTCGGGATTGACACATTGTATATTCACATCATCGTCAGCAAACGGTTGTTCTGGAAAATGTTCACCAATCATCGAACGAAACGAACAAACCGTAGAAGGCTCCATCAACGAACGACTGCCAATTTCCAACAAAACACGAGGCTGTACATAACCCGAATACTTTGCAACTGCCGGATACAAAACTTCAATTTTTACAGGATCGTCGTCGGAATCTCTTTTATCTACGACTGACAATAGCACTTCTCTCATCCCTGCGTCATCAAAGGATTTTTGCAATGCAGAAAGAAATTCGTTGGAAAGATATTCATTCGAGATGAATTTCATCTTTCTAACTTGCGATCGGCTGATATCGCCCGAAAATCCAAAAAATTCACGGTTTATTGCCAAATCCACATCTTCACTAAAGCGGTTTATCACGTTCCAAGCCTTACTGAGCGAAGTTCCTCCTTTGAAAACCAAATGCTCGACAACGTCCATTTGACTTATCAATCGCAATGTTTGTACAACCCACCAATCTTTTTCGATGATGAATAATTGAAAACCGGCACTCTTGTTAATATCTTCCAGAATCTGTATCTTTCGGTCGTTTTGTAGGTTTGTCCAAGTCATAAATTTAATTGTTTTGAGGTAGTGATTTTTTCATTATTTCTCTAATCCATCTGGGTGCAAACATCATATCGTGTTTCAAATGTTTTGGATTTTCTTTTTTGAGAATATTTACTATTTTTTCTACGTGTTGCTCGGTTACATTATCTTTTCGAATAGTCTTTAATGCTTGAATAGCTAATGTACTAAGCTCTCCTTTTGTTGCAAAATTCTTTGTAGACGCTTTCCTAAAATATACAGGAATTTTACCAATCATCAATTTTCTGGGATTTCCATCAGTTAAGTACACAATTTTCATTGGCAATTGCGTAGAAAGATTTAGCATATTTTTTGCATACGAGCCTGTTGGAATAATTCTCGTGTTTTCTTTTTTCATGATGGCACGGACTATTTTGTCTGTGGAGGGTGTCGTTTTTTTTCCTAAAAATTCATTCATTCTTGGAACTGCATAAAGCCCTCTGCTTACTCGTGCTATTTTTCCCTGTTTTGTCAAATTTTCGAGTGCTTTACTACAAGATTTATAGCTTCCAAAATCCACGAAATCGTTTACAACAAACACTTTTTCAGGTCTGCTTCGAGACATTTTTGTAAAAATTTTATTTTCAACACCTTGTGCCATTTTATTTTTTCTCTTTTGTCGCAAAAGTTTTATATTTTTGCGAAAAATATAATTGATTTTTTTGCAAAGGTACGAAAAAAAATCAACATACACAATCTTTTTTCAAAATGCCATCAAAAGTCGTGCATTTTTCTCACGTTCTTCAGTTTCGAAACTCGCCAAATAGTTTTCGGTAGTTTTCAAATCCGAATGCCCCAAACTTTCGCTGATGAAAGCGATATTTGCACCACTACGTTTGAGAACGGTAGCATAAGAATGTCGTGCGGTGTAAGTCGTGATTTTAGGAATATCAAGTGCTTCGGCAATTCGTTTCATGTGTTTGTTGGTGCGTTTGATAATATCTTTAATTTTTTCATATTCCTTTTCGGCAGATTCTTCGCCGGTTAAATAAGGGAAAATATAATTGTCGGGAAGTTGCACTTGATTGCCAATTCGCTCAATGATTTCACGCATTTCATCAGTTAAATAAACAACAATGTTCTTTTTCTTTTTCGAAGTTCTGACGGTTTTCCCTCGCAAAAAAGTGATTTCATTTCCGCTGATATTTTTGAATTTCAAACGCAGAATATCTTTGAAATTCGCACCGTTACAAAGATACGAGAACATCCACAAGTCCCGATATCTTGAAGTGATTAGATCGGCAGGATTTTCATACTGATAAATTTGTTTGATGTTGTGTAAAGGCAACGCTAATTTTCGACCTTCACCCACCGGCACTTCATATTTTCCACGACCAAACGAATAGTACGAACTATCCAATATTCCGGCAGATATGGCTTCGTTCATAATCGTTCGTACACAGCGAATATACATGGCAAGTGTTGAATAGGAACGACCGGTTTCTAACATGTGTCGTTCGTATTTTTTCAGCCAATCAACCGTTATATGTTTCAAATCAAGTTTTCTCGAATCGTATCTTTCGATTGCTTTTGATGCAAGGTCGTAAACTTCTGAACTCCCTATTTGACCGTTGTTTTTCAATGTTTCAACCTTCTTTTGGAAACAATCTTTCACTAATATGCTTTTACTCGACTTGTTTGCTAATTGCCGATTGAGATTATCAATCGAGAAATTATTCTTTTCGAGTAAAGTTTCAACAAGTCCTTTGAATTTGTAGAACGTGCTTTCTAAAATTTTTCTTTTTTCAACAAGTTCTTTTTTCTTGCTTGTGGGCAACTCTTTCCAATCTTCCGCAGATATTTTAACTCCGGTTGGAAAATACGTGCTTTTCGCACTGAAATAAACCACGAGTTTTACAGTTCTCAACGCATCTTTGTTCGTGTATCTATTTTCATGAAACAGATAAATTCTCACGCCTTCTTTTGTGTAATTCAACATTTTTTTGTGTCTTTGTGTTTCGTATTCGTAATTCGATAACCAATTACAAAGTTACGACTAATTTTTCTACAAAAAAACTACAAAAAGCTATCCGAAACCATCACTTATTAACAGAAAATAGTTTTTACAAGAACATATCGCAATTTGATGTTTATTAGCAAAATACAAGCAAATGAAAATTTTGGAAACTATCAAAAAAAGTCATTTTTCAAATTTGGGAGCAGGGGGTCCCAGGTTCGAATCCTGGTATCCCGACAAAAAAAACCTTTCCTAAGAAAGGTTTTTTCTTTTTTAACGTGCTTGCCAACCTAAATTTTTCGTTCTGTCCTCAACCTA
>Ga0131853_10010580_pt1 | contig 16873 bp, 63 predicted proteins | sample TergutLab28metaG_FD_92764 | JGI IMG/M metagenome (GOLD analysis project Ga0131853, IMG submission 92764) | Labiotermes labralis P1 segment gut microbial communities from Petit-Saut dam, French Guiana - Lab288 P1 (version 2) (version 2) | ecosystem: Host-associated > Arthropoda: Insects >...
CGTTGTGTAGTTATTGTTGCCTTTATTGAGATTTGTTAGAATGAGCTTGTTCCGTTGTCTCCCTGCCGAGTAACTGTATGCCCCGTTCCAAGGATTTGAGCTCTCGGAATTAGTTTTCGAGCAAAAATTCTTCCAGGACTGCAGTTTCTAATCTCGAAGTCTCATCTTGTAGATCCTGTTACTTACATTGAACTGCTGTCTTCTTTCTAGACTCAGAATATCCTCGTTTTTGGTCCTCTGAAACCTGCGTAAAAAAGTAAGCTTTTTTTTAAGTAGTAGCGTAAGTTCTTTAGTCCACAAGGGAACTCTTCGTTTCTTCGCGGTTAGGTTGCCATGTCTGGATAACTGGAAGGACTTAACGGAGGTAACCGTTACTGCTGAGTAAATTTTTGTATTACTCGGTCAGTATCTGGGTGAAGGTTGATAGTCTGGCTTATTTCTTTGTCCCTTGCAGTCCAATCTGTCATGCCTTTCGGGCAGTAGATGATCTCTTTTAAGTTTTTTACAAGTTACGGGTGAAGGTTTCCCAATTTCAGGTTTCGTATTGTGTGTATGTGTGCGCGGTGTGAGTGTGGGGGTATGTGTAGGGTGTGTGTGTGTGTGTGTGTGTGTGTGTGTTGTGGTGTGTATGTGTTTGTGTTGTATGTTCATGTGTTAAGTGTTTGTGTGTGTGTGCTGTTTGTGTTTGTACGTATGTGTAGTGTGTTATGTTTGTGTTTGGTTTGTGTGGTGTGTTTTTATGTGTTGAGTGTATATGTTTGTGAAAGGTGAGTGTGGGTGTGAGTGAGTATGAGTGTGTGTGTGTGTGGTGTGTGTGAGTATATGTGTGTGTGTGGTTTATGTGTGATTTGTTTGTGTGTGTGGTGTTTGTGTTGGAAGGCTGTGGTGTGTGAGTATACACGTGTGTATGTGTGTGGTGTGCGTGTGGCGTTTGTGGTGAGTGAGTATGTGTGTTTGGTGTGATTGTGAGTGTGTATGCTTGTGTGGTGTTTGTCTCTGTGTGTCCTTGATTTTGTTTTTTTAATTAATGAGAGTGGGTTGCTTGTGTGGGGTGTGTGTATGGGTGTGTGTGTGTGTATGTGTTTGTGCATGGTGAGTGTGTTTGTGTTTATGTGTATGATGTGAGTGTGATTTGTGTGTGATTTGTGTGTGTTTATATGTGGGTGGTGTGTGTGTGTGTGAATTTGTGTTGGAGGGGTTTGTGTGGTTTTAGTGAGTGTTTGTTGTGGGTATGTAGTTTTTGTGGTTGTGGTGTTTGGTTTTTTGGTGTATGAGATAGGGTGTGTTGTGAGTTTTTGTGTATGGTGAGTATGTGTGTTATGTGTGAGAATTTGTGTCTATGTGTGGTTAGTGTGAACTGATTGTATGGTGTTTTTGGTGTGCGCTTTTGTTTGTGGTGTGTTAGTGTGTGGGGTGTATGTGTTTCTTGTTGCGGTCTGTTTGCTAGTGTTTATGTGTTTATGTGTGAATGTTCCTGTGGTGGTGTTTGTACGTGAAGAGGTTTTCTTTGTGTGATTAGTGTGTTGTAATTGTTTTTGTGTGGGTGGGTGTGTGTGTGTATGGGATTGTGTGAGGATGAATGTTTGTTTGGTGTTTGTATGTGTGGTTTGCGTGTGGTGGTGTGTTTGCTGTGTGTGTGAGTAAGTGTGTGTATAGTGTGTATCTGGGTCAGTGGTTTGTAATTTTTACTTGTGTGTGTGTGTGTGAGTTTATTTTCATTTGGTGTGTGTTAATGCGTGCTGTGTAGGTATGTTTGGTGTGTGTTTGTGTGGGTGTGTGAGAGTGTGGTGTATATGTGTTGTGTGTGCTGTGTTAGTGTGTTGCGTGTATAAGTATGTGGATTGTGTGCTAATGTATGTTGTATGTGTTGTGTACGTTTTGTGCGTATGTGTGCGGTGTGTGTAAGAGTTTGTGTAGTGTGTGTGTGTATGTGTGTGTGGATTATGTGTGGTTTGTGTGGAATGTGTTTTGCATGGTTTTGTACGAATGTGTGTGTGTGGGTTGTGTGTGTATGTGTGGAGTGTTTGTGTGGGTAAGTGTTTGTATTTTGTGTGTGTGGGGGTGTTAATTGTGTGTATGTTTATGTGGTGACAGTGTATGTGTGCGTTCTGTGTGTGTGAGTAGGTGTGTGGTGTGTTTGTTTGTGTGGGTGTTTTCTGTTTTTTATGTATATGTTGCCTTTCTATGTATGTGTGGTTGGTGTGTTTTCTGTCTGTGATATATGTACGAGTATGTGAGTATGTGTGTGTGGTGTATATGTGTGAGTTTATGTGTGTATGTGTAGTGGTTGTTTGGTGTATGTGTGTCCGTGTGGGGTGTGTGTGTGTGTGTGTGAATTTTTGTTTTGGTAATATTTGTGTTTTAGTGTGTTTGGGTTGTTGTGTGTGTGTGGTGTGCTTATGTGTGTGTGTTTTGTGTGTTTCTGTGAGTGTATATGGGTGTTAGTTTGGTGTGTGGTTGTGTTTGAATAGATGTGTTTGCGTGTAATTATTTTTTTTGTTTGAGTATATTTTTGTGTGGTGTTTTTTGGGTTCTCTGTATGTGTTTGAGTACGTGTGCGAGTCCGCGTTGTTTGTGTTGTTTCTACGTGTTTGTATGTATTGTGTGTGTTTTGGTGTGGTGTAAGTTTTTATGTGATTTTTTGTGTGTTGCGTCTGTTTTTTGTGTAGGTGTGTGTGTTTATGTATTTGTTTTTATGGTTATTTGGTGTGTGTTTGTGGATTAATGTGTGTTTTGTGCGTGTGCCGTGTGTGTGTTTGTGTTTGGTGTGTGATTTTTGATTGTGAATATGTATTTAATTGTGTGATTTTATGTTGCGTTTTTTGTCTTCCTTTTATTTGCGTTTGTGTGATTATGTGTGTGTACCATGTGTGTTTGATGTGGGTCTTATATTTGTGTGTGATTGCGTGTGTGAGTGTATGTGGGGTGTGTGTGTATGTGTGTTGTTTGTATTTTGTGTAAATATGTGTTTTTGTTTGTTTGTGTGAATATATTTGTGGGAAATTGTGTGGGGTATGTGGTTTTTTGTGTTGTGGTTTGTGTGGTGTGTGTTGGTTTGGTTGTGTGTTCTTTTGTTGTGTGTTTACGGTTGTTGGTGCTCTGTGTTTATGGGTGCGAGGTTTGTGTGTTGTGTTTTTGTGTGTTAGTGTTGTATATTTTTTTGTCGTATGTCTTTTTATGAAGTATGTGTATATTTTGTATGGGTATGTGTGTGTTGTCTGTGTATGAGTGTTTTGTGTGTGTTTTGTTGTGCGTTCTTTGTGGGTATATTAATGTTATGTGATATTTGTATGTTTGTGTGTGTTGTGTGTGTGTGCTGTGTCTTTCTGTGTGTGATGTATGTGTATTTGTATGTGTGTTTTCTTTGTGTATTTTGTTGTGTGTATAGTGTCTGTGTACTGTGTTTCTGTAGGTGTGTTTTTCGTTTGTACGCGTCTGTGTTTCTTTTTTGTGTATGTTTTATAGTGTGTGTTATGTAGTGTGTGATGTGCCTCCTTTTATGAATGGTGTGTGTGATGTGTGTATTACATTTGTGTGTCATGTTTGTGTGAATATATTTGTGTGATGTTTGTATGGTGTGTGTCTATAAACGGTTTTTTTTGTATATTTGTTTTTATGTATGTGTGGTGATTATTCGTGGTGTGTTTAATGTGTATGGTGCCTTTTCATGTGTTTTATTTGGGTAAATGTTTTGCATTTGTTTCTCTGTGTTGTTTTTGTTTGAGTTTTAAGAATATCTTTTGTGTATAGGTGTTTGTGGTATGTATGCGTGGGAATATACGTGTTTGTGGAGTGTGTATTGTGTTTTGTGAATGTGAGTGTTAGTTTCTTTATGTTTAAGAGTTTGTTTGGTTTGTGAGTTTGTGTTTGAAGTGTGTTTGTGGGTGTAGTGTTTACATATGTTTTTATATATAAGTGTGTTATGTGTTGTGTTTGTGCGTGTATAATTGTATATTTTTTGGGTGTGTTAATTTTTGAGTATATTGTGTGCATATGTGTGTGTGTGTTTGTGTGTGTGCGTGTGTGTGTGGGTGGGAATATGATTGGATTTGTACTTTTGTGGTGTGTGAAAATATATGTGTATTTGTCAGTGGGTTTTGTGTGTGTGGGTGTACGTGGTTGTGTATGTGTGGGGTAGTTGCGTGGTTTGTGTGGTGTGAGTGGTGGGTGGGTAATTTGTGTGTTGTTTGTGTGTTTGTTTGGTGTGTGTACTTGTGTGTGTAGGTGTGTGGGTTGTGTATTTGTGGTGTGTAGGTGTGTTTGTTGTGCGCAATGAGTATTTGTGATATGTGAGTTTGTTTCTGTTGTGTGTGTTTGTGTTAAGTGTGTTTCTGTGTGTGTCGTTTGTGTGTTGTGTGGGTATTTTCTAGGTGTGTGTGTTGTTTACCTATGAATTGTGTGCGTGTGGTGTGTGTATATGTGTTTGGTTAGTGTGCGAGTGTGATTAGGTGTGTGTGTTTTGTGTGTTAATATGTGTGTGTGTGTGTGTGTAAGTGTCTGTTGTGCGAGTGTGCGTGAATATTTGTTTGTGAGTCGTGTGTGTGAAAAGTTGCGTGTGATTATATGTGTTTGTTTGTCTGGTTTATGAGTTTGTGTGTGTGTGTGTGTGCATGGTGTTTGATTGTGTTCGTGTTGCTTGTTTCCTGTTGTGTTGTAATAGTTTGAGTTTGTGTTGTGTCCATTTTTGTGTGTGCATTTTTATGTGTTTTTGTGAGTGTTTGCGGTTTGGGTGGCGGATTTTTTTTTGCGTGTACGTAGGTCTGGTGTGTTTTTCTTTGGTAGTGTGTGTGTGTGTGTGGTGTGAGTTTGTGATTTGTGTGGTATGTGTGTTTGTGTGTGTGATTTAATATGCGAGAATATCTGTCTGTTTTGGGTGTCTGGTTAGTTTGTGATGTGTGCGATGTGTGTGGTGTGTGTTTGAGAGTTATTTCGTGTGTGTTTGTGTGTTGTGTGTGTGGATGTGATTTTGTGTGTGTATTTGTTGTTTATGCTGTGTGTTTGTGTGTTATGTGATTTTTGTGTATGTTTAGTATTTGTTTATGGTGTTTTTCTATGTGTTTTTGTTGTTTTTGTTGGATGTGATTGTGGCTTGTGTGTGTTTTCGGTGTGTGCTTACTTGGGTATGTGTGTTTGTGTAGTGTGCGTGTTGTTTTTGTGGTGCGTGTGTTTTTTGTGGTTTGTTTGTGTTTATGGTTGTGTGTTTGGTTTGTGTCTGTATATGTCTGTTTCTGTGTGCGTATTTTGTATATGTGGTGTTTTTGTGTTGTTTGTGGTGTGTGTGGTTTTTGTGATTATGTTTGTGATTGTTTTGTGTGTGTGTGAGTGTGAGTATTTATGTGTTGATTGTTTTATGCGTTTGGTTGTGTGTGTTATTTCTTGTTTGAATGTATATGTTTGATGTTTATGAGTGTGAAATTGTGTGTTTATATTATACGTGTGTGTATTTGTCGTGTGTGTTTGTGGTAAGCGTGTGTGGGATTAGGTGTTGTGTTTGTATTTGCGTGGGTTTGTGTTGTGTGTGTTGCGATTGTCTTTTCATAGTCTGTGTTTGTTTTGTTTGTTTTTTATATGGGTGTGTTTTCTCTGTGTATATATATCGTGTGTTTGTTGTATGTATGTTTGGAGTGTGTTGTGTGTGATTACGTGGATTTTTTCGTTTGTTCCATTATACGTGTTTCTATTTGTTTCTTGTTAAGGTATTTGGGAAAATATTTTTGTGTGTATGTGTGTGTATTTATTTGTGTGAGTAGTGTGTGTTTGGTACGTGTGTGTGTGGTGTTTGTATATGTTTATGAATATGCGTTTTTTTGTGTGAATGTGTCTGTGTTTTGTGTTTGGTGTGTGTGGCTTCTTTGTATGTGTGTGTGTGTGTGGATGTTGGATTTGCTTATATGTGTTTAATTGTATGTGTATTATTTCCTTTTTTGTGTTTGCGCATTTTGTGTGTAAGTGTGTTTGTTGTGTGTGTTGTGATTTTGTTGTGTGTTTTGTTTGTGGTGTGTGTGTATGTGTTAGTAACTATGCGACTGTGCGTTAGTGGAATTTTTTGTGTGAATGAATATATGTGAGTGGATGAGTAAGTGCTCTTGAATTTGAGAATATTTGTGTGTTTTTGTGTGTTTTTGGGATGTGTGGTGTGCATGTATTTAATTATGTGTGTGTACGTGTGTGTGGTGTATTTGTAAAAGTTCGTGTGTGTGTTTTGTTTGTGAGTATATGTGTGGGTTTTTGTGTGTGGTATGCGTGTGGTGTTTTTGTGTTTGTTTGTGTGGTAAATACTTGAGGCAATGTGGGTTTCGTATGTCTTTGTTTATGTGTGTGTGTGTGGTGTGGGTGGAGTGTGTGTATGTTTGTGTGGTGGGTGTGTATGAGTGTTTTGGGAGTGTGTTTGTGAGTATGTGTGTGTGATTTGTATGAATTTTTGTGTCTGGTGTATTTGTGTGTTTTTATTTTGTATTAATTTATGTATGTGTGGTGTGGTGTTTGTTTATGTGTGTCTGTTTGGTGTTGTGTTTTTGATTATGAGTTTTTTTGTATGAGTCTCTGGTGTATGTGTGTTTGTGGAGGGCGGCGTGGGTATGTGCTAGTATGTTTGTGTGGTGTGTGTACGATATGTGTTTATGTGTCGTGTTTGTGTATGTGTGTGTATTATATGTGCTGGGTGCCTGTTTGGTGGGTATATGTGTGTTTGGGTATGAGTGTTTGTGGTTATGTGAATATTTTTTGTGTGCTTTATGTGAGAATATATTTGTATGTGTGTAAATAGATGGTGTGTTTGTGTGAGAGTATGTGTGTATGGTGGGTGTTTGGTGTGGTGTTTGTGTTTGTTATTTCTATGGTTTGTGTCAGTGTGTATATAAGTGTAAGTGTTGTGTGTGTGTGGTTGTGTTTGTGTGTGTGTGGTGTGTATATGTGGCTATAGATTGTGATCGTCTGTTATATTATACATGTGTAGTGTTTGTGTGTGTTTTCTGTGTGTTTTTGTGTTGGTGGGTGTGTATATGTGGTGGCGTTTATGTTATATATGTGATTGTTTAGTGAGTGTTTCTGTGTTGGTGTTTATGTGGGTGTGTTTTGTGCACATGTTTATTTTGTGCGTTTTTGTGTGTTTTTTAAATATGTGAGGTTTGTTTTGTATTTGTTATTTATATCTGTGTGTTTTTATAGTGTGTATTTTGTTTGTGAGTTTGGGTATGTTGTGTGTTTGTGGTGTTTTGTGTGTGTGTTTTTTGTGTTTGGTGTGTGGTATGTGTTTGTTGCTTGCGAGTATGTGTGTTGTGTGTGGAGTGAGTGTTTGTGGGTTTGTGTGTGGTGTGGGTGTTGGTGTAGGTCTGTAATATGTTTTATTTTTTTTGTGTGTCAGTTTTGTGTGGTGCGTGTATTCTTGTGTGTGTGTGTGTGTGGTGTGTGTATTTTTATGTTTGGTGTGGTTAGAGTGTGTAGAGTGTTTGGTATATTTATGTTTGTGTGATTGTGTGAATTATGTGTTGTGTTTTTTATGTGTTTCTTTGAGTGTTGTGTATGATGTACATGTATGTATGGATGTTGATTTTGTGTGCGTAAGTGTGTGGGTGTAAATTTATTTGTGTTCATGGATTGATTTTTTTATGTATGTGTAGTATTTGTATTTGTTTTGTGTGCTTTGGTGTGTGCGTGTGAGTGGTTTGTGTGGGTTAATGTTGTGTTTGTTATGTGTATTATGTGTTTTTCTGCGTGTGGTGTGGTTGTGGGATTTGTGTGTGTGTGTAGTGTGTTTGTGTATTTTTTTAGGTATTTGTGTGTGCGGTGTGAATATGTCTGGTGTGTTGTGTTGAATGAGTTGGGTTTTTGTGTATGTTCTGTGTATGTGCTTTTGTGTTCGTGTGTTTTCAGTTGTGTGTATGGGTGTTTGTGTGTGAGTGTGTTTGTTTGTGGCACGTGTGTTTACGAGTAATTCGTATATTTTTGTTTTTCTGGGCAGGTTTTGCGTTGTATGGTATGATTCGTGAGTGCGTGTTTGGTTGCGCGTGTTTTTTATGTGTTTGTTTTTTGGTTTAGTGCGTTTGTTTATCTTTTCGTGGTGTCTGTGAGTGTAGGCGCTGTGTGTGTATGTGTGGATGTGAGTGTTTATGTGTGTGTGTGTGGTTTCTGAAGTGTGTAATTGTGGACCTGTATGTTTGACACCATGTGTGTATAGGCGATTGTGTTTGCGCGGTGTGTGTTCGTGTGTTTGTGTAGCAATGTGTTTCTTGTAAGTATGTATGGTGTGTTTTTATGTGTGTTAGGTTTAGGTATGATTTTATGTGTGTTCATTGTGCGTTTGTGTTTTATGTGTTTTTGTGCGGTGTGTGTGTCTGTGCGTGTATGTTTGTGCTGTTTGTGTGCTTTGTGTAAGTGTGGTTTGTGTTTGTGATATATATGAGTTTTCTTTGTGTGGTGTGTTTATGCGTGTGTTCTGATTGTTGTTGGTTTTTTAGTATTTTGTGTGTGTGGTTTGCTTGAGTATTTGTGAGGGTGTACGTGTGTTTGATGTATGTGTGCGGGAATGTGAGTGGGTTAGCGATGTGTGTTAATTTGAGTATGTGTGCGTTCCTTTATATGTTTATTTGTGTGGCGTGTTTATGTGCGTGGCGTGTGATGTGTTTGGTGTGTGTTTCTAGTGTGTCAATGTCTGTGTGTTGTGTGTCGTTTGTATGTTTGTGTCAAGTGTGTGTGTAGGTTTGTATGGTGTGTGTATGTGGTGTGTGTGCATGGTGTGTGTTTGTGAATATTTGTGTGTTGTGTGTTGTCGTTATATTTTTAAGTGTGTGTGTGTGTGGTGCACGTGAGAGTGTGGGTATGTTCATGGTTTGTTGGGTCTATGTGTGTGGTCGTGTTTGTGCGTTTTTATTGTGTGTGGTTTGTGTTTTTGAGTGTGATTTTGTGTTATTTTAATGTGTTGTGTATATTTATGTTTATGTGTGTAGTGTGGTTTATGTGTGTATGTTGTGTGTGTGGTGTCTGTGTGTTTGTGCGCGTGTGTGTGTGTGTGTGTGTGGGTGGTTGTGTCTGTTTATATCTGTGTGTTTGTGTGTGACATAAAGGTGTATATGTGAGTGTGCATAAGTGTGTGTGCTGTGTGTTGTGTATGTGTTGTAAATGGTGTTGTGTGTGTGTTGTGTGGTGTGCTTATGTTTATGTGTGTTATGTGTATGAGAAAGATTTATTTTTCACTTTGTGAGGTGTGTTTATGTGTGAGTGGTGTGTGAGTATGTGTGTTGTTTGTGGCGTACGTGTGTTTTGTGTGTATGTGTGTGTGGTGTGTGTGGTTCAGTGTGGTTGTGATTATTTGTGTGAGTTATTGATTGTGTTGTGTGTGGTTTCTGTGTGATTGATTTGTTGCTTGTTTGTTTGTGTGATATTTGTCTGTGTTTGGGGTGTGTGTGTTGTGTGTGTTTGGTGTGTGTGTACTTGTTTCTGATGTGTTTGTGTGAGTGGTTTTTTTTTTGGCCTGTATTTGTGTGTTTTAATTGTGTTTTGTGTTTGAGTGTGCAAATGTCTGTGTGGTGTGTTTATGTTTGTGTGGTGTGTTTGTGTATGGGTTGTTTGTGTATTGTGTGAATGTGGGTGAGTTCGTGTGAGTGTTTTAGTGTGTGTGTGGGTTGTGTGCGTTTGTGACTTGTGTGTGCAGTGTGTGTGTTCTTTGTATTTTTTGTGTGGTTCGTTCGTGTGTTGTGAATATTTGTGGGTGATGTATGTTTGGTTTGTATTTCAGGAGTGTAATGTGTGTGGTAAATGTGTTTTGTTTTTGTGGTCTGTGTATTTGTGTCTGTGTGTGAGTGCGCGTGTTTTGGTTTTAAATGTCTCGTCTATGTGTGTGTGTGTGTGTGAGAGAGATTTTGTAAATATAAATTTGTGTTTTTGGTGAGTGCGTGTATTTTATATCTATTTAGTGTTTGTTTTTTCTGTTTATATGTGTGTGTGTGTGCTTTGTGTGTTTGAGATGTTTGAGCGTCTTGATGTGTGTGGTGTGTGGTTTACATGACTTTGTTCTTTGTGTTGTGTGTGATTTATTGTGTGTCTTTTGTGTTGGTGTGATTTTCACGAGTTTGTTTGGTGTGTTTTTTCCGTGGTGTGTGCCTGTTATTTTGTGTGATCTTGTGTGTGGGTGGTGTTTGTGTGTGTGTGTGTGTGTGTTTCTGGTGTGTTTTTGGTTGTGTGTGATGTGCGATATTTTGGTGTTTTTGTGTAGTTTTGTACGATGTGTGTGTGTGTTGTGTTTATGTCTGTTTGTCCTGCGTGTATGTGTGTGTGTGTGTTGATTGTGTCTTTTTGTGTGAGGAATTTGTGTGTTTTGGTATGTCTCATTGTGTATTTTCATGTGTGTATGTTGTGTACGTGTGTAGTCTGTGTTGCGTATTGCGTGGTGTTTGTTTAGTTTGTGTCTCTTGTTCGTGTATGTGTGTTTGTATTTTGTGTGTTTTGAATATGGGCGTGGTTATCTGTGTGAGATTATGTCTGGTTTGTTTTTGTGAGTGGGTGATTTGTGTGTGATGGATGTGTTTGGTTTATGTTTGTTTTTGGTGTGTGTGGGATGTTGGTGTGTGGTGTGTGTGAGTGTGGTGTGTGTGAGTGTTGTGTGTGTGTTTATTAGAATTTGAGGTGTGATTGTTGTCTGTGTGTTTGTTTGTGGTTGCGTGGGTGTGTTAGTGTGTTAATGTTTGTTATGTGTTATGTGTGAAGTTGTGTGTGTACGTCTGTTTGTGTGTGTTGCGTGTGGTGTTTTGTATGTGTGTGTGTGTGTGGAATGTGTGTATATATATATGTGTGTATGTGAGTAGTTGTTTGTGTGTATTTGTGTAGAGTGTTTGAGTAAATATGCGTGTTGTGTTCCCGTGTATCGTGTTTGGGTTTGTGTCTCTTTGGTGTGTTTTGTGTGTGTGTTTGATGAAGTTTTTTTGTGATTATTTGTGTGTGTATACGATTGCTTTATTTGAATTGTGTGTGTTATTTATGTGTGTTTGTTTGTGTATTTTGATGTATGAGTGTAGAGTGTGTATAGTGTGTGTACGTGTGTGTGTGTGTATGTTAGGTGTGTGCGTTTGTATTCTGTGTTTTTTGTGTTTTTGTGTGTTGTGCTTTAAGTATGTGTTGTGTGTGTGACTTTGTATGCGAGTATATGGTGTGTATGTATTTGAGATGTTGTGTGGTATGTGTGTATGGTTTTTGTGTGTGGTGTGTGTTTATGTGTGTGTGGTGTGTCAATGTGTGGTTTTTAACATGTTTGTTTTTGTTGGGTGTGATTTGTGCTTATGTGTGCGCGTCTGTGTTGTGTGTATGGGGTGTGTATGTGTGTGTGCTTTTAGATATAGTGTGTGTGTGATGTGTTTTGTACGTGTGTGGTTGTGCTGTGTGTATGTGTGTGTGTGTGTGTGGGGAGGGTTTTTTTTGTGTAGGTTTTGCATGTTTTTGGTTTGTGTGTGTGTGGTGTGTAACACTGTGTGTGTATGCGTCAAGTGCGTGATGTGGTGTGTGTGTGTCGTGATTGGCGTTCTTGTGTGCGGTTTGTGTGGTGTTTGTTTGTGTGAGGAATGTGTGTGGTATGTGTCTATGTTTGTTTGTTTTCTGTGAATCTGGTTTGTGTGTTGTGATTTGTTAAGTGTGTGTTTTTGTAGTGTTTTGTTTGTGTGTTCTTGAAGTATGTTTCTTTTTTGGTGTTTGTATGTTGTGTGAGTTTTTTTGTTTTTGTGAGTATGTGTGTGTGTGTGTTTTGTGTGTGCATACTCTGTGTGATGGGTGTGGATGTGTGTTTCTTGTGTGTGTGGTTTGTGTGTATGTATGTCTGGTGCGTGTAGTTTGTGTATGTGTTTGTGTAAGTTCGTGTATGAATTTTGTGTGCGTTTGTGTGTTGTGTGTTTTTGTGTGAGAATGTGTTTGTGTATGGTTTGTGTTTTGTGTATATATATGAGTGTGTGGTTTGTGTATAGTTGCGTGTGTGTTTTTGTATGTGTGTATATGTAGGGTGAGTTTGTTTGAGTAAGTGTGATTGTGGATTTAGTTTAAATGTGGTGTGTAGGTATGTGCTGTTTGTCTGTGTGGTGTGCTTGTTTGTCTGGGTTTGCGTGTTTGTTTACGTGTGAAGTATATTTTCTTCAAATATTTTTATGTGTGTCGAATTTTTTTATGTGGTGTGTGTGTCTTTGTGTGTGATTATGTGTTTTGTGTGTGTGTTGTGCGTGTTGTGTGTGTATATGTGTGTTGTTTGTGTTGTGTTTGTAGTGTTGTATGTGAATATGTGTGTGTGGTGTGTGTGTTTTGAGGTTGGTGTTGTTTGTGTTTGAGAGTCAGTGTGTTGGTGGATTATGATTTGGTTGTGCTTGGTTCGTGTCTTTAGGATTATATACGTGTGTGTTTTGTAGGTTGTGTGTGTGTCTTGTGTTCGTGTGTGTGTGTGGAGTGTGTGGTGTGTTGTTGTGTGTGTATTGTGTGTGTGATTTTTATGTTTTTTTGTGGTATTTTCCTTTTGTTTGTAGTGCTTTATGTGTGAGTAAGTGATTTTGTAGTGTGTGCATGTTTGTGTGTGGTGTGTTTATGTATGTGTGTGTTGCGTATGTGTTTGTGTGTATGTGTATATTATTTGTGGATGTGTATATATGAGTTCTTGTTTTGTCCGTAGTTGTGTTGTGTTGTTTGAATGGGTGTGTGGTGTTTATGTCTTTATGAGTGTGTGGTATGTGTGGAGTAAGTGTCTGTCTGGTGTGGGTATATATATGTGATATTTTTTAATGTGTTTTCATTTGTTTGAGTTATGTGGATGTTTTTGTATATACATCTATGTTTGTGGTGTGTTTATATGTGTGTGTGTGTGTGTGTGTGTTTGTGTGTGGTGTGTTTGCGTGTTTGTGGTATGTGTTTGGTCGTATATGTGATTATGTTTGTATGTGTAGTATGTAATATGTGTGCGTTTTTGTTTTTGCATTTAAGGTTCTTTTGTTTGTGTGTGTGTGTGGTGTACATTTGTTCGTGTTTGTGTGGTGTTCTTATGTGATTGTGTATGTGTGGTGTGTTTGTCTGTTTGTGGCGTATAAGTGTGAGCGCGTGTTTGTGGTGTGTTTGTGGTGTGTGTGTGTGGTGTGTGTGTGTGGTGCGTGTTTTTATTGGTGTGTGATATGCGAGCTTATGAGTTTGGGTGTTTTGTGTGTGTTTCATTAGGGTGTGTGTGTGTGTGTTTGGATTGTGTTTAGGTGTATGTTTGTGTGTGATGTGTATTTACATGTGTGTGATGTGTCGCTATGTGGACTGTTTATATTTGTGTGTACGTTTGTATATAAGTTTGAGATATTTGTGTATGGTGTGTGTTGTTTCTGTGCGTGTTTGTATATGTGAGTTTTGTGTGTGTGGTTTGCATGTTTTGTGTATATATTTGTGCGTTGTTTGTGTGAAGGTGTACGTTTATGTGTGTGTCGTGTGTGTGTGTTTGGGATTGTGTGTCTTTTTATGCATGTGTGCGTCTGTGGGTGTGGTGTGTTTGATTTCGTTCTGTTTGGATTTTATTTGAGTGTGTTCGTGTGGCGTGAGTATGTCTGCATTCATTTATTTGTGTGTGTGTGTGGGTGTGTGGTATATGTGTTTGTTTGTGTATTGTAATTTGGTGTGGTGTGGGTGTTTATGTTTGTTTTGTGTTCTGTATATTGGTGTGTGTTTGCTGTGTTTGTGTGTAAGCGTGTGTGTTTGTGGCGTTTGAGTTGTGTGTGTGTTTATGGTTTGTGAGTTTTTGTGTGTGCGAGTACGTTTTGCGTGTGTTTTTGATGTGACTATCTTTGGTGTGAGTGTTTGTGGTTGTGTTTGGTGTGTTTGCGATGTGGTTTGTGTTGTGTTAAGTTTGTTTTGTGTGTATATATATATGTGTGTGTTTTTGATGTGTGTGTGTGTGTGAAAATTTGGTGTGTGTTGGGTGTGTGTTTGTGTGTTTTTATTTGTGTGTGCTTGGTGTGTATGTCGGTTGTGTGTGTGTATTATGTGTGTGTTTTTGTATGTGTATGTATGTGTTTTGTTTTTATGGATTTTGTGTTGTGTGGGTTTAAGTATGTGGGGTATGTGTTTTTGTATGTGTGTGTATGAGTATGAGATGTGTGTTTGTGTGTTGTTTGTTGTGCGTTGGGTTTTGAGTGATTTTTCTACGTTTACATTTGTGTATTTTTGTGTGTGTGTTTGTGTTTGTGGTGCGTGTGTTTCTGTCTTTTGTGTAAGTGGGTGTTGTGTTTGTGTGGATGTGAGGGTGTGGAGTTTGTGTATGTGTGTGTGTGTGAGTATTCTGGTGTGTTTACGGGTGTTTGTAGGGTGTGTACGTGCATTTATTTGTGGTCTTTTTGTTTTTTAAGGTTTTTTTTGTTTGTATGGTGCCTTTTTGTGTTTATAGGTTTTGTGTATGTGTGTCGTGTGTTCCTTTTTATTGTGTTATATGTGTAATGTGGGTATTTCTGTGTGTGTCGTGTGCCATTGTTATGTGTGTTTGTTTTGTTTGTGTGTTTATGTGTGTCGTTTGTAATAATTGTGTGTGTGTGATTTGTGTGCAACTGCTCTGTTTGTTACTGGTGTGGATGTGTGTTTGTGGATTGTTTGTGTGTTGTAGTTGTATGTGTGTGTGTTCGTGTGTGATGTGCGTGTTTAGTGTGTGTTGTGTGTGGTGGTTTTGTGATTTTTTTGTTTTTGTGGATTTTGGTTGTATCAGTATGTGTGGTGTTTGTTGAATATTTGTGTGTGTTTTGTGTGAGTGTGTTTTTTATCTGGTGTATATATGTGGAATATGCGTACTTCGTGCGTGTTTTGTGTGTGTGGTGTGGGTGTGCGTGTGTTGTTTTTGTGATGTATATTTGTGATTTGTTGTGGTTATTTGCTCGTGTGCGTGTGGATGTGATTTTAGTGGTGTGTGTTGTTTGTGGTGTGTTTGTTGCTTTCTGTATGTGTGTTTTGCCTTTGTGAGAGTGTGTATGAGTGTTTGGTACGTGTATGTGGTGTGTTTTTTGTGTGTGTATATTTTGTGGTGTGTGTTTGTTCGTGCTGTGTGTGCATGTGTTTGTGTGTGTGTATTTGTGATTTTTATTTGTGTGTCTGATATTTGTGTTTTTGTGTGTTGTTTTTTATGTATTATTTGTGTGTGTGCGAATTGTGTGTGTGTGAGGCATTAGTTGTTTGCGTTTGTTGTATTTGTTTGTTATGTGTGTGCTGTGTGTGTTGTGTGTGTTTTGTTTGTGTGTGTGTATGTGGCGTGTGTATGATGTGTGTGTTTGTGTGTTTTTTGTCTGTGTGTGTTTGTTGCCTGTGTGGTGTTTGTGTGTTTGTGGTGGTTGTGTATGTGTTTGTGTGTGTGTGTGGTGAGTGTTTGTTTGGGTGTTTGTAATTTTTTGTGTGCGTTTGGTATGTGTGTGTTTGTTGTGTGTGTTTGGTTTGTTCGCGTGTGTGTATGGTTTTATGTTTTGTTTATTGCTTGTGTGTGGTTTGTGTGTGTGAGTGTGTTTGTGTGTTTGTTGTGTGTGTTGTTTGTGTGGTGTGTGTTGTATGTTTTTGTGGTTAATTTGTGTTTTGTTTATTTGTGAGTGTTTTTATGTTTGTGTGTATGTGTTTATGTGTGTGTGTGTGTGTGGTTGGTTGTTCATTCTTGGCTGCATGCGTACAGCACGTTTACGTTAAATATAATGTTCAAATTTCATTTGAAACTTCTTTCAAACTTTCTTTTTATCGATTCGTCTCACAGGCTCTTTATATTTCTATGGACGTGCTCCTTCATTTAGCATTATTCTGACAGTTTGACTGGTTATACTGATATTTCATTCTGTCCGAAAATCTAATGGTTATTGCGTCGGTGAATCAAGTGTCCAGTCTATCATTCCGTGGGTCTACAGATTAGGCAATGTCTCTCTTTCTTCCACCCCGTAGTATTCTCGCGCTTTCTTTCTCCGAGTGTAAGCTTCGTTCGCTCTGTCATTCTGTAGGTCTGTGTGTCAGCCTTTCAGCATATTGATTCTTACGATTGTATGGTTGCTTCTTTGGTACATTCTTTGATTTTGCTTGTTTTAGTAAGCGTGACTTTTTGTTGAGTTTTATAAAGCTTTCTCATATGTATATATATATATATATATTAAAATGAAACTCGTAACAGTGAATGATACATATTAAAGACTAGCGAGAGACAGAGAACGTGGCTTTTTAGTCTATTTCAATACTATAAGAAAACCCCCGGTCACTGGACTTAATGGATTTCTGGAACACAACGATGAAATTTCCTCAACCAGTTTCACTGCAGAACATCACGGCCCTGATATCTCAACTAGTGGCACTATAGAACAACACGATACTGCTATTTCGACCAATGTCACTGCACAACACCACGATACTGCTATCTCAACAAGTGTCACTTCAGATCAACACGATACTGCTATCTCAACGAGTGTCACTGAAGAACAACACGATACTGCTATCTTAACCTGTGTCACTGCACAGCAACACGACACTGCTATATCAACCAGTTTCACTGCAGAACATCACGATACTTCTGTCTCAACCAATGTCACTGCACAACAACACGATACTGCTCTCTTAACGAATGTCACTGCAGTAAAACACGATACTGCTCTCTCAACCACTGTCACTGCAAAACAACACGACCTGCTATCTCAACCAGTGTCACTGCACAACTGCACGATATTGCTATCTCAACCACTGTCACTACACAGCAACACGACACTGCTATATCAACCAATGTCACTTCAGAACAACACGATACTGATATCTTAACCAGTGTCACTGCAGAGCACCACGATACTGTTACCTCAACCAGTGTCACTGAAGAACAGCACGATACTGCTATCTTAACCAGTGTCACAGCAGAACAACAAGACTCTCAGATATCAACTAG
>Ga0131853_10010581_pt1 | contig 16873 bp, 13 predicted proteins | sample TergutLab28metaG_FD_92764 | JGI IMG/M metagenome (GOLD analysis project Ga0131853, IMG submission 92764) | Labiotermes labralis P1 segment gut microbial communities from Petit-Saut dam, French Guiana - Lab288 P1 (version 2) (version 2) | ecosystem: Host-associated > Arthropoda: Insects >...
CGCTCTGTTGTTGTTGTTTTACCAGCATCAATATGAGCCATGATTCCAATATTACGTGTTTTTTCAAGTGAAAACTCTCTTGCCATAATTGGGACTCTCCTTTATATTACCAACGGTAGTGAGCGAATGCTTTGTTCGCCTCTGCCATTTTATGTGTATCTTCACGCTTTTTAACAGATGCACCAGAATTTGCGGCTGCGTCGATAATTTCGTTAGCGAGACGCTCTTGCATCGTTTTTTCATTACGGTTTCTTGAATAAAGTACTAACCATCTTAACCCTAAAGTCACACGACGCTCTGGACGTACTTCTACAGGTACTTGATAGTTAGAACCACCAACACGGCGAGCCTTAACCTCAAGAATTGGCATAATATTTTCGATTGCTTCATTGAAAACTTCTATTGGTTCTCGACCAGTTTTCTCAGAAATCATGTTAAATGCATCATAAAGAATTGTTTGCGCGATTCCTTTTTTACCGTCAATCATAATGCTGTTAATTAAACGCGAAACTAATTTCGAATTGTAAATTGGATCCGGCAAAACATCTCTTTTTACTACATGACCTTTACGTGGCATAGTTTAACCCTCCTTTTGAGTATTATTCATCTATTTCAAATTTTAAAGTGATTTTACCCTTCTGGGCTACCCTACTGGGTTATCCTCTTGGGCGCTTTGTTCCATATTTAGAACGACCTTGCATACGTCCTTCAACACCAGTTGCATCTAGTGTACCACGAACAATATGATACTTAACACCAGGTAAATCCTTAACATGACCGCCACGAATTAAAACTACACTGTGCTCTTGTAATTTATGTCCAATCCCTGGAATATAAGCTGTAACCTCTAATCCATTTGATAAACGAACACGGGCAAACTTACGAAGTGCTGAGTTTGGCTTTCTAGGTGTCATCGTTGCAACACGCGTACAAACCCCGCGCTTTTGTGGTGACATCGTAACAGTTTGCTCTTTCGTATAACTGTTATAACCAACATTCAAGTGACGTGATTTAGATTTAGTAGGTTTACTCTTGCGTCCTTTACGTACTAATTGATTAATAGTAGGCATTTATTTTTCCTCCTCTCTCGAGATATTATTCTTTTTTGTGTACCACTGAACCAGGCGTGTCGTTTTTAGACAGACAAAAACGCCTGCTTCATCTTCACAACCTTAGCTATTTTATTACAAAACCACTAGCAAGTCAATAGCAAACTTATGAAAATTGCATTTTTTTTCATATTTTACGTTTTCATACCATCCCCACAAACAAAAACCGGCAGAAATCTCCACCGGTTCCCTCAAACTCTACCCATCTTTACTTCAAATCTCTCGGTATATCAAGCCATGCTTTAATATCCGCAATCACCGACGACACACAACCATCCTCAAATGGTGACTTCAAATTCCCCAATCTCACCAAATCAACAAACGACTTACTACCACCAACTTTACATAGCGCCAAGTAATCTGTCCATGCTGTCTGATCATCACTATTCATTCGCTTCCAGAACTGCAATGCACAAATCTGTGCTAACGTATAATCAATATAGTAAAATGGCGAACCAAAAATATGTCCTTGCTGATGCCACCATCCACCTCTATCGAGGAAATCGCACCCTTCATAATCCTTGTGCGGCAAATATTGCTTTTCTAAACGACGCCACTCCGCTTTACGCTCAGCCTTAGTCGCAGTCGGGTTATCGTAAACAAAATGCTGGTAATCATCAACTAACACACCATAAGGAATAAACGTACTCGCACTTGCCAAATGAGAATACTTATACTTATCCACATCTTCCTTAAAGAATAACTCCATCCATGGCCAACAGAAGAACTCCATACTCATCGAATGAATCTCACAACTTTCATAAGTCGGAAACGCCAGCTCAGGAATTTCAATATGACGTGACTGGTAAACTTGGAAAGCATGTCCTACTTCGTGAGTCAATACATCAATATCTCCCGAAGTTCCATTAAAATTCGAAAAGATAAACGGTGCTTTGTAATCATTAATATAAGTACAATAACCACCACCTTGTTTCCCATCCTTGTTGACAAGATCCAACAAATTCTTCTCAACCATAAAATCAAAGAATTCCTTTGTCTCAGGTGAAAGCTCATCATACATCTTAATCCCCTGCTCAAGAATCCACTCAGGCTCACCCTTAGGCATCGCATTTCCATTTTCATATTCATAACCAGTATCAAAGTAGCGAAGCTTATCCAAACCTAATCGAATCCGTTGCTTTTCATAAATTTCATTTGCAACTGGCACGATCACCTCACGAACTTGCTTGCGGAAATTCGCAACATCAACTGGCGTGTAATCCGTACGCTTCATTCGCACATAACCAAGCTCTGTAAAGTTATTAAACCCAAGCTTCTTCGCAATTCCGGCACGAACCTTTACTAATTCATCATAAATCCCATCTATCGTTTCCTCATGCTCAGTAAAGAAACCATAACGCGCTGTCAAAGCAGCCTCACGAACAGAACGATCCTTATCCTGAGCAAATTTTCCTAAACCAGGAAGGGTGTATTCCTCGCCTTGGAAAGGAATTTTAGCAGAAGCTAGTAATTTACTATACTCACTTGAAAGTCGATTCTCTTCCTGTAAATCACCAATAATCTCAGGCGAGAAAGCCTTCTGATTACACTCGATCAACTTGAAAAACTGAGTACCAAGCTCTTCTTCTAACTCGGCACGAAATGAACTTGTGAGTATTGCATCATATAGAAGCGAATCTAATTCATCATATAATGGTCCCGCTTCATCCCAATATGTATTCTCCGCATCATAAAACTCATCACGCGTATCAATCGAATGACGCGTACTAGCCAACGTTGCCATCGTCGAAACATAACCACGCTCTTTGTTAATCTTCTCAAAAACTTGCAACTGCCCTTTCCCATCTGGTGCAGCCTTAAATTCCTCAACTAAAGCTGTCAACTTCTCTTTTTGAACATCGAAGTCTGGACGTTCGTATTTAAAATCTTGAAATTTCATCTCAACCTCTCCTCTTCATATCTGTATCTAATTTCCTGTAAAACGCCCCCAATCTCCTACTTCAACCTTGCCTCAAGCTCAGCTTTCAAATCCTCATTTCCCGGCTTCCCAAGCAAAGCAAACATATTCTTCTTATAAGCTTCAACCCCTGGCTGATCAAACGGGTTAACCCCTAACATATACCCACTTATCGCACAAGCCTTCTCGAAGAAATACACCAAATAACCAAACGCATAAGGTGTCATCTCTGGCACTTCAATAACTAAATTTGGAACACCACCATCAACATGCGCTAAAATCGTTCCAAGAAATGCCTTCTTATTAACGAAATCAACCGTCTCACCCGCCAAATAATTCAACCCATCTAAATCCGATTCCTCTGCTTCAATCGTCAAATCAAACCGCGGCTGAGCAACTTGTAAAACTGTCTCGAATAAATCACGACGCCCTTCTTGAACATACTGACCCATCGAATGCAAATCTGTTGAAAACGAAGCTGCTGCTGGGAAAATCCCTTTGTTATCTTTCCCCTCTGACTCACCAAACAATTGCTTCCACCACTCACCAAGCATCACCAAAGCTGGCTCATAATTAATCAACATTTCAATCGTATAACCTTTTGCATACAAAGCATTTCTCAAAGCCGCATACTGATAAGCTTCATTCTCTGCTAAATTAGGATTGCCATAGCGCTCCCCGGCATCTTTAGCACCCGCCATCATTTCTGTAATACTAATCCCTGTTGCAGCGATTGGAAGCAGCCCCACTGCTGTCAAGACAGAAAAACGACCACCTACATCATCTGGCACGACAAACGTTTCAAACCCTTCCTCATCAGCCAACGTTTTCAAAGCACCTACTTTGGCATCCGTTGTCGCATAAATTCGCCTGATTGCCTCCTCTTTACCAACTTTCTGAATTAACAACTTCTTAAAAATTCTAAACGCAATCGCTGGCTCTGTCGTTGTTCCTGACTTAGAAATGACATTAATTGAGAATGACTTGCCATCAAGATAATCAATTAATTCCTTCATATAGCCAGCAGAAATATGATGGCCAACGAAAATAATTTCTGGCGCTTTACGATCAGCCTTATCCAATAAATTATAGAAATGATTATTTAATGCTTCGATAGCAGCACGCGCACCTAAATATGAGCCACCAATCCCAATGACTAATAACACATCCGAATCCGCTTGAATCTTAGCAGCTGAGGCTTCAATGCGCGCAAATTCATCCTTATCGTAATTAGTCGGCAAATCAACCCATCCTAAGAAGTCACTTCCTGCACCGGTTTTGTTATGAATCGCATCATGCAACACCTCTATCACCGATTTCTGGGCATTTAACTCATGTGCCCCAAGAAAGTTTCTCACATTGCTATCATCTAAATTTAAAAATTTTTCCATCTTCTTAACACCTCATCTATTTCTTTACCTCGAACTACATCATACAGGGGTCACACTATTTTAATAGGGTGACGCTATTTCACACCTGGTGTGTGCTACTTACACATATCGATTATTTTTCGCTGCTTCAACCCAAACAGACAACTGCTTCCTCAAATTAGCAAACCCACTCGTCGTTTCGAAATTACTTGCACCCATTCGTCTTCTCGTAGCTGCATCCCTTTGAAGCCTTAAAACTGCTTGCTTCCCACCTGGCTTAACTCTTAAAACTCTGACTTTGAGCGTTTGACCAACCTTAAAAAAGCGATTAGGATTCTCATTTTCTAATTTCTCTAGTTCAGTTACGTGAATCAATCCGCTACACTCATCATTTAACTTAACAAAGATGCCGTAAGGTTGAATCCCAGTAATACGCCCCTCGACCACATCACCTTCTTTAAATGTCTGCTTTAACATGTTCCCACCTCGTGTAAAGTAGCAATAAATCTTTCCAAGCCATCAAGCCCAGCAGCCAAAGTCTCCATTTCGACACAATAACTCACACGAATATGATCATCTGCATCAAAACAAATACCAGGAACTAGAGCAACCTGCTGATCAACCACCAACTTTTCACAAAAATCCCATGATTTCAAACCGAATTTTTCGATGGAAACAAGCACGTAAAACGCCCCTTCCGGGTTCGGAAAAGCAAGCCCCATCTGATTCAACCGCTCCACCACATAATCGCGTCGCATGCGATAAGACTCAACCATCTCACTCACATCATAATCAAGCGCCGTAACCCCACCATATTGAATAAACGTATTTGCAGCTAAGATCATATACTGATGGACTTTTAACGCTTCCGCAATAAACCACAAAGGTGCCATCAAATAACCAAGGCGCCATCCCGTCATCGCATAAGGCTTAGACAAACTCTGACAAACAACAATCTGATCCCGAATATCCTGATACTTTGAAAATCCCAAACGACGCTCATCATAAACAAGCTGATTATAAACTTCATCACTAATCACAAAGAACTTATGCTTCTTAACAGCCTGATAAACAACTTCTAACGACTCATCAGATAACATCGTTCCTGTCGGATTATTTGGCGACGTTAAAATAATCACCTTGGTCTTTTCTGTAATCGCCGCCTCTAGCATCACCTCAGACAACTGGAAATTGTTTTTCGAAATGTCTACATTCACAACTTTGCCACCAGCAAAAGTAACAACATTCTTATATAACGGATAAGCTGGTGTTAAATTAATAACCTCATCTCCCGGATTCAACATCGTCATCAATGCCACTGTCAACGATTCTGTTGCACCAGCAGTCACCAAAACCTCAGTTGGCTCATAACTAACCTGATTAACACGTGCTTCAAAAGCTGTTATCGCTCGACGAAAATCATCATTACCGTAACTCGTACCATAACTCGTCTTCCCCGCCTCAAGCGCATCAATTACACTTTGTTTTATCTCATTTGGCGTGTCAAAATCTGGCTCACCAAGTGTTAAAATATGCTTTGCTCCTAATTTTATCGCCAGCAGACTAAACTTCCTAATCAAACTCTCCTCAGCTTCTGCCAAACGACTGTTTAATAATTCTTTCATACCAGACTAGGCACCTCCTTTTTAAACAGCACGATCTTGCTTGTTGTATATTCTATCAAATCAGCCCAACATTCGCAAGTAATTCACATGAATTGTTTTTAATTCTCGTGAATTGTTTTCAATTTATGAGAATTTTTTGTTATTTTTTAATGCCGAATTTGCCCTTTCGGTGACTAGTTTGAAACCTTGCTTAAGTTTAGATAAAATCATGGTGATGTTATGAAATTGGGTTGATGGAAACTCCCCCTATACAATTATTTTTGGAATTTAGGTTCTGCAAAAGCAGGTTCTGAATTTCAAAAATAATTCCAGCAAACGGAAGTGCGCTCAGATTGAGAGCTCTAACTTAGTGGTATACAACCTTGATTCGAAAAGGTATTCCATGATTTTATCAACCCAAATTCGTGCCATCACGAAAATCATAGCTAAGGCACATTCTCTTAAGCTTGCGCGGCTTTCGCCTTACAAAGTTAATTTTTAAAAGAAGCATAAAAACACATCCTTCTTTTAAAAATTACCGAATATGAAGGATTGGTCTGGGGTGCTTAATGGTGGCAATGATAACAATTATTTGCACAAAGGATTGGGAAAAATAATATTGCCATACACTTTCATCTTGGCAGCTTGTGCCAGATGTGATATAGTAGTTAAAACTTATTTGTAAGCAAGGATGTGGAATAGTTATGAAACAGCAAGATCTAACAACTGAATTATTAAGCAGGGACATTAAACTGCTAGGTGATATGCTTGGCGAAATTTTACTCACACATGGCGGCAAAAAACTTGTTAATACAGTTGAAGCGATTAGGAAACTATCACAAACAGCACGTCAAGAGATGACTGATGCAGCTTATGATGAATTTCGAGCGGCACTCGGTAAGTTAAATGGCATGATGCGTCAAGATGTGATCCGTGCTTTTGCAACCTACTTTCACTTAATCAATGTTGCCGAACAAAATCATCGTATCAGGCGAAACCGTCAGTATCAATTAGAAGATACAAAGACGGATCAGCCTTTCTCGATCGAAAATGCCATTTTAAACTTGAAAGAATCTGGTTACTCAGCTGAGGATATTAAGCAAGCATTGCCACATCTTTCGCTAGAACTCATTATGACGGCGCACCCAACTGAGGCGACAAAGCGGCAAGTTTTAGCGATCCAGAAGCGCCTAGGCTTGCTTTTGAAAGACTTAGATAATCCAATGCTAGCAGACAAAGAAATCGAGTTTATCAAAGAGAACATCTTAAATGAGGTTGCGATTTTGTGGCAAACAAATGAACTGCACAACAAGAAACCGACTGTTCCTGATGAAGTCAAAAGCGGCCTATACTATTTTGACCAGACGTTATTTGAGGTATTGCCAGATATTCACCGCGAACTTTCAATCAGCCTTAGGAAGCATTACCCAGACGAAGTTTGGAAAATTCCTAATTTCTTGCGCTTTGGGTCATGGATTGGTGGCGACCGTGATGGAAATCCGTTTGTAACGCATGATATCACTTGGAAAACATTGGAGTTGCAGCGCGATTTAGTCCTCAAAAAATATTTAGAAGTCTTTGATTACTTAATTGATCGCTATAGTTACTGTACGAGTCGCATTAAAATAAGCGCTCAGCTGATGCAGCTCGTTGTCAAAAAGGAAAGTAAATATCTTAGTGAGGCGACAAAGTGGCCAGTAGCGACAGAGATGTACCGTCGTGCGCTCACTTTCATGCGCTATCGTTTGACACAAACTGGGATTTCTGAGGATGGCTACACGTCAACAGATGAGTTATTGAAAGAAGTTAAAATTATCCGCGACAGTTTAAGGCATCACCTTCCTTCTCAAGATGAATTGCGCCGTATTAATCGCTTCATTCGTCAAATCGAATTGTTTGGCTTCCATTTAGCTTCTTTAGAAGTTCGTAATCATAGTGGGGAACACGAAGCAGCCCTGACAGAAATTCTTGCGAAGGTGAGCATTGCAACCAATTATGCTGATTTAACTGAAGCAGAAAAAATTGATGCCCTCCATAGCGTCTTGGTTGATCCGCGCCCAATGTTACTTCCAAGGGAAAGCTATTCAGAAACAACAAGAGAAGTAATTGCGACTTTCAAGACGATCAAACGCGCTCACGATGAATTTGGCCCAGCTGCGGTTCCGATTTATTTGATTAGCATGACCCAGTCGCCAAGTGATATTTTAGAAGTGCTTGTTTTAGCTAAAGAAGTTGGCTTGTATTACTTACACCCAGATGGCCATGTGAGCAGTACGCTAAACATTTCACCTTTACTTGAAACCATTGATGATTTAGTAGCGGGACAACAAATCATGCGCGCATTGTTTGAAATGCCGTTATATAGACACCATCTTGAACTTTTAGGCGATAAGCAAGAAGTTATGCTTGGCTACTCAGACGGTAGCAAAGATGGTGGGACTTTGACAGCGAATTGGAAACTATACCAAGCGCAAATAGAAATCAGTTCCCTCGCGAGCGAGTACGGGATTCACATTAAGTTTTTCCACGGTCGCGGTGGCTCTTTGGGGCGTGGTGGTGGTCCGTTAAATCGTAATATTTTATCGCAGCCAGCTCAAACGGTGACGAGTGGAATTAAGATTACCGAGCAAGGTGAAGTATTGGCGTCTCGTTATTTGTTGGCAGATATCGCAACGAGAAGTCTTGAACAAGCAGCATCGACTTTGATCCAGACGGTTGTCAAAGCGTTGAAAATTTCTACGACAGAATCACCTGTTTATCAAGAACAGTACTGGCTTGATACCTTAAATGAAATTGCTGAGGCCTCATTCAAAAAATATCGTTCTTTGGTTTTTGAAGATAAAGAGTTCTTTGATTATTATTGTGAGGTATCGCCACTTAACGAAATTGGTGCTTTAAATATTGGCTCCCGACCGATGAGACGTCAGAATAAACCGAGCTTTGAGGGATTGCGTGCCATTCCTTGGGTGTTTGGTTGGATGCAGAATCGCCAGCTTTTACCAGGGTGGTATGCGGCAGGAACAGGTCTTCATGCTTTTGCTGAAAAAGACCCGCGTAATTTAGATATGATGCGTGCCTTATATAAGGAATGGCCATTTTTCACCGCGATCATTGATAACCTGCACTTAGCTTTAATGAAAGCTGATATGACCACAGCGAAAGCTTATATTCCCCTTGCAAGTAACCAAGCAGCTGCGAAACGTATTTTTGGAATTGTTTTAGATGAATTTGAGAAAACCAAAGAAATGGTGTTACAAATTTCTGAGCTTTCGGAACTGTTAGATCATTATCCACGCATCAAAGATTCGATTCATTTCCGTAACCCTTATGTCGATCCGCTTAACTATTTACAAGTCGATTTGTTAAGAGAATTACATGCTGTTGATGAGATTGATGATGATCTGCAAAAAGAGTTATTGTTGCAAACTTTGCTCACAATTAGTGGGATTGCAGCGGGATTAAGAAACACTGGATAAATTTAGGGATATATGTGCCATAAAAACATGAAATTCTACTATAATCGCCCTCCCTCGGTAGGGCTTTCATTTGTTATCGTAAATTGTTTGATCTTTTCGTAAAAAAAGACTTGCAATTTGAAGAAACTAATGTATAATAAACACTTGATCTTGAATATATGATTTGAATATAAAATTTGGAGTTGATATTATGAAACTCATTTTGTGGCTTTGGAAAAAATACCTTGGTCCTTATAAATGGAAATTTATCGCGGGACTGACACTTGTATTTATAGCAGCTATTATTTCAACAATTGGACCAGTTGTTGTGGGGGAAATTGTTTACGTTTTGAACCCACTTAATACAGATGCTTTCGGGAACATGGATCGCCTGATAACATTTTTACTTATCTGGATCGGGATAACTTTCGGTCGAAGTATAATTGTTTGGATTTTTAGAATGCTTTTTGAAGTGTTCAGTCAAGATGCAACTTGTTTAATGCGTCGTGATTTATATGTAAAGCTTCATGAAATGGACTTTGATTATTTCTCAGCAAATAAAGTTGGAGACATCATGGCATTAATGACAGGTGATATTGATGCCGTCCGCCATTTTGCTGCTGGTGTTTTACCTGGTATTTTTGAGGGTAGCGCATGGTTGGGATTATCATTATTTATGATGTTGCGGATGGATCCATTACTTACACTAATTCTTTTAGTTTTTGTACCATTGATTGGTTTCTTTGCGAGACGCCTAGTTAAAACTGTTCGACCAACATTTAAAGATATCCGTGATAGTTTTTCATCATTAAATTCTGTTGTTGCTGAAAATATTGGTGGAAATCGTGTTGTAAAAGCCTTTGTTCGTGAAGATTATGAAATTGAAAAATTCCAAAAACAAAATCTTGATTTTAGAAAGAAAAACCTAGCTTCAACTTGGGTTTGGGCGAAATATCTGCCACTTCTTGATTCTTTCTCAGCTAGCTTAAGTGCGGTTGTCATTGTTGTTGGTGGTATTTTCGTTATTAATGGTCGTATTTCTATTGAAGATCTCGTCGTTTTTAATGGTTTATTATGGATGCTTGCTTGGCCGATGAGAATGTTTGGTTGGTTACTCAATGACGTACAGCGTTGTTTAGCTTCTTTAGAAAAAATCAAAGAAATGATGGATGTTGAGCCAAAAATACCATTAGTAGAAATTGATACAACTGAGACTGCGCCTGTTAAAGGATTTGTCGAATTCAAAAATGTTAGTTTCCATTTTGAGGATGATGATTCTGTTGCCGTTTTAAAAAATGTATCCTTTGCAACAAGACCTGGTGAAACAGTTGGAATTCTAGGTGAAACTGGCTCTGGTAAATCGACAATGGTTAACCTCATCTCAAGATTCTATGATGCTGTTGAGGGTGAAGTTTTAGTCGATGGTAAGAACGTTAAAGAGTGGAACGCTAGAAAATTGCGAGATTCAATCTCAACTGTTATGCAAGATGTCTTCTTATTCTCTGATACAACTGCCGCTAATATTGCTTTCGCTAATACACAAGCAAGTATGGAGCAAATTCAATATGTTGCTAAAATCGCTGATGCCCATGGTTTCATTGAAAATTTATCTGATGGCTATGATACGATTGTTGGTGAGCGCGGAACTGGTTTATCTGGTGGTCAAAAACAACGTCTATCATTAGCACGTGCACTCTTAAAAGATCCTTCAATCTTAATATTAGATGATACAACGAGTGCTGTTGATATGGAAACAGAATATCGGATTCAGCGAGATTTACAAGCAATTAGCGAAAATAAAACAACATTTATTATCGCACACCGTGTTTCTTCAGTTAAAGATGCTGATTTGATTCTCGTTCTAAACAAAGGTGAGATCGTTGAACGCGGAAATCATGAGTCACTAATGGCTGAGGGTGGCTATTATTCGACAGTCTATAATGATCAGATTGGTCAAGGAGGTGATGAGAATGGCAAATAAGGTTGACAACAATAATAAAAATGTTAAAGATAATGACGTTAAAGACGATGTCAAAAAAATTAAAGATGACGATGCGCCAGCAAAAGTAAAAGTAAATACCTTTAATGTAGATGAGGATCTTGAAGCAGAAATCAGTGTTAAAGACCTCAAACGCGTTCTTAATTACATTAAACCCTATAAAAAGCGAGTTATCATTGCTTTACTCATTATCTTAGTTGCAAACTTTGCTGGTCTTCTTGGACCTATGTTAGTTTGGCAAGCGCTCGACTATGCCATTCCAAATGGTGATACAGCACATCTCATCATGCTTGGAGTCGTCTTTTTGGTATCGATTATCGTCACTACAGTCTGTGCTAATCTCCGTATTAAAAGAATTGCTGAAATTGGACAAGATGTCCTTCAAGATATGCGTTTAGATATCTTTACTCATATTCAAAAGCTCTCATTTGACTTTTTCGACTCAAGACCTCATGGAAAAATATTAATCCGTGTTGTTAATTACATTAACACATTAAGTGATCTACTTTCAAACGGACTAATCAGCTTAATCTCTGATTTATTCAGTTTACTGATTGCACTTGGATTCATGCTCTTCATGGATGTGAGATTCACACTATTTGGTTTAATATTCATACCAATTCTAGTCGGATTAGCACTATTTATTAAAACACTACAGCGTAAAAACTTCCAGATCTTGAGTAACAAGCAATCTAATATGAATGCTTATATTCATGAAAGTATCACTGGTATCAGAACTTCTCAATCATTTGTTCGTGAAAAAGAAAACACTGAGATTTTTGACGATGTTCAAACGGATTTCCGTGGCTCTTGGATGAGGGCAGTAGGTGCCATGTTTTTAATGCAACCAGCTGTTCAAAATGTACAAATACTAGCAACTGTACTTATCTATTTCTTAGGTGCTCGTATGATCTTCTCAGATGTACTCTCAGACGTAATGAGTGTTGGTCTTATTATTGGTTTCGTTGGTTATCTTGGCAGTTTCTGGCAACCGATTGTCAACATTGGAAACTTCTACAACCAGTTAGTAACAGGTTCTGCTTACTTAGAGCGAATCTTTGAAACGATTGACGAAGTTCCAGCTGTTATGAATGCTCCTGATGCATTCCCATTGCCTGAAATTAAAGGAGATATTACTTTCGAGGATGTTCGTTTTTCTTACGATGAGGATGACAAAGAAATTCTAAAAGGTTTAACTTTCAATGTAAAAGCAGGTGAGTCAATTGCCCTTGTTGGTCCAACAGGTGCTGGTAAATCAACTGTTATTAACCTAGTGTCACGTTTTTATAACATTAACGCAGGACGTATTACCATTGATGGTACGGATATTAGCAGAGTAACACTTGATTCCCTCAGATCACAAATGGGTGTCATGCTTCAAGATGTGTTTATCTTCTCTGGAACGATTATGGATAACATTCGTTACGGAAAACTAGATGCAACAGAAGAAGAAATCATGGAAGCAGCAAAAGCTGTTCAAGCACACGATTTCATCATGCAAATGAAGGATGGATACAATACTGAAATCAATGAACGTGGTAGCAACTTATCCGCAGGACAACGTCAGCTATTAAGTTTCGCAAGAACATTACTTGCTGATCCGAAAATTCTGATTTTAGATGAAGCAACAGCGAGTATTGATACAAAAACAGAAACATTACTACAAATCGCCTTAGATCGCTTGCTTGTAGGGCGTACATCATTCATCATTGCCCACCGCCTTTCAACGATTCGAAATGCATCAAGAATCTTCTACATCAACAATGGTGTCCTAGAAGAAGCAGGCTCTCATGATGAATTGGTGAAAACAGATGGCTATTATCAAAAACTATACGAAAGTCAATTTGCCAAAGCCTAGTAATAGCAGGCTTTAGCCTAATCTGCCTGAAATTAGAATTCCCTAATTCTGGGCGCAAACAAAAAAAGCTCGTGATGTAGTTCAAAACTACTCATGAGCTTTTTTAATGTTCTTCACAGCCGCCACAACCGCCGCCGCTTCCACCACAGCAACCACCACCACTTTGTTCAAGTAAGACTGGATCGATAAGTGAAGCAGCATCTTTATCAATAATCACAATGATATTCGGATGCTTTTGTAAGATAGATGCAGGCATCTCTTCTGTCACTTCTCCTTCAAGCATTGCTTTAATGGCTTCTGCTTTTGATTCTCCACTTGCTATCAGCAGAATTTCTTTTGCTTGCATAATAGATTGAATTCCCATCGTATACGCCGTTGTCGGAACATCATCTCTCGATGCAAAGAAACGACTATTAGCTTCAATCGTCTCTGCACCCAATGTTGCAACATGAGTTGTTAGCTCAAAGCTCGTTCCTGGTTCGTTAAAAGCAATATGGCCATTTGTCCCAATTCCTAATAGCTGCAAATCAGGTACATTTGCTGCTAAAATCGCATCGTAACGCGCACATTCGGCCACTTGATCTTCATTCATCCCGTCTGGAATATGTGTTTCCTTAAAGTTTAAGTGATTGAACAATTTCTCTTTCATAAAATAAGCATAACTTTGGTCATGATCTGCTGGTAAGCCAATATACTCATCCAAATTCACGACCTTCACATGAGAAACATCTGGTTTGTTTTCACGAAACAACTCATAAATCCCCTCAGGTGAGGATCCCGTTGCCAAACCTAATGTCACATCATCCTTCTCATTAATCGCACTTAAAATAACCTGATATCCTAGTCTTGCAATCTCTTCCTTATTTGCTACAATATATAAATCCATTCTAACCCACTCCTTTATCGATCAAAAACTACCTAGTCCTTATGACAAGTTTCAAAATCCATGCACCTTTACCCCCGTTTCCATCACTTCATTTTCAATCGAGTATAAGTAACTTTTCCTTCGATTAAACTTGCTCCAAGTTCCTACAATCATATCAATGCTTCGTTTTTGCTTTCCAATCAAACTACTTCTAATTGCCCAATTCGCTTCTCGTTCCCTCATACCACTATCATCAGGAATAACGATATACAAATCATAATCACTATCTTCTGTTGCCATCCCTTTGGCAAATGACCCGAAAAGATAAATTTCTAATACTTGAACATTTGACACAATATTCTGAACTATTTCATCTATCTCTTTTCGTTGTATATCCATCATACATACAGACACTCCCTTCGCTGCATTTAGGCAAAGTTGATTTTATTATTGGCAAGGCAACTTATTATATTCACTTCAATCTCTTTCACTTCAATCTCTGCGAAACCTCACCATCAATCCACTCATAAACACCCTTCATTTCTGCTTCATAATCATCTTGAATTTCAAAATACTTAGCGTTAGCTTTCTCACAAATTTCTTTCTGAGTTTCATTCACTAAAAGATAACGATCCATCACATCCCACTCATCACAAAGCTCGCCCCTGTCTTCTATAATAGATCGATGCGCCAATACTTTTAACTCAAAATATTTTTCGATATATGAAGTTGAAAATCCTAAATAAAACGAAATAACATCATTCAAATATTCACTTTCAAGCTCATTAATTTTTTCGGGAAACAAATAACAGCCTTCTATAATAAGATTCTGATCATTTTCGACGCATGTCATAATAATCCCCTTTAATATTGGCCACAACTTATCAGCTATTAATTCATCACTATCAGTAGGCGTGAAGCCACACCCAATATCAGCACGATACAAACCCATTTTTAAATGATCGATCGATAATGACGAATATTTATACTTTTCAAGTAATTGCCCCGCCATATATGTTTTCCCTGCATAACCGACGCCACCAATTAATATAACCATCCTTTAACGCTCCTAAACGTTGTGACATACCTCTAATTTTACACCTTTTCTCCCTACTTGTCAAACAAAAAAGCAACCCATGGAAAAATTTTCATTTCAGGAAAATCACATGCTACTAAATTGATTTGATTCAGTTACAAATTCAATGGCAGGTTTGGCTCGAATAAGCTCAATCATTGACTTAATTCCCATTTAGTTGGCTGAAAATCAAAAAAACACTCAATTGGTGCCGACATTCACCAAATATTGAGTGTTTAACTTTGGAAACTAGAAAGGCTGATCGACTGCTGAAGCAAATTGCGCCAAATATGTCTTTTTTATTTCCAAGCGCACAGTTTTATTGATAACTTGACAGAACTTTAAATCGCCATAAAATCCAACCAAAAGTCCTGCATCTTCGTGCGATAAATCATAATATGTTTCAAGTATATCTCGCATATCTGCAACTGCTAATGCACACGATTCCTCAAGCGTCGCAGTTGTAGCTGTTGTCGCGATAAGCTCATCTGATACGACAAAGGGTCTTTTTACCTTGACATCTTTTCTGACTTTGATCGTCACATCAACATCTGCACACATTTCCATGCCTTGATCAAAAATCTCTCCATCACCCATGGCTCCATGAACATCACCAATCCCTAGCAATGCACCATCAGTAAAAACAGGTAAATATACTTTCACACCCGGAACAATAAGGCTATTATCCATATTCCCACCATGATCACCTGCATCTACACTCGGATATTCTCCAGTTGCATCAGGCGAAACCGCAACAGCTATCACACCTATCATCGGATTCGCAGGTAATATCTTGCCGTCATTATTCACCACGCTTAAACTACCATCAGCCATTGCTTCTGCTTTGATAAATTCATGTCCATTACGTGTAAATTCCGTTGATATTCCTTCTCTTGCATGTGGGATATGCATATACCCTGAACCAAAAAGTTTAATGTCATGAATCTCGACCTCAAGCGTATCACCTGGAAGTGCTTCATTCACATAAATCGGCCCTGTTGCAGGGTTAGGACGTACATATTCCCATCCTTCTAAAAACATACCACCAGCAGCATCAAATGTTTCAACCATCACCCGATCACCAGATGCTATCGACACACGTGGCTCCATGCTTGGTAAAAAATCATAATATACTTTTTCACTATTTCTTGTTATTTTCATACTTATTCTCCTTCTTTGTCTTTACTCATTGATGGTAGAATTCGACATGTCGGTAACTCGAATCTGCCTAAGGAACTTTGTTCCTAGGAACAAAGTTCCTTTTCACCCTATTACGAGGTATACACCCCACAAGAGGTGCCTACTCCATCAAAGGTGGGGTAAATAAGTAAAATCAAATTTTACGGCAAGTCATTTACCGTAACTAGGATACTCAAAATAGTCTTGATTCATTATATCATATCTACCTTTTTAAAGCAACCTGCCAAATTCATCAAACACAACAGACAAGAAAACGTTTTTCCCATCGTGCGCTTGTCATGCTCAAAGGTAACGCAAAAAAAGGGGCTGTCTCGCTACCGGAAGTTAGCGAAGCAGCCCTTTTAGTGTGAGTAGAAAGTAGAAAAGGATAAAATTAGAGTGAAGAGAATAAAGTGAAAAAGCCCCCGTGAGAATATTGAA
>Ga0131853_10010582_pt1 | contig 16872 bp, 13 predicted proteins | sample TergutLab28metaG_FD_92764 | JGI IMG/M metagenome (GOLD analysis project Ga0131853, IMG submission 92764) | Labiotermes labralis P1 segment gut microbial communities from Petit-Saut dam, French Guiana - Lab288 P1 (version 2) (version 2) | ecosystem: Host-associated > Arthropoda: Insects >...
AAAAAAAATATTATAAAAAAGATGAAAAATTAATAAAACTACTATTAAAAAATGAAAAGGGGGGGTGGGGGGGTGGGGAGGTGGAGGGGGGGGGGGGGGGGGGGGGGGGGGGGGGGGGGGGGTTGCCCTATATTCGGGTAAATGACAGGTGAACTGCTTCCTCTGCATGAAACAAAACTAGAATAAGGAGACACCAACTTCAGCATACAGGACATACATTATAAGTGAAACAGTCAGTATTAAGTTTACAACAGCAAAGCAACAACAAATACAACCATCTCCCATGTAATGTCAGTAATCTGTTCCTGAAAATCAGGTGTTCTATATGGAAATGCTAATCAAAAGCCTATTACCCATTATTTTAAGTAGGAAAAATTACAATGCATTATATCAACCCAAACCCCCCCAACTAATTTCCTAAAACGTAACGGAAACACATGAAAATGCCTATATATAAGTAACAAACTATCATGTTAGGATGTCACATGCTTCAAAAATAGCTTCCTAATCACCTAACAATTAATATGGTTGTTAATAGTTGCTTTGTATGCAGTTACAAGTACAGTTTGCATGCACATTCTTTCATTAAAAATACTGTATTGAGTTTCTGGAACACTTAATATGAATTTTTCCTATATAAACATTGGCCAAAAAACGTACATACATTCTATGAAGTTTGGATATAAAGATCCAAGATGCATTCTACTGGAAAAATGTTAACCAGGTAGATGTTCTGTAGGATATGCCTCTACTTGCATCTCAGTAAGTGAACACAACCACTTGTGAGTGCGATCAACAACAGTCTGTACCGGAGTAGGCAATCCCTTCTCTTGCTGGTGCATCTGTATGTGTTCATCCATTACAAACTACTTAATGTATTTAAACCTACCAACAGGATTATGTGTAAGATCACATATGAAGCCAAGAACTCAGTCTATCAATCTCTACTCTTTATTTCTTCAGTTCCATGTTGACATGAAAGGCATAATGCACTGCTCATGTTGCTTTTTAATTTCATCATGTGTACAGGTGTCCCTGTCCTTCATTTAATTTCTGCAGCATTTATGAAGATTTAATTCATTATGAAGCCAACAGAACCTGTTCTGTTCCTATACTTGTACCTATATTATGAGGGCTGAGCCAAAAAAAACCGGACTGGCTTCAGGGAGCTCTTCCTAATCGTAGTTGAGTGTTCCCCCGCTAAGTGAGTGTAGTTGCACCCTTCATGAGTCAGAAGCCAGGCGAATGTCGCTGTAGAAGGTTGTATGGGCTTGTGGTGTCAATTCTCCCAAGTGTTGTCAAGCTCCTCTCACAAAATCGTGATGTCTGACCATACCGAACAGCGAATCTGCTTGAGATTTTGTTCCTGTCTCGGAAAAAATGGCCACAGAAGCACATGAAATGCTTCAAAAGGCCTTTAAGGAGGAAGCACTGAGCCGTACACAAGTTTTCGAGTGGTTTGCGCGGTTCAAAAGAGGAGAAATGAGCGTTGAAGATCATCCTCATTCTGGGCGCCCGTCAACAAGTCATACTGATGAGAATGTCGAAAAAATTCGAGAACAAATCAACGAGGATCATCGGTACACAATTGACGAGATCTCAGAAGCTACAGGTGTGAGTTGGAGTTCCTGTCAGCAGATTCTGACTGTGGATTTGAACGTGAGACGCGTTGCCACGAAGTTTGTTCCCCGCCTGCTCACACAGGACCAAAAAAACACTCGTTTGACTTTGTCCAAGGAGTTGAAAAATCAGATTGAAAGTGACCCAAACTTTCTTTCTAAGGTCATCATGGGCGACGAAAGTTGGTGCTATGGGTATGACCCTGAGACCAAACAAGCTTCAAGCCAACAGAAGACGCCAACTTCATCGAGACCGAAAAAGCATGACAAGTGAGGTTAAATGTGAAAATGATGCTCATTTTTTTCTCGATGTTCAAGGAACTGTGCACCGGGAATTCGTTCCTCTTGGACAGACTGTCAATCAGGAATTTTACTTGGAGATTTTGAGGCGAGTGAGAGAATGTGCGACAAAAAGTCCAGAATTGTGGAGATTGGGTGATTGGTTTCTCCATCATGACAATGCCCCAGCTCACACAGTGTTGTCTGTGACCCGGTAATTGGCCTCTCCGGGATGGACCGTCGCTCCCCACCCACCCTATTCACCGGACCTAGCCCCCTGTGATTTCTTTTTATTCCCAATAGTGAAAAAAAAACATTGAAAGGAAAGAGATTTGCCACTGTGCAGGAGGTGAAAACAGCTTCATAGGAGGCACTCAACAACATGAAGCTTCAGCAGTTCCAGAGATGCTTCACAGTGGGAAAAAAGATTGAACAAGTGTATTGCCTCCAATGGAGAGTATTTTGAAGGAGATTAAGTGTTTTTTGTTCGAAATGTAAATAAATCTTCTTGTTTAAAGAAAATCCGGTTTTTTTGGGTCCCCCCTTGTATAACCTTTATTGGCTCATAACAGAATTTATCTTGATTAACATGGTATTGCATCATATAAAATTAAAATTAAACAATTTGGGACAGTTAACACTTTAATCAGTGACATATTCTACCTCATGCCATGCCCATTTTGAGAAATACAACAAAGCCTCACAACTCAACAAATTCAGTACATGAATACAGATTATATTTAAAACATGAAGCTTCATACTTCATATGTTGGATACTGGAATCATTAGAGGTAATGAAGTGCAGCTGAATGTGCTGTATATTGTGAGTACACAAATCCCAGGTGTCGGGGTCATTGTTGTAACTGAATTTTGCATAGGGTTGCCTAACATCTGTGGGTCCTCAGTATGGAATTTGCTTCACGCCATCTTTCTGGTGCCTAGAATTTTTTGGTGGTGCCCACAATTTGGAAAATTTGTGCCCTCCTGCTGTAGACAGCTGAACAGAAGACAAAGGGAGGTTGTTAAGTGGAGTGTGATGTGCTCTATATAGCTGAACAGAAGACACCCCCAAATCTCACCTAAGAAACACATTCTCTGCTGGGGGACTTAAAAAATAAGTTAAAACAAAGGATACTTTCCATTCAATATCTCAGAGGAACATCCAATGTGAATATGAATGTAAATGCATGTTCAGTTGATTGCTCACCTAATACATATGCAAACACCATCTTGAGGTGTGATGTCAGATGAAGGTACATAGGGAACCTTGTGTCCTGGTCTCCTTGTGTAGGCAGCAGTAGAGCCACAATGCACATGACTGCAGTCACAATTACTATATAGTTCGGTGTCTGTATGCGGCCTGTACAGACAACATAAACAGTCTCTGATTGCCACATACATATGTACACACACTAAAGGCTAATTCCTACCATTGCAGGTATCTTCAAAAGTTCTATCTACTACCCACTATCTCGTTGATACTTTTGACAATAAAATACTTCGCAAAAACTTTAATGTGTCAGTGCAGTACCTGACAATTTTCACTCTTCAGCCAGTGAAGGGAAACCCATAATGGTAACAAAATGTGACTGTATCATGTACCAAAACTGAAACTGCTACATTACATTTTATACCATATGTAAGACACACCATCACAGTGCCAAGGCGTGGATTTCTCGCTTCCATGGCAGCAGACAGCAACAGCTTATCAATATATCAATAATTGCTAATAGTAATTAACAGGATTACATCCACTTACAGTCACCAATCAGAAGGTTTTATGGGTGCCCTAAGAAACAAGACTTCAGTCCTGCTGTGTGGTGAAAACATAACGGCCTACCTGGACTGAACCAACCATCATCCCATCAGGTGTAATAAATCTCAGCACCAAACCTACATGAGATTACCTGATCAGTGCCTTCAAAACACTAAAATTCAAGACCCCACTGCCCACATGTCCCATCCTCACATATTCACTGTCTGTCTTAATATTACTGTATCTCCCTCCTGCTCACAGCAGACCCTGTCAGCCAGTTTAGGGCATGGGACAGGGGCCACTTTGGGCAACCAGTTAGAATAGTTGCATGATAAAGATATACCACTTGTTACTGTGGTACAGTTTTCTATTGCATGTCTAAATAAATATCCTCCCCAACCCACTTTGAGACTAAAAGAGTGGTTGCTACTGTATGCTAGTGTTAGCATGCTGCCCCACCAATTCTTTGTGTTAATCAACACAGGTGACAATTCTACAGAACTGAAAACAAATCAAGGACAGGAATCTGTGAAAATACAATCTGTTGCTGTCAGTGAGGATCCATGCTGGATCTTCACTTTACTTAGTCAAAACTCGAGTACTGGTTGGTGTTAAAAGGATTACAAAGAGCTTTCCATGTCTCACAGTCTCAAGCTGTAGCTCTTAGTCTGTTCCATTTAATTCCTCTTTCCACCAAAACCTTCTGTATCCCTCCTTCGCAAGTCTGTTGTGGACTTCCTTTGAGTCTCTTCCTCTGCACTGTAGCCTGCCAGGCCATTTTGGAGTATCTCTTATCCCCCATTCTGATGACATACCCAAACCATCTGTACTGTGCTAATTCCATCACTTTTTTGAGGGGAATTATTCCAAATTCCACGCTTATTGTTTGATTTGTGATCCTCTCTTTTTTAGTTTTCCCCTCATTTTTCCTTAAATACCTCATTTCAGTGGCTTGCAGTTGACTATTACGATCAGAGGGCAATGGCCACGATTTACACCCATATTTTATTACTGGGATATATGTTGTTTTATATTTCATGCTGGGTACCTTACTGTGCTGAGTGCTGCAAAACGCCTGTAGTATTTGTATGGTTACATGATAAATTATCAGTAATATGTGTGAAACATGAAAAAACATAACAGTTTCACAGCCAGGTTCGAAACTCTGGTTATCAATCACATGCAAAAGAAAGAAAATCATTATTTCTCCTCAACCAATTGTACAAGATTTACTTATTGGTCACAGTCACTGCAGTTCACCTACAAACCTGTCACACACTGATTGGTAGTTTGTTATGGATGTTTCAGAACAGCCAGCAGTTCCATCTTCAAAGGTCAAGAGACAGATAGGCTCTCCTGCAGTGTTGGTAACTTAACTACCAATCAACACTGTGTAACATCCCAGAAGAGCAAAGACCTCAATTAGCATTTCATTGTACAGCAATATGTGGTGAAACAATACAGTCACCAAAGTGACACTAAAATGGTGATAGATACCATTGTAATGACCTTGATAAAACAGAAGTCTACAAAATGGCAGTATCACCAAACAGAGAAACTTCATTGAATAATTAATTTGTAATTTCCACCAGCATTTTTATATAGACGGAGCAAATTGAGGAACAGCAGAACACGTAATGTAGAGGGCCTACCTTGCCTATAGTCTCGCACAACACTGAACTGCTGCTGAATGCTGCCTGCTGCAGACAGCTCCAATCTGTGGGGCAGTCTCTGGAACTCCTCATGATCTGACACCAGACCACTTGGTTTTCCTGGTAGCAGAGTTGCAGCAACATCTTGCTTTCCTATCAACTGCAAATACAACTGCCTGAGGAATGTTGCTTACTGTCATGAGTGGAATTACTTACAAAAACAAGTTACTACAATTCATGTATTGGATGTAAATTATTTGTTTCATCAAGATATGATGTAAAATCACTCTCTCATGGATTGTTTCTTTAACTAGTGAACTGATTTTGTTCCAAACCTCTAATTAGGTGCTGCCACCAGCTGTTCAATAACTATCTGTTTCCATACAGGATTAGGCCTCAAATTCAGTGTAGCCCAGCATGCATCTCTTCCTCTACACAGGGACAAACATTATTGTCCTAATATCCTAAATGAAATGCAAATGAATGCATAACTACATATGTTATGTAAATCACAAAATCTGCATAGTATATGTAATGGCTTCCACTCTTGTACTAACACAATATCTGGCAATAAGAAACAGCCTTGTGCTGAGAAACAAACCAGAACAAGACACGTACTGTGCATATAATGTAACAATGAGGTGTGTTTGTGGATCCATTGTTGCAGTGGAAAATAAATGAGTATTACACTATTCTGAAAGTGTATTTGTTGCCATAGGAATCCAGCATGCAATGCACATGCACCATATTGTCATCTGTGGCCTACGCGGTTCTACAGTATTTTTTTCACACTGTCTCAAAAATGGCACGATTTTCAAAAAAAGTTATTGAGCATTAAGTGTGTGTTTTGATTTTCTCTACAACTTTTATCTGAAACATTCCTCATTCTATGAAAAACTGATGAGATATCATAAAAAATGTACATATCCCTTATTCTTGTCTGATTTTAAGGAAACTTAAATTTTCTTGACACAGTTTTGAAAAATACTCAATTATCAAATTTCATGAAAATCTATCCAGTAGAGGCTGAGTTGTACCAAGTGGAAAGACGGACACACATGATGAAGGTAACAGTCGCTTGTCGCAATTTTGTGAACATGAGTAAAAATGTACAACATGCAGATGCTCCCCTCACAGAAATCTAAAGTGATAACAAAGGGAATATGAAGCATTATCACATAGGCATCATGTGTCTGCTGGGAAATTAAAGAGTTCATTCTTCTCCTGCGATCCAAATTGTCATAACTGATATCAGAGTCTCAAAGTGCCAACCTCCAGCTTCTAAGCAAGCCTCGCACTGTCTGCAAGCATTTCTAAACAGAAGAAGAAACTCTTTTCTTGAAATATGGAACAAATTATGTTTTGTTTTCCTTTAATAATGGCATAAATTCAAATATGGAAAACTAGGAGGCCACAGTCCATGACTTATCAACTGTTTGCCAAATACCTCTTCCAGTGCAGTCACTGAGAATTCTGTTGGGTGGGTCTGCGTCTGTTAAGTCCATAAAGAGTTGTGTTCAAATTACTTGAAGGCAATGGTTAGAATTTGTCTCTCTGGAAAACACTGGCCCTGTGAGTTCATCCACACTCACTACACACCAGATTCTGAATTTCATTCCATGTAGAATGATTTCCTAATACCAATATCTCTTATTTTGAATGCTTATGTTACCACTTAATGTAAAACATGCCTCCTCCAAGAAAAACACAAGTTTTCAAGTTTTGTTCTTAATCAGCATGGACCCTGTCATTCAGAAGTCCAAAATTTTTCTACTCTGTATAATTTTCTTCCACACAATATGGCTTATATAGGGCATTTTTTATAAAAATTGAGTGGAATTAATTCACGTGATGTGTACTTTACTACAGTATTGTGAATGCACACTCGCTATTTAGGTGAAAATATTTCAAATGCATGATAAGATCACCTGCACTCCACAAGTAATGATAGATGACACTGTACACAGTTTAGTTCAGTTCCAGTGGCTATAACAGTAATCATGTGGTCTATTCCTGCACTGGAGAACACAATAAATCCACCTCTTTATTATATTACATTCTTGAATAGTTAACCAATCAATACTCTTCCATAGTTTTCTATGACCTCTAATGTATACAGATTTTGGTGTGTGCTATACCATGGCCTATACGTCAGTCACACTAATTAAATTTCTTTAGTAATGTTTGTACAGTATTTAATGATTTAGAGAATTTAAAAACTCACATGCATATTTGATACAAACACATGATTTTAACCTTTAATCTACTAGGGTGGGTATTTAAATTTTAATGCATGGTTTATGAAAAACACATTGTTTAAACAGAAAAGGATGGAATAATGAAATAGATGGCATTTTGTGGAAAATAAAATAGATTCTGCACCATATCTTCGTAATTTCCATTGCCTAAACATAAAAAATGAATCTTCATGTTTGCACTGTGCATCAATGATAATTAAACACTTTATTGTCCAACTAATGCACAATATATAATATGTCGATACAATTAAAATTATAAAATATTTGAAAGTGCTCCCAACATGTTTCGGATCACAGAGGATCCATCATCAGGGAGCCTCGTACGGTGCTTGGCTAAAAATTACAAGAATGATTCTATCGTGTCCATTGACATGGAATGTGTCGGTGTTATGGCAGCATATTCTGACCCGTTGTGCGTATGTGTAGTGCCTTCATATACAGTGCACTACACACATACACAATGGGTCAGAATATGCTGCCATAACACCAACTTTGTCCATGTCAATGGACACAACAGAATCATTCTTGTAATTTTTAGCCAAGCACTGTACAAGGCTCCCTGATGATGGATCCTCTGTGATCCGAAACATGTTGGGAGCACTTTTAAATATTTTATAATTGTAATTGTACCTACATATTATATATTGTGCATTAGTTGGATAATAAAGTGTTTAATACAAAATGAAATTCTAGGGATGTCTTCCTATGTGCATTCATGTATGAATGCAGGTCTTTAAAAGGTTAAATTGGTGAAACAATATGACACATAAACTGTCTGGTACACCCTGATGATGGTAATACAGAACTGAAATCCATCTGCAGTACATCTCATTGAAGAAAGCTCTGAAAAATTGCTGGCCTAACAATTATTACATTACATTAATTGTGCAAGCACCACAGAAATGCCATCACTTCTCAGTCTTCAAGGCATTCAGTTTCACATTAGTCTACCTGTCATTCACAATGTTCTGTTTACCACAACAAAACACTCTAGCTTAAATCTCAGTTGCATTTCATATCATATTACATCCTTTGTCTGCAAAGTTCTGAGACTGATTTAATATCTCGACTTAGGTAAATGTTGCGCAATTCCAGTTGTCATGTGCAAGTACCTGGACATTTTATGACTCGCCTGAGGTATTTATGTTAATTCGCTCGACCTCTGCTAGGTGGTAGGACACGGCGGGAAACCCCGTGTCCCTTGCCAGTGGCGATTTTTGCTGTTAGAAGAATGGACGTCCGAGTTGAACAGCGAGTTAATATCAAATTCTGTGTGAAGCTGGGCAAGACAGCCACAGAGACAGTGCAGCTTCTACATGATGCCTACAGCGATGAAGCTTTATCTCGGGCGCAAGTGTTTGGGTGGCACAGGCGATTCGTCTTGGGTAGGGTGTCGTGGAGGATGACACAAGATCAGGCCGGCCTTCGAGTTCACGGAACGAAGACAACGTGGTGCGCGTCAGAGACATTATAAGGGAAGACCATACTGTTACAGTGCGCATGTTGGCTGATGCCCTGCATATCAATAAGTCGACCTGCCACCAAATTCTGCAGGAGGACTTGGGTAAACGAAAACTCAATGCCAGGCTAGTCCCGCATGCACTCACTCAGAATCAAAAGGAGACGAATCACCTGTGCCACCCAAACACTCGTGCCCGAGATAAAGCTTCATCGCCATAGGCATCACGCAGAAGCTGCAATGTCTCTGTGGCTGTCTTGTCCAGCTTCACACAGAATTTGATGTTAACTCGCTGTTCAACTTGGACGTCCATTCTTCTAACAGCAAAAATTGCCACTGGCAAGGGACACGGGGTTTCCCGCCGCGTCCTACCGCCTAGCGGAGGTCAAGCGAATTACCATAAATACCTCAGGCGAGTCATAAAATGTCCAGGTACTTGCACATGACAACTGGAATTGCACAACATTTACCTAAGTCAAGATATTAAATCAGTCTCAGAACTTTACGGACAAAGGATGTATGTAGCAATGTGCCACAAAATGGCAGAAAACAGAGTCACACCCCTCAGCATGCATTTCATGTTCTAACTCTTAGTTCATTCTTACTTTACAAACTTATGTAAGAAACCATACCTGCTTGGTTGTGTGGTTCTGCAAATGTATCCTGAACTTGTCAGTGATGTTGCAGGTGGCTGGTGAGACAGCGCTGTGTCTGACAACAATGTCGACACAAAACTTCGGCCTGATCGAACCCTCAGGGTCCACAACTGTGTACTTGTTTGGTGCCGTACACAGAACTGAAACATTGCGCTTAGTTCCTGAGAACATATCACCTTTACAGACAATAGCATCAGCAATCATCATGGATTTCAGACACGGTGCACTGTACCATGTACAGCATGGTTATTACTCACCTCTGAATCTGATTGGGAAATCATATGGATTGTAGAGTGTGAGGACCTGTTTGTGAGTGCTCTGATCTTCAAGATAGAAGATGATAGGTGACGGGTACACAAAGACTGGAACCTGCACAACGCCTTGCTGCATGCCACACACCATGCACCTGCAAAAGAACCATTTCACAATTATAATGACAATCTAGTTCACTACAGCAATCAAGAACACAACTTACCTATTACCATGAAATTAATCAACAATACATGTAGCACTTGATGAAATGGTAATAGTATGACGTGGCAAAGATCACTCCACATGAAATTAAATTTTCAACATGTGGTCCATGCATCACCATCATGGATTTGTTTCACATTTGCCCTAAATGTTCAGAAACATTAAAATACATTCCCCAAGTTCTTTCAATAATTCTCAGATTGAAAGTTTGAGAGACGGAGTCACTTCAGTTTTGCCAGTTGCTGTACTACTGCCACTATGACAAAACTGCAGTAATGTAAGAAGTGAAGACACCCACATCATGACATGATCCTGGGTCTCAGTGATTCTTGTAACTCAGTCACAACAATGAAGGATCACTGAGAATGTGAGTCAGCAGGACAGAAATGGGGGAAAGAGTGAGTTGAAGGAGCATGATGGATCTGGAAAAGATCAAAGTGATAAAAATTGCCCTCTTAAAGTTAAGTTCCACAACAAGAAACGTTCTCACACCATTTGCTGACCTAACAAGACCAGTCTCATTTCCAACTCTCACTTCTCACTGTCTCCATATAAAATCTATCCTCTCTTCCCTTTCTACAGCTCTGATTGGCCAAAATCCTTGCAGCATTCCCATATGTAATCAACTCACTTCCACCTCCTAATCACTTTAACACCCATCTGAACAAAATTCCATTATCCCAAAGAATGAGGTGAGACATTACTCCAACACAATGGAAAGACAATCGTTAGACCTCAAAATATTTGCTACCCAAAACAATATATTTTTATGAAAATGGTAATACAGTGTATTAAACACATACAAATTGCTTCCTGCAATACTACCTCATTTACGCATATTTCAGACCACCATGTTAACATATGGTTGGTTAGATCTGGGTAGAAAACACAAGTCACAAGCCCAATCATGGTACTGAAGACTAGGGTACAGTAAACTTATGACATATGTGGAGTGGAGTTACAGCTCCATGTATTCTTAACTTCAGCACTAGATAAAGGTAAGTGGTCAGCTTCATGCCCAGGCTGCCTTCCTATGAGGGAAAGGGCTCATGGTATCCACGAAATGGACAAAAATATATGACAAAACCACAAAGATTTAATCCACCTAGCATGTGCCTTTAGATGTGATGATAAAAAGAAGAAAAGTTGTTACCTTCAAAGGTTAGGTTACAAGTTTTCATTTAATTCAGAACTGAGGTTCAAGAAAAGTACATACAACACAAAAGTTGAGATCTGAATTTCTGTTGCAAAGACTCATAGGTGTGTTTTGCAACACGCTTAACTTTCACAGTAAGGATTTGTAGCCCTTGCTTCATCACCAAGCTGGACAACCACCCACTTTCACTATCTATGAATGAATACTCAACATACTTAAAGCTACCTCCATATTTGGAGGATGACTTCTCCAACCACAACCTGAGAATTCACCACACCACAGGTGACAAATCATGGCATAACAAGGGAATTATTATTTTTCCTTCTTGCCACATGTTATTCCAACAATTGGATTAAGAACATCGGATGGATGAGGCATACGGCACACATGTGGGAGAAGATAAATAGATACAGGCTTTTGGTGGGGACACCTGAAGCTTAGAACACCTCAGCAGAGATGATAGGATAACATTAAAATGGATCTAAAACAAACAGGATGGGAGGTCAGACACTGGATTAATCTAGGTCAGGGTAAGAAAAAGTACTTGGTTATTGTGAACATGGTCACAAGCCTTCAATTTCTCTAAAATGTGGGGAATTTCATGCATAGCTGAAGAACTATTAGCTTTTCAGAAAGGACTCTACTCCATAAAGTAAAGAAGTTAATTGGTTGGTTGGTTATTTACTCATAGATCTGTGGGGTCTTGCTGTAGTGAAAAGAATCACATGTTTGAAATTTCTTTTCACTGACAGAAATTGAAGCTCAGCAAAAATACTTATAGCATTAAGATTAGGCTTTAAAGTATTATTTTAGTAATAGACACTAATGATTTGTGGCTTGAGACATTCATACTGGTGACAGAATATAAGGGGCACTTTTATTACTTACCTTGTAACAGTTACTATGAATGTTGATAAGAGTAACTGCCAAATGGCAGCCATTCTTCCCAACAATTTCAACATCACAGAATAAGGGACATGTATATGACAATACTAACACATGCTTTCATAAATGCTGCTTCTATTACAACAGTGACACTCTCAAGGTGTTGATGCATGCAGACTAGTAGCCACTTCCACATAACAAGAAATATAGTTTGAAGACTATTCTGTACTACAATTAATGAAAACTGATGATGGAAAAGAGTATTTTTTATATTTTGACTTATATCCTACCAACCTCATCTTCACCACACTTATTAGATTTTTCAACTACACAATAACCAAGCACCTGTGATTAACAACCAAAAAGTAATCTCACACAATGGCCTACAGCATATTCCAACACATTGATCACACACTACAAAGTTGTCCTTGCGAACCTCAGCCAAAATGAATTCACCTAATATAAATCACAAATTTGGAAGCCCCAACAATAAAGAAAGAGTGTAAGCACATCTATAAAATAAAATCAGCAGATAACAACAACCATCAATTGCAGCATTTTTAAAGTGGAGCTTATTTACAAAGGAGACTCAAAATGTCTTTTGATGTTTCAAATAAGTACACTTAGAATAAGCAGTTATGAAAACTTTTGATGTGAAACCTATGGTCAATTTCAGATAGGCAAACATCTCTCTTAAGTGTTTCTTATTCAGAATGGTCCAAAAAAGGACATGCTTTTATCACCACTGCTGTTCAACTTTGCTTTACAGTATATCATTAGAAGGTCCAAGAAAACCAGCAGAGACTAAAATTGAATGGGACACATCAGTCTCTGGTCTATGCTTGCTGGGGAAAAGTATAAATACTATGAACAGAAGAGAAGTACTATTCTATAAGGTTTTGACAATGGGGTATGACAACAGAATTTTTCCATTCTATACAATAAAATTTAGTTCCTGGGATCAATCCTGCTCCTGAAATGTAGTGTGTTCGAAGAAGTCCATAAGTTAATGAGTTCAGTAACACAGATACTTTAGTACCTGCTACAAGATTAATGCAAAAGTAAATAGTGAGAAAACTAAGTGTATGTTTAAGTCTTGTTAACTGAAAATAAACCTCATCAAAATATGGTCAAGCTCAAATATCTGAGAACAAGACAACCAAACCAAAACTGCATCCATACAGAAACTAAGAGCAGATTAAATGCAAGAAATGCCTGCTACCATTCAGTCCAGAATATTTTGTCTGCCAGTTTTCTGTCTACGAATATAAGAACAAATATACACAGACCTACTATTTTACCTGAAACTGGGCCTCTCATATAAAGGAAAGAATAAAGACCGAAATTATGTGAGAATAGGGTGCAGTATTCTTCCCCCTTCTTAGGAAGGGGGAAGAATCAGGAGACTTGAGGAATATGCAAAATAAAGAACTTTCATGATTTGTACTCATCACTAATATTGATGGTGAACAAATCAAGGATGAGATGGGTGGGGCATGCTGCACATATGGAACAGAAGAGAAATGCAAACACGGTTTTGCCCGAGAAACCGCAAGGAAAGAGACCACTTGGAAGAACCTAGGTGGTGAGGGAATGATAAAAATAAAATGTCTCAAAAAAGGCGGGAGGGTGAGGGCGGGATTCAACTGGATCAGGACTCGGTTCAGTGGCGGGATCTTGAGAAAACGATAATTAACCTTCGTGTTACATACAGTGTGGTTAATTTTTTAGGCACCTAATGACCTATTAGTTTCTCAAGAGCTCTGCGCCATGGACTTTGTTAGTCGGTTCGTTTACACTTACATCAATGCTATGAACTCGTGCCCATCACCACAACTCTCTAGGCAATTCGGACAGTACGACAGCCACTCTAATACACAATTAACATGATGCCACACTACATAAAATGCAATTAGTGATTACCTGCACAGTATCAAGATCCAGTTTTCAATACTGTCCCGACAGACACTGCTGAAATGTGTCTATCTATATTTCACAGAGATCAACGTTCTCGTTCATATGAGTTTTCTAGTGTCCAGCACAGATTCAGATAAAATACTGCTTACTTAACACTATACACCTTCACGCACACAATCACATATGTCATCGTGAGTACAAAGAGTACACACGTCCACTGCCTGCTTTCAAACACGATTCCCCCCGGACACGGATTAACTATACAGCTAAGAGAGGAGCAAAGAGTATATAGAAAGAGCAGACGTTTAGCATTATGCAGTAGCGGGCTCCGTAGGATGTGCTGGAAATACAAGGGAGCACATCATGAAAATTAACAAAGCTCACGGAGTTTTTAGGCACATCTTCCGCTAATATTTTGGGCTGAAATACGTACAAATTAATGTATAACAAAGTCATACTGGTGGACCCTAACTAACAAAACGTTGCGTAAATGATGGTCTCTGCGAAACCCAAATATCATCATTTCTTCATAATGACAAATTACGCTTGAAACTTTGCCTTGAGAGTAGCGCATCATAGTGGAGTAACAATGAGAGAAATACATCTTGAATTTGTGTGTGACAATAAAGTATTTAATTAATTACATCATAACTGCATTTGTGGTGGAGTAGAGGCATAGCCCTACTCACTCAACATAGAGACACTTTACTGGTATTCTGGTAACTACTTGATTAACCTTTTCTACCTGTTATGATTCTCTAAGAACAATTACCATGATTCCATATCCTGCACTATTCCCTTAAATGTTTCCTGGGCAGGAATATAAAACAGCATAGCCCAGTATCACTTACCAGTAGACAAAGCTCCAAGAAAGTTACCAGCTGCAACCATATGACAGATTCCTTGTTTCAGTCTTCACGGAACTTTATTACCAACCACATGGGATTTGTTGGACTTACAACCTGACTGAAACAAGATTCTGACAACTTTTTCTTATGCATTGTTAAACTGTGGCATCTGTAACAACTCTTTCACGTTGGGGTACTGACTATAATCTCTAAGCTGGCTGTTGCTTGGACTCTCAGTTTCATTCCAGTTGGTAGGATCAGGTCATAACAAACAGAGTGGATAGAACAGAACAGATTAGAATAGAATAGAATAGAAATACAAGAAGGACAGCCACTTTAGTGACCCATGTGTTTTGACCATACTTGATCCTTTGTGCAGCCCTTATATTCATGCACCTAGCTGTCTCGCATCTGGAACAAAGTGTAGTACCCTGCAAACAGAAATGTCCTGTTTCATAAAATGTCGACCAGGTGCCTGAATCTTATTGTGTCCAAAGCCTCAGAGTCACAAAGAGCATGTGAGGCCATTTCAGATGCATGCTTGCATCTATCACTTGGAACTGTTTACCAGCCCCAGTTTAAATAGGTGTCTTTTTAAATTACAGTGTCCTGTTAGCAACCCTGTCACAATTCTTAGTTGGTGTCTGGTCAGACTAAGCAGTTCTCCAGCTCTTTTAACATACAGTTTTTTAATAATGCCCTTAACCTGCCTTTGTCCACATTTGGACTCCTCATGTTTCCTGCTGTCCAGTTCCTGTCGACCATCACAGATATTCCAAGTGCAGGCTCAGTTCCTATGGGTGGATATGAGAAGCCTTCTCTATCCACTTGATTAGTTATTTCATTTGCATCAATTCCCACATGTCCTAGCACCCATAGCAGTTACCCCTGTTATGTTCTGCCTTGTTTTGCCAGGGATTGATGACAATCTCATACTAGTTTGGATTTTATCTGGTAGTTATTAAGTGCCTTAATGGCTGCTTCACTATCTGAGAGAATGTAGATATTCCTACCTTTGTAGTCCTCCTCTATATTCTCTGTTATGCATGTCTTGATAGCATAAATTTACACATGGAATACCATGGTGTGGAGCCCAAGGCTAAAGCAATGCACGTTTTTCGAACCCCAGCACCAGTTTTCTCAGTGGTCTTGGACCCATCAGTATACCAGACCAGGCCTCATTCATTATCTGGGTTAAACCCATTTTCCCATTCATGCTTGCCAGGAAGCTGAACCTTGAATGATTTATGATGCGCATACCTTGGTATTGTAATGCATAGAAATGCATAGAAAGAAAGAGACAGATTATCATTTGGTTAGTGTTTAAAAAATTTGGTACTTGAAATGAAATTTGATAATTTTACACGTTTAACTTTCGTTTCGTACATTGACTTAGTAGAAAATTTAAATTTGCAGTTAAGATATAAATTTGGTTTAGAAAGTTGCACACATTAACAACAGGAAGACTGTATATGCAGATTCCTTAGTAACAGCACATTCCTTTCGTGTCTGCATATGCTGCTGCTAAGTGAAATCTTTAACCTTTAATAGCACTGAGTTATGGATATTACGAACTGGTATACCGAGAAGAGTATCTTTTGTGATCAAAGTTTCAACAAGGGGAGACATAAAACACGGTGCTCTGGGCTAGGACTCAAGAGGAGCCCTACATCCCAGACTTCTTACCAGGTGAGTGGTGTGTGATATGTCCACAACTCAGAGAACAAAGAAAACGATGGAGAAGTGTTTGTTAACTTATTTTGCTGTTTCCAAATTTGTGTTATATGAAGAAATTGAATTAAAATAAATGATTTGTCTTAATGTTACTAGGTTAAATATGGTAAAGCGAGATTTCAGTTGTGTAGGTCTTAGTTTATTCTTGTATGTAGTCATGTAGATATTTTACAGAATAT
>Ga0131853_10010585_pt1 | contig 16869 bp, 6 predicted proteins | sample TergutLab28metaG_FD_92764 | JGI IMG/M metagenome (GOLD analysis project Ga0131853, IMG submission 92764) | Labiotermes labralis P1 segment gut microbial communities from Petit-Saut dam, French Guiana - Lab288 P1 (version 2) (version 2) | ecosystem: Host-associated > Arthropoda: Insects >...
AAACATGTTGGAGAAATTTTAAATCCATTTTTAATCAGATAATGTGATTTTAATGGTTTTACAAGTATGTGCAATTAGTTGGTCTTAATAAATATTGTTCTCACATTGCACGGTAATAAAATGGAAAAAAAAAAAATATATATATATATATATATATATATATATACATACACACACGTTAAACAAGTATCCCCCAACTAAATCAGTTTCGACTTATGCAAATACCGGAAGAGTCATCAATTACCAACAACAAAACTAATTTTTATTTTATTATAATGTTACTACAACAATTTACAACTACATTTCATCCACTACATGGTCATCCTCAAGCCCTTAAAATAAATAAAAACTGCAATTACAATTACACCAGTAGTCACTTTTCGCAAGTTTGGAATGTGCCTAAAAATGGGATGTGAGAGACACAGATGAATGTGTGATTTTTGTTTTTAACTGCACTACTAGAATATCTATTTTGCAATTATAGAATAAATCAATGAATAATAACTCAGACATTCAATATAAAGTTATTCTGTTAAATAAGTAATATTAGAAGTCTATATACAATGATCCTGGCTGTAACTGGCACTGATCAAATAAAATCCCACCTTTAATCACTGGTACAAAATGCATGATTTCCAGTTCACTGAAATCTTACATTTCTTTAAGGACAAACTGTCATTTGCTTCTACATATGACATACGGACCAACAATGAAACATAATTTTTCCATTATCCTCTGTACTACATACTTACAATATAAAGTAATCCTGTTAATACTTAGGGAATGTCTGGATATTTGGAACTCTGTTTCATTTCATTCAACCCTACACAGCTGACTTGTGGATATCATACATAATAGTTACAAGCAAGTAAATAAGTAAAGTAATAAATAAAAAACAAAAAATTTGAATATTACAATGTTACAAGACTCATAATTAAATATCTATACCTGATAAGTTGACACTGGAGTTACAAGGGTTGTGTCAAGTGCAGGAGTAGGTGAACAACTGCTGAGTGGAGACGATGGTTGAGGTGTTAGCTGTGGAGACACAGGAAGAGGACTTTCCAAACTTCTACGCCTGCCACCATATGTCACCTGGGGACCTCCTGAACCTGCTAAGCTAGTGAATGAGTTGAGAAAATTTGGGGAACCATTTCTTGCTCCAGCATTGCCACTTGCTCCTCCACCTCCTGCTGCTGGCACAAACTCGGGTGCCTGAGGAGTAACCTGTGATAGCCACATAAAGTCTAATCAGATAAACCACGAAACACACATTGTTTAAAACACAAAATTCTTTAGAACTGTACTATTTCATATAGAAAAAATGTTTCTTTACCAAGAGAATTATATGCCAACACAATATACTTCCTAGTCTTATAGCAGCAAACTTCCTGAAGTGATGAAATAACATTCAGTAAGAACACGAAAAAGTGTAATCAACAACATTGCCACATTCCTAGATAAACACTAGTCTGCCACAGAATGTAATACTATAAAATATTTCCCAATTTTCCAATGGGACTTGCCTGTAAATAATGTAGCATACAAAATGAACAGTAATGAATGCTGCGGGAAGAGGTGGTCTTAAAGACTAAAAGGACACACAATGTACGTATATCACATCACTGGGGTGTGTTCTTGCAATCACTGTTGCAGTGGAAAAGCAATGAGTATTATATATTTTGAGTGTGTGTGTAGCCTTAGTTATCTAGCATGAAATGTTTGTGCCATATTGTCATCTGCAGCCTGCCCCATTCTGCAGTATTTCTCCACATTATCTCATAAATGACATGATTTAAAAAGAAAAGTTATTGAATACAAAATGTGAGTTTTGAGTTCCTCTACAACTTCTGTTGACACATTTCTCATTCTAAGAAGAAGTGAGCAAGATATGATAAAGAATGCCTAGGTCTTCACATACAGTACCCCTTATTCTTGTCCGATTTCAATGAGACAGTGAGACTTGAATTTGCTTTAGTTTTTTTCAAAAAATACTCAAATATCAAATTTCATGAAAATCCATCCAGTGGGAGATGCGTTGTTCCATGCAGATGGACAGACATGACGCAGTTAACAGTCGCTTTCCGCAAATTTTCGAACACTCCTAAAGACACAGTTGTATAATTTTAATACTTAATTAAATTTCTGACATATATAGAGTGAACATGCTTATGATAATTGTGAAAACTGTCTCGCAAATATAATGGATCATTTTTGCAGTAATTTTTTTATGTAGATCTATTTAATTTAGCTTCCTGAATTCTACATTCAATTCACATGGTCTCTTCAAAAACACACAATAAATGTGTCATTGTAAACACCTACATTAGAGCAAAAAATATTTCACTACAAAAACACAAGTCCTCACACAATGGACAAAGAGCATGCACAAAATTTTCCTCTCTTCTCTACAATTATTGCTCGTACTTTTGAAATCCTCTGACAACTTAAGTTTAACTGTGTCTCTACAAGAAACATTTCAGTACAGCACACATAGGCATTAAACCCCCCCCTGGAAATAAGAATCCATGATAATGAAAAAGGATCATGTCTGTTAATAGACACTACAATTTCACAGACAGAAATGAGATAAAGAAAGGAGCTAAAAACACTTTAAAATATAAGGACCTTAAAACAGAAATAGTGTGTATGAGGAATATAAAGAAAAATTGATATCAGTAGTAACAGGTGCAACTTGAACCACCTCAAAATCATTCAGAAAATACCTGCGCAACATACCTGGAAAGAATGACATCAAGGAGCTACAGAAAATAGCCATATTTGATACTGTTCACATACTTTGGGAAGTACTAATGTAAAAGTATAAAATGTTTGTCATAGAGAATAACATGACATGTAGCACAAATTTTAACCAAAGAACAGTTACAACATTATATATGATGATGAAGATGACAACACTACCACAAATGAAACTATGTACATTCAAAGTGACAGACCACAGGAACAAGCAGGGCAGAGACCCCAAACATATGAACAGGAGGAAAGAATTAAATTCAGTTCCATAAGGTAGATTAAAAGACAGATTTGCTGAGTATTATGCATTTTACCATTGTAAAACATTTAAATAATATGGCAGTCTCAGAAACATAATGTGAGTAAAGACAGTCAACAACAATTTAAAAATTTCAGATACACTGTTTAATAAGCACACAACTGTAAGGACAGAAATCACTAATCATTTGAAGTACCAACTTATAAACTCTGATATGCATGTCAATTGTTGCATATTTCTTTTGGGATATACTACCATCCCTCACTTCTGACTCTTAAATTACATGGCAATAGTGTTGTGCCCATCTCACCAACGCAGGTATATGGCATCTGTTCATACTTGCAGCATGAAATTAAAGGTAATGGGTAGCCTTAGTGGGAAAGGAGTCATAATCAGTCTTGTACACACTGGTCAGGTGGTTCACAGGCAAAGGGAGACACAGCCATGTGCATGTGAACACACATGCAGACACACACACAGCATGGTGATCTCATAGGCCCATTTTTTGCCCTTACACAAGAAAAGCAGGCTAAAAGTGCGGTGTAAATGTTAAAATATACAGAAAGAATGCAGCATGAAAGGAAATAACAGAAAACAAAAGATATACTGTAGAAATCACATGCTAGCAAGTTAAAACAATGCTTGGATGACAATACAACATCTCATTTCAAGGCAGTGAAGCCCCTGTGATCTCTTCATAACCCACACACTAGCATGCATTAGGCCTTGAGTATCTGTTCTTGCAAACAGATGTATGTAAATACAATGTGCCTTTCAAACGCCACACCAAGAATGCATTTCCCAGTTGTTTTTCCAAGAACACTTTCTACATACATCAATACCAAGCTTCAGCCAAAACTGTAAAATACAGAGAACATTAACAGGAAAAAGCTGAGGAGGTGTCTGTCCACTGCTTGGAATAGGACAATATAAGCATTATGAACAAGCTTCAGTAACAGAAGCAGCATACCTTTTTCAATGACACTGGAGTATCAAGACTGAGACCAGCCAAGTTCTTGGTGAGGGACTGATTGACGGTACTCGGTGTGCTGGTATTCTGCCGGTTCTGTTGAACATCAAGGGAACAAGCACAAAACATTTACCCTTTTAAGTTAATGCAATGTCATCCTGACCCAAGCTTCACATTCCATTGACAGAGAGCAATACAACATAGGAATCACTGTAACTTGCATAAGCCCAACCTCATCTCACACACAGACATTCCTCCCACAGAACCTTCATACCAGTCAGCCAACTCTCCACAGTGTAGATGTGGTGATACCTGATCTCATTTTTGAGCTTCTAACTCAATGGGGAAGATCTTGGTTCTTTCTCTTATTGCTGGTTTCAACTGGTAACAACTGCTGACACTGATCTGCAATTTCATCAAACATCATGGCTTCACAATGCTAATGTCATTCATAAACCTCAGTCACAGAAGCCATGTTATTTAACATTTTTAATTTATAAATGACATGACCCTCACAAAAATGCACACATTCTAAGGACTTACTCTTGTACAAAAGTAAGAACTTTTTGATGGATTTTCCCAGCATTAACTGTTCACAAGACTTAACAGTCATGTTAATACAGCTGTTGTAGAGATTTTACATTGGTAAAGGCAGTCATCTGTGGCATAACCTGTACAACACACATGTAAACACCCTTGCATTGGGAAGACACTGTGATGACTAACATATATTTATTTTTGTTTGGCATTCAAGAGCTAAAAAATGAGTAAGCCAGTATTGTCAGTATATGAAAACAAGCACTCCATTTCAACATTACAATGACAGACATCATAAACATCAGGCAGTTTAAAACAGAACTGCAACATCTTAGACAAGAAAGCTTGGAAACCAAAGCAGCTATCAATGTTCCATGATTAGAATCAAGAACACATTTCGAACATTCAACATAATAATCATTCAATTAATAAACCACATATGCCATTTGAGGGGCAAATTTTAACAAACAACAGGCATAACAAATCATGCCCACTTGATTGCGACACATGTTATCGGCTTCTAAGGTCCTTAATGCACAAGAATGAAAGAAAAAATTCCCCAATGAATCACTGCAAGCAAAACATTCATTTACAACCTTATGTCCACCTCTAAATTCACAGATATAAGCTGGGATAACTTTGACAAAAAAGCAACTGGCTAATCACTTCTTTGTCAGGTCAAGCAATGTACAAGAGCCACTTTTATCATCTCAGATCATTCATAGGAATAAAACAGTGATGTAAATAAATGAGAGATTGTTTTAACATATCATTTGTAAGCGAGAGGCAGCAAGACCCTCACAGCGTATACAAAAAACAACACAGAAGAAAAAATCTGAGGTATGGAACATGCTCTGTACACCTTGGACAAAGCTAACATCACATCAGCACTGACTGAGAGCTGCAGTAGTCAAGTCTAATTCCTACACACATAACTAATGTCCTGTGCCATCTTTCCACCAGTGCATGACTGTGAACATATATTCTGTAGCTGACCTACCCCAACCAGATCTAAAAAAATTTTTATGATCGTCAGTAACATACATTGCAGTGCAATCTCTGGGAAGAGTATTTAATATAATTCTGTACACAGCTGGTAACAGTGATATTCCTCAACAATCACTATAATGTTTCACTGGACTTTTTACAAATTGTGAAAATTCTACCTTACTGCAAATACATGCGGTAAGTTAATTAACCCCAGAATGTAGTGTTTTAACTCTCACTTGAACCAATTCTGCAGGAATACTTCAAAATTTATACATTTTTTGGTTTTCCAGTAGCAATCTCAAACCCACACTTCCAGGTTCAGGTACTAAGGGTGCAGCTGTATACAGTTCTGTGTGCTTACTATCCTAAACCCACGAACAATCAGTAACTTTTCCATCTGTGCAATATCTGCATGCAAATTGTAACTCTCACATTATACAACATGAGTCCCAAACCCATGGCTCACCATGTTGTATTTTGCAGCTCATGGCCACATTTGGAAAACATGTATATACTATAAAAATTTCACAATAATTCCAGCAGTTAGGTGCACTATTTATCGTTATTTTTGCATGTGCAACCTGTGAACCAGCCCACAGAAACAGGTGTGGCCCTTTGCCACAAAAGGATTGGATACCAGTGTTTTACAAAGTCAATAGGAAGCCAATATCCTTCAGTTCACTGATACTTGTATGCAGATTTCAAATATTCTTGTTCATCCTTGGTCACAAACTCATTTTTTGTTTCAGATATTCCCTTCTTTGATCAAAAGTGCTATTAATTGCACGTTTAAATGCACTCCACTAATCTGCCCTGGATTTTGGAACCACTGTAATTTAGCCTGTTTCCTCAGAAGTAATTCTTCTTCAGACCATTACCACAAAAAATTTCAAAACTTCACACTAAGATGCTCTACTGTAAATCCCACTTCAAAGATTATGTGGCTGCCATGTTAGTGTTATCAATGGTGGTATATCATACATAACGTTAGTCAGTCACATGACATCCCTACCAAGTTTCTTCAGCACCTGTCCACTGCTTAATGAACCAGACAAATGGATGGATGGATGGAGAGGTAACATTTCACTTCATACCATTTACTGCAATGTGCATAATCCTTCCTGGCATTTTATATACTCTCCTTTAAACACTTTCAATTTACTCAGTCCACAAGTTTCATAAGGCTGAATTAGACCCACACAATACCACAGCATCAATGACCTAACTATAAACTCTTAGTGAACAAACAAGGTGCATGAACAGAATGTGACTTCCCCCATCACTGTTTTGATGAACTGGGATAAATGTATGATAAACAAAAGTTATGGAGAATCATGAGTAAAAAACCACTTAAAATACACTCTTCATTTTTTAAGTTACATTTTGTAAGTGCAATCCCTGGCATGCAATGCATGACAGAAGCTGATATAAGAAATTAACCATAACTCACCAGCCACTTTACTATCCCAGCCCTACTGATAACAGGCACCTACTGAAGATAACATAGTCTAGCCACTAAAAGTTCCTTCCACTTCATACAATAAGCCTTTGTATAATAAAATCACATAAGCTGAACAACATGAAGGCACAAAACTTGTCCCTGCCATTACAGTATGTTTGTTACAGTTGACTCATTAAAACTGTAATATTCTACAGACAAACCTGTATGTATCTCTTACTAATATGAAGAAATGTATTAAAACAGAATTGATAAGACATAAGTAATTTACCATATATGTTGCTAGTTTTGACTCTTGTGGAACCGCATTCGCTTCAGAATATGATAAAAACGCAGGATCCATTCCATCACTGCAGCCAGCAACTGAAAATAAACAAACTAATGTGACTTACACATAACAAAGGTACATAAAAATATAATGAATGAAATATTATGATTGTGTTGCACAAAGACCCAACACTTCAGTAAAATTTAAATGAAAATTCAGAATGTTTAAGATCATCAACTTAAACTTTTTTAGCATTAAGTCTATATTTTTGTCTGCTACCACCATTGTTTCAGTTACAGAAATACTGTAATAGTTACAGTACATACCAACTTTACACATGCATCTGTACACACACACACACATCACATATTAATCCAAAATCATTTTTGCACAGAGCTTACCATGGTTAATGTCAGCAACATATTCAAAAAAAGAATGGTTACCACTTGATATCTTAGCACTCTTACCATACTACTTCCAACTAGCTGGTTAACCTCTATCTGACCATGCTGATATAAACTTTAGTGCACTGTTTATGAAATGCGTGAGTATTGCTTGGAAGGGGGATGGATATATATATAAATAATAAACAGCAGTTTGTGGTAAATAAGAGATTATGCAGCATGTCTCTTAAGATGCAGTAAATTTCCTTGTTGCCTTAATATAGACAATGAATTTTAGGGTTTTTGTTTACACAAATGTAGGTCTTTTAAAGTTTAAAATAAGTTGGTTCAATCGCAATAATTATTCAATACTGTTGGCACATTAATCAAATTCTAACTACAATTACTCAGGTTGAAGACTAATTACAATTTTAAAAACAATGAACTTATTTAAGTTGCCCTTGTGCTTAATTCAGATACCACACCACATCATACGAGTGGAGGAACATATATTCTTAATTTTTGGCACTAGTTGGTTGTCAGTAGTCAACTTTACACCTGTCTCCTTAACTGTGGAGGAACAGCCCCCTTATGCTCTGGACAAGAGAGTGGAGGAGGGCCCCAAACCAGTCTGAATCTGGTGAACAGAAACCTCCACCTCCTCTGGAAGTAAAAACCTGATTCTCCAGCTGCTCAATCCATAGAACAGTGACCAATTACTACCCCAAAAATAATCTACTCTAAACCTGAGTATTGAGATTTCCACCACCCCAAATCCAGACACCATTACACCACTATGACTTGGTTATCAAAGCTTCATTTGTGAGAACACATGAAGGACTTCACATGTTGAAACAGAGTGTAATAATAAAATAAAAACAATCACAAGCAGACAATGCCACTTGCGTGGTTAACTGCCACATGTCCAGCTCCAATGGTTTATTATTTACTTCTATTAAAAGGGAATTTTTGCAGTCATCTTCATCTCACAGTCTATATAAAAATACCTTAAAACCCACATTTTTCAAAGAGCTCTTATAATTAAACATTTCCATATTGTTTTCTGTAATGGCATTAGGATTGTACCAAGTTCAAGAACACTGGTATTACTGCCTGTGGAATTAAATTTAAAGAAGTGAAGTTAATTTCATTGGCATGACATTCAAAGACAAGTTCATAAAAATTGGTCAATGTGTTCAGAATTTTGAAGTGAAACAAGCCAAAATGTTGTTTACAGTAAAATAAACCTCAGGATAATTTATGTAAATTATGATGTCATCTCTACATATTGTTCAATTCTTCTTATGCTCTTAAAATCGTTAACCTTACAAACTTCTCGTCACATTGCACATTTTGAAGGAATACAACTTTACGTATCAGTTTTGTTTAAAAGTTAATAGACTAATGACAGTAATGGTGCATGTTGATGATACGTGTTCTACAGTGCTCAGTGTAGTGCTGCAAAAAAAAACTTTCTACATAAGTAGGTTCTGCTTGAAGCTGGGAACCTGTCTTATAGTACAATCTATTTCTAAAAAATATATACATATATATTTATATTTATTTATTTATTTTTATATTTGTAAATCCTTTTCATTACTTTTTACTTATTTTGTACACAGGGTTTTCAGTTTGAGAAGAACTTTTTGTTGCCCAGTATACTAAAGAAACATAAATTTACCACTCCTTCAGTCATTGCGAATTTTGTACCATTATGTATGTATGGTAAAAATTAGAATGTTTCACTGTTACAAACTGCTTTGGCTGAGCAGTATACATGTAAGGATCTGCTTCATATGGCAATCCCTGAATTTTACACAATCAATTCTATGAAGACTGCTGGTCTTTAGATTTGAATCCACATATATCACATCAGAATCACAAAACCAAACTTCTCAAGTCTGATATATCCTCATACAGGGAAATGAAATACTTTCAATGTAACACCCTAACAAGAAGATAATAATGACAATTTCTCAATATTTCAACAAACATCATGGTTCGCAGGTACTGTACTCACTCCTGTTCTGTCCTACCAGGCATTAATCAATAGTGGTTAAGTGAAAAATTAATGATACAGATAACCACCTGCTTCCAAGTTTGTATTCCTTCTTCTACTTTGAAACTATCAAAATCCATACTTTCCAACTTGTAGAAGGATGACAATTTAGCAGAAGATGAAAGGTGTAAATAAGTTCAATTACACAAGAACTGTTTGTATTATACACACAACGATGGGTCTGATTTTACTTATTGCAGGTTAAAATCTTTAATGAGGAAAGTAAATATGTTTGTTCTTCCTATCATTTAAAATGTAACCTCACTGATTTAAATAAAGTACAGGATATATATGATATATTTTACGTATGCAAATCCAACAACAAAATGCCCTTGGACTGAATTTGTATAGTTTACAGTACGTATCATTTTCTCCTGCATGTTTCAGCTCATCTGAGCAATCATCAGACACAACCACATACAAGAGAAAACTGTCTGGAATACAAGCGTATAACTTGTTTTCTCTTGTATATAGTTCTTCCTGATGAGGGCTTAGACAAGTCAAAATGTATAGAAGGAAATATGTAATATAAACCACACAAACTGACTTCAAGTGCTATCTCTGGATTTGTATAAATAATAGTGTAATAGACAACAAATAATGCTATGCAAAATACAGTATGTTGATACCTCAAATATGGTCTTATTTACCTTCATCGCTAAACAAGCCATGAAGAAAATAAATACAAAAGCCTAATCAGTAGCTGCAAGGCTTCTAAGCATGTAAATTAGTAACATAACATCCTTGTTGTTGGGAACCAGGATAGTGTAGTCATGTGACAGACTCTGGGTGTGCAATGAAGAAATCAGAATTTCATTCCCAGCACAGGCAAGAGATTTTTCTCTTCTTCAAAGTTTCCAGACCATCTCTAAATTGAATACAGTGAGAACTATGACACTTTTCCCCAGGCTAAAGAGCTAAGGCAAGAAACTGACCACTCATCTACATCTAGAACTGAGATTAAGAACATGCCTTGAAGGCACGTAGAGGGTAAAACTTTACCTTTAGCTTTTACACCCTACTTGCTAGCTTTCATCCCTGTCAAAAACATACAGAAAACAAGTCAACAGGAACATATAATGGGCTGTCAACAGTTTTCAAGCAGTATGTGTAAAATACATGGATATTAACAGAGTGCTGTTACAATAAGATACATAATTATGCTTTTGTGGGATCTATACAGAACAGAGGCATGACTTATTTCCCACTAATAAGGAAGTACTTACGAATGTACCTGTTATGAAAATGAAACCTCTAAGCCAAATATTGGTGAAATGACTTTTTTGCTTGTGTTTGTCCCCAAAATAATAGTGTGGTAAATGCCTTTTTTTGGGGGGGAGGGGGGTGCATTTTGGACACTGTGACTGTTGTTTGTGTGATCATGCTGAGTTGGCAACCCAGACCTAACACAGTATCAAACTGATCACTCAATGCAGTAGTGGCACAATCCAAAAACTGCCATTTGGAGTTATGAGCTGAAAAACACTACATCCAGCAATACTGGCACACTAGTTACTTGATACATACTCCACTAGATTCTATTACTGTTGGATGTAGTTGTTATGTTTTTTGAGGTTAATTGTAGTATTAATGCCAAATGGGCAATTTTTGGATTGTGCCACAATTGCATTCAGTGAGCGAAATATGTGAGGACACTATTTTTCCTAATAACTGTTTCTAATCAATGCCCATTCACTCACTTGACTTATAAAACTCTGTCATGCCATAAACAATGTGTCTGTTAGATGTGAAATATGTGTGCAAGCAGAAGAAAAACACTTCCAGCAGCTTTCATAAATAGGGTGTGTAAAAGCCTAATATTAAATACAATATACTAAACTAAAATGAATTGACTCAAATTCATGGAAATTTAGTACAGCAGCATGCGATGCACAACCTGTCATCTCATACAACATACGAGTGACCAGTGATGTAAGCTGTCAAATAAAACTATGTAAGCTGTCAAATTAAAACTATGTACTTGTATAAGATGGCGGAAGTGTTGACAGCCAGCATCAAATTTACATTAAACATAATGATTTATATAAAGAGGTGTCAGTGTATGAAAATGAATAAACAGTTACATCTCAAATGACTATGAAGTCCTGCCTCTACTTATGCTGATGCAAAATCCCTTCCTATTTTAATCTGGTGGAGAATGCTGTATATGGCAGTAATTTCAGTACCCTAATAAAAAACACATTTAACAGAACCAGATGGTATATGGCCTATGCAGATGATGATGTTAATTATTGGAAGATCAATGCAGGTAATCAACAATATAATTCAAGAAATGGAAGAATAAGCTAATGATATAGGTCTGAAGATAAATATAGACGAAACTAAATACATGAGTACCTCACAATATAAACGCAAAACTATGCAATCTAAAAATCCAGAACATGAACTTAGAACTCAACACTAGAGGGCTTTGACAATGGTGCATTACTCACTGACACTATCTCCTTTTTTTTTTGGACTTTGACCATCGTCTAAAATTTTTTTAATAAAAGAACAATGTTTTGGAAACCGGCTCTGCTTCCATCTACAGGTAACGTGGCACCTTACCAAAGTCACTGGGTGACTGAGAATAGCTTGATCTAAGAGGTCTGTCAGAGTAAGTACTTTGCCACCTTAAGACGGAAGCAGAGCTGGCTTCCAAAATGCCCTTTTTAAAAATAAATGTAGATGATCGACAAAGGAGATTGTGTCAGTGGGATTATATTCTAAAGAACATCAGAAGTATCAGAATTTAAATATGGAGGTTCAATGGTTACTTATGATAATGACTGTGGAAAAGATGTACATGCAAGAATACCAGCAGTAAATCAATCTTACCAGGCTCTTTCCAAAATTATGAAATGTATGTGTGTGTGTATATATATATATATATATAAAGTCACAAAACTAAAAATATATACTACATTAATTAAACCTATAGTGTTACACAGTTGTGAACCATGGGCAATGACAGAGAAATCATCCCTTATAACATGGGGGCAGAAAATACTAAGAAAAATACATGGTCCAATAAAGCATCAAAATGGCTGGAGAATCCAGGCTAATAATGAATCAGAGGTTATGTACTGAACACCAAATAATGTAACAACAATAAAAGTACAAACACTAAAATGGGCAGGTCATCTTGGAAGAATGTCTGCCGATAGGGACTTAAAAAAAATTCTCAGGAAACCAAACGGAATAATAGCAGGAAGACCAAAATTAAGGTGGTCAGACTACACTGAGAATAATCTGAAATCTATGGGTGTCTAGAGATGGACAAAGAAAGCAGAAGACAGACCTGTATTGGCTATCATTCTGAAGGAGGCACTGGTTGAACTACAAGGACTGCAAGTAAATGAAGAAGAAAGCCCAAACTGATTATCACCAGAACCATAATACTATACAGCCAAAATAAATGGCTTGCTGTATTAATACTACATAAAATACCCAACACATGAGACTGCCTAAAGCTGAAATATACAAGTTAGGAAAGCAATTTTTTTTATGTTAAGTACACAGACACTGCAGGATGCTTATAAAAGTACTGTAGTACAAAAACCTCATGACTGGAAAGGTTAATATCCAACACCTACAGAAAATGTCAAAATCAGTAACACTAGCTCTTTAACGTGAAACAGTTGGACAGCACTGATATAAGCGTATATGGAAGTTATGACATTTAATTACTTTCAAGAGTCAGACAAATACCTACGCCTAGAGTTCCAGTCACTGGCAAATAATCATAATGTAACAACCTATAAAACAAGCAAATTATTTTCATATCTTACATGCTGCGTCCTCCGGCTTAATTCGGATTTCGGAGTAAGGCAGGCTTCCAGGAAAAATGACGTCGTTTATGCTACGATTGCTAGCAAGAAGCAAAGCGTCATTCCCAGGGTAACATGCCCCCATGTTTGGAACTGTTACATCCGAACTCAAGTAATTTCCCCTGCTATTCACACGCACAGCTGGTTTTCTTACACTACTAGATATCTTGTCCATGACTTCCTTTACGAACTTATCCGGTGAAAAAAATAAAACAATACAAAGAGTACATGAATCTGGTATATCATTTGCTACATGGAAATATCAGGTCTTTATGCACTTCAATAAAATATGGACGCGCTGCCTCTACTCCACAATACACATTCCCAAACAAAAGCTTCTTGACTGTTCTGTTGCTTTCTTACACGGATCACTTCTTGTTCAGCACGATGCTTGCGCAAATCAGAAAAATATATAATCTTAGACCATGTCAATGAGGCGCAATTTATGACTAACGGAACTCAACGCTATTGAGTCCTTTGGTTTAAAGCATAAAAGATTCTATAATTATAAGCTCAATTCAGTTTAGAGATACTATGCTTCTGTTCAGCTCAATGATTTTCATCAATAAAGCGTTTACTTAGCAACAATATGCACACTACTATTTCATTGCAGTGAGACAGATGGCAGCAGATACGGTCAGAAACCGACTGTTACGCGTCCTTGATACACCTGCTGCCTTCTAACGTTAAAAATTTTCAGTTTTGTTTCGTTTGTGCACACAAGATGGCACTACACCACTACTACCACGTGCGCATGGGTGGTAATTATGAATCAGCTCGCCCTGTTCAACGTTTGATTTTTTTAAATACGGTTTCCCGCTAGTAAACGACGCGTAGAGCTAATTTCATTTTTTCGAGCGCCCGTTTTTCTAGCCTATGGATTTTATTTACATTTAAATGCATAGAAACAAGCACTTCCAAGTTATACTTCAGAATTTGCAGATCAGATTTTTTCCAACTTATTGCCCTGGTATATATATATATATCACTACAAAAGTTTCAGCATGTTTCGGATGGTACATGTGGCCATAATCATGGTGTACACACGAACGTCATATTTAGTAAATAGTATAATGTTACCCTGGTAAAGGTAAGGTGTATGTCCGAGAGTAAAGTACACAATTATTTGCGTCCAACAACCTTTTTTCCAAAGTGGTATAAGTTCTGCATGCTCTGTAGTTGGATACACATCATTAATTGTGTTGTGTATACTGTATATATTTTATACGTGATTACCCACTGCATATGATGATATTGTTATTTACTTTGGAATGTACATTTTACTCTGACCTCGAACAATGTCATATTTTCTTAACTAAAATGACCCTTGTGTTTATACTCTGATTATGGCAATATGAATCAGCCAAAACAGGTAGGAATAACTTACACACAAACACCAGTTAAAAAGCTGGAATTGGTCTTACCTGTATATTGTCAATGATACGGAAGATGTATAACATTAAGTTCAAGAACTTGCAATTCCACCTTACATAAGCGCATAAATCCTTAAATAAACTGTCGCATTCCCAACTTAGATATATAAGGCGCCCAGAACTATTCACGCAGATAATAAAGATTCAGACCTTGTGGGACGTACTCCCATGTCGACTGGTAAAAAGGCAACTGTGATACATCAAAGTGACATATGTCAATATACTTACACCAAATCTTGCAATAAAAAAATGATATTCGGTTTGAGACCGGGCTTAAATAGTAGGACTCAAATTTACACAAAATATTTCGGGTTTCCTCGGTTTTTCTTCTTTCTTTCTTTCTTTTTACAGAAGAAACTTTCCTAGTTCCGTTCATCTAATGATGATGGGACAGAAAAGTAACAAATAATATACGCAGATAGGATAACTCTACTGTGTGATGCAAATCGACCAGAGTCGCACTGTACTCTATACATGCACCCAAGACCGGTATAGGACATGTGTAGGCCCTGTGCAAAAATAAATTTCAGGGGCCTACCAACACATAGTCCTGAACTATCAATGCAGATAGAGCACACACATAAAATGTGTTTTGACGCAAAATCTAAAATACACGCAGCCTTTGGCCACAAGCAGCCGTGTAGAATACAAGAGCCTTGAACTGGCCCTGCGTGCACGTTAATGTGAATTAGTGTGCTAAAATTCAGATGACTTTTGTGACCTTTATTGTAAAGTATAAAAATGTGTTATGAATCAGGGGTGTGTCAGGTGCGGCAATCCAGAAATTTGTCAATAAAACTGGGAAGAGTTGACAAAGGTTCAAACAGCTGAAAACATTAAAGGGTTGATAAGTTGTTTTTACATCAAATCTGCAATTTTGTATCGGCTGTCGATAAACGTCTTACAAAGGTTGCCTTCCATCTTCGACGTGGATTATATGTGGAACTTCTAATAGTATTTCCAGCACAACTTGAGACGGGAAGGATAGCGCAACGGTACCGGACAGAAATAATAGAATCATAGAACATGCGTGCATCTTACTGAATTGTGCCTTTCTCGGAGAGTAGCAATACAAGAATCGGTCTAGAGTATTTTTTATTCTTACTCTTCTGCATAAGCATGGGAAATTAGGTTCGGTCGAGCTCCGGAAAGAAGAAAAACCAGTGACACAATTTTTATTAGGATATTCGTATCCGTTCCCCTCCCAGTAATATTTTTTATAGTATCGTAAAAATTTGGCATCGAATATATTTTTAACGTCACTGAAACTTCAACATAATATCCTTTTTTTTTTTAAATTTCGTTAAATTATTCATAGTAGGGTTACTTACTTACTTACTTACTCACTCCATTGTGCAATCTTTCTTGAGAAGCTAACTGGTTTGCAGCTAGTCAAATTCCCCGCATTTCATGGAACCCGAAGGTTCATTAACGCACTCAAAAGCGCCCGCCACCTGTCTCTATCCTGGGCCAGCCCAATCCAGTCCATACACCCACATCCCACCTCCTGGAGATCCATCCTAATATTATCCACCCATCCACGTCTAGGTCTCCCCAGTGGTCTCCTTCCCTACGGTTTCCCCAGTAAGAACTCATAGTAGGATTATTACCGTTTAAGTACTACAATAAACATGTAGACTATTAAGGGCATGATATTTGGGTCAGGTCGTAAATATAGCGATGTTTATTCGACCGCGAATAAAAGAAAGTCGGACTTTTGACGTTCAACATTACAAGATACACAAAAAAGGTAGCAGAATAACAACTGCCCTGCTGTCAGCAGAGTGAATTAGGTAAAAGGTGGGGGGGGGGGGGGGGGAAAAAAAAAAATTTTTTTTTTTTAAAAAAAAAAAGTAAAAAAAAAAAAGAGGGCAGATTTTTTGTTTTCTTTTTAAAAATTTTTTCTAAAAAAAAAAAATTTTTTAAA
>Ga0131853_10010587_pt1 | contig 16866 bp, 5 predicted proteins | sample TergutLab28metaG_FD_92764 | JGI IMG/M metagenome (GOLD analysis project Ga0131853, IMG submission 92764) | Labiotermes labralis P1 segment gut microbial communities from Petit-Saut dam, French Guiana - Lab288 P1 (version 2) (version 2) | ecosystem: Host-associated > Arthropoda: Insects >...
GACTGTGCAGCACACACACGCAGTTCCTTTCTAGACTGTGCAGTACACACAAGCAGTGCCCCTCTAGACTGTGCAGCACACACACGCAGTTCCTTTCTAGACTGTGCAGTAAACACACGCAGTACCTCTCTAGACTGTGCAGTACACACACGCACTACGGGTAAATATTATGCCGTAACACCGATTACGTCCATATCAACGGACAAGATAGAACCATTACTGTAATTTTAGCCAAGCACTGATAGAGCTCCCTGATGATGGATCCCTTTTGATCCGAAACATTTTGGAGCAATTTTAAATATTTTAAATATTTTATAATAATTCTAATTGTATCTATGAATTATATATTTGTGCATCTGTTGGATAATAAAGTGTTTTGAATAGAGTGTTGTTAACATATACAGTGCATTAGTAGGATTTTTAGGTAAAATGTTGTCATTCGTGCAGAGATGTGGACATTATAAATAACCACTACATTACAAATCGGTTCTGTTTTCACGTTTCACTCCCATAGCGAATGACTGATAAATTTTATTGTGCGTATTTTTTAAATTTGCTTGACTCGTTACGGATTTTACGACAGAGAAACAGGAGTTAGTTCCCGGCAAATGTCCAGTCCCACTCTGCGACCAATTCAGTCTACTACCAACTGCATGCCGCTGAAGTCTTCCCCGGCAATAACGTTTCCGGAATGTGAAGCTTATCCGTTTACCTCCATCCAGGAACTTTGACAAGGATACACGAAACTACACTCGAGTTACTATATTTGTCTTTATGCTATGGTACTTACTTAAAGAACCCTAGCAAACAATTTTACCTTACATTTCTGGATACGAATAAGAAAGGCAAATATTCTGAAATTTTTAAATGTGTAATTGACATAACGTGACGAAGAATTTTTCGAAATGCGAAAGAAATGGTATAAGTGTAAAGGAATTACTTTAGGAAAAATTTAATATGGGTACTGTGTGGGAGACCGTAAAGTGTACAGATGTGAAAATCGAATAAAATGAGCTGATTTGTTTTTGCGTTTAGCCATAAAAGTGTTTAGTCTTCTTGCTTTGTTTGTAGTCAGTTTGAAATACTGGCTATCGGGACAAGGCGGAGTGAAAGTCGTCGTTCCTTTACAATGAGTTCCCAATTTGTCTGCCTAATGCAATAAAATCTCGGGCAGATCAGTTCTTCTCTGCTTGGGATTGTAGGTTAAATCGAACGTGGCGAAATCCCTTCAGCAGCCTCCCACACCCCTCCCAACCGCCGCCTTCACTGCGTCTCTTTTATCATTGAAAATTGTCCAAGACCTTTGCAGAGCCTTCTGCCGATTTTCACAATGAAGTTTCGTTCGCATCGGCCCCACTCTGCTATGTAACCTTACATTGGATAATACAAGAACTAGCCATTTTGCTTTAGTGGATGAAGGAAAGAAAGAAACGGCCCTGATAATCCTCGAAAAGCTACAGCATCCGTCTTACATCTCCTTCCCCTTCTTGCCCTCACTCTTCCCATCACCTCCCACACAATAACCTCTGCACTTTTCGCAGAAGAGATGTCAGATATTCGAGGCCTTACGCTATTGATAGCTTGCACGATATACTGTATATTTGACAAACTGCTCTGCCTTCTATAAAATCAACCGAAACCTTTCTCTCTCGAAGTGAATGTTGCAAGCTATTTTAAAGTCTGAAAGTATTTACATGTTGTAAGTAAATCTCCAAACGCAGTTAATATTTTACACGTAATAACTTATGCAATATGCCGCAGGAAGTGAGTGGAATGCGAAAAAATGATATATAAGGAAGAATTTGCAAAGAAGTGTTCGCAATTTTAAAGAGAAAAAATTGTAAAAAGAAATAGGCTGTGTTAACAGCGTAACAATAGCACTGATTCTAAAAATAAGGAGTAAAAATAACCATTGAACACAACTTTTAAAGTATTCATGAACACTGTATCAAGTTTTATTAGATAGTTATTTGTTTACCCATTTTATAGTTCAATAAAACGGGATGCATAATTTTAAAAATGTACTGCAGCTGCTGCTACTACTACTAGGACTGCTGCTGCTACTATTGCTATTACTACTATGACTGCTGCTATTACTACTACTACTATGACTGCTACTACTACTACTACTACTACTACTACGACTGCTACTACTACCACTACTACTACTACTACTAGAACTTCTGCTGCTCCTGGTATTACTATTACTACTAATGCTACTACTACTACTACTAGGACTGCTGCTGCTGCTACTATTACTACTAATGCTACTACTACTGCTACTACTACTACTACTACTAGGACTTCTGCTGTTCCTGCTATTACTATTACTACTAATGCTACTACTACTACTACTAGGACTGCTGCTGCTGCTACTATTACTACTAATGCTACTACTACTGCTACTACTACTGCTACTACTAATACTACTACTACTACTACTACGATTGCTGCTGCTAGTACTACCACTACTTCTATTACTACTGCTAGTACTAGTACTATCACTACTGCAGCTGCTACTACATAAATAATTGTAGTAGTGGTGGAGGTAGTATTAGAAATAGGACATTATCGTTAAACTTCAGAACCAAATTAGGAATAGCATTTGGTTGAGGCAGCAGCCTTCTGTGTAAAAGCCGTACTGCAAGCTATCTCTGTCTTAAATAAAGATCAGTTCGCTCTATACGCAGACTGAGGGAACAACGCGTGTGTTTTCCGTTGTCCTTGTCGTCGCTGTAGTTTTTGTTTTTTTGTTTTTGTTGTTGCTGTTGGCGATGATGTCGCTGTTGCTCTAGTTCTTGTTGCTGCTGTTTTCTTTCTTTTTATTATTATCAAAGTTTATAAGCCAGAGAATTGAACAAAATATTATAATTTATCTTCGATATTCCAATAACTATTCTGTATCCAGCAAGAAGTATAGCACTTACAGAAATTAAGTGCACAGGGCGACACTGTGTGGAGTTTACAGTTAAATTCGCTGGCAATTGAGAATCTGTCTGATAAGTTCTAACTTTGCAAATTCGTATACACCACACACGTAACCAGTCTTTTCCTTGTTTTTTTGTTGCGAGACCTATTTGCAACCTCTTGTTTCTGAAAACTGGGTATAGGAATGTTCTGTCTTCCCTTTCTATATAATCACTATATTGCAGAAATTCTGTTCAGTGTGCGATCTTCTGCACACTTATTGTCACAGAAGACGATTGATTTCAAAGTCGTTTAGAGTTTAGGGACTTCTCCTGCAAAACATTTCTTAGATTCCAGCCTCTTTCTCTCCAGTAACTTTCGCCCACTACTTAAATGTACTTTGCGGCTCGTCTTATATTTGCATGTGATAGAGACGGATTTCATGCTCTTTCTTTAATGTTTCTGTTTCTCCTTTATTCTTTAAGGTTGGCGGGGATTCCCCCCCGTCTCACAGCTATGTACTATTTATTACATTTTCTCTGAACAAAACGATATTTTGTATCAACCGCATCAAAAGTCTTATTATATCCTTCATGACAACTTCTATCTGAATAAAGCACGGGCAGCTCAGTTAGTATAGGGACTAGGCTATTGGCTGGACTACCGAGGCATCAAGTTTCAACTCCAATGAGAACAAGAGACTTCCTTCGCAGATTTTAAACCCATCCACCCACCTATAGAATGGGTATTGTGGCTTCTTTCCCCAGGGATAGAGCAGCCAATATGTCAAGCTCACTACTCATCTTCTTCTAGTATCGAGGTTAAGAATGCAGGGAGATCGACTTTCTTTCCGCCTTACGTCTTCATGTTGTGGTACTTAATTAAACACTGGTACAAATTTAAAAGTAAGAAGTTAAGAAAAAATTTAAATTTTGTGTTAGAAAACAAGTCTTAATGAAAGAAGATAATTTATATTCCGTTTCGAGCGTTCTCAATGAAACTTTCTGCAAGGAGATTTATTACATAATCATGAGGTTCGTCATCCCCGTTGTGTTTTATGAAATAACTAATGTGCAGTGTGTGTACTGGTCTAACACAACTATATTTATTGGTAGAATATAAAGTATTTTCTACATAAGGTACAAGGTACGAGATCTCGTGTCCACTTTACCCCCTCCCTACCCCATATAACAGCCCATGTGTGTTTTGTATAACTGTTTTATAAGTATTTCACGTACAACCTGAAAATGGCCATTATCGAGAGCCGAAACATGTAGTTGTACCTTACGTAGAAAATACTTTATATTCTATCAATAAATATAGTTGTGTTAGACGAGTACACACACTGCACATTAGTTACTAAATAAATTATAGAAACAACGAGAGCGTAGTACGACCAGCATTAACTTACCCAACCAAACCAACCAATGTTCATTTAACTCACCCAAATATATGATATATAAATCACTGAGGTGTCTACACGCGTTTATCTTCATATATTATCTGATGCAGGCATCAGGGTACGATTTTGGTACTGTAAGTACAGAACATACTTCAGTCGGGCGGGAACCTTCAGCTGTGTAGAAGACATGTCGTATGCTGTAGGTCTGTGCTATCTATATAAGGACGCCTCTCAAACCGCAGGGTTTTCGCGACCTTCAGGGCCACAGAACAGTCGCTTAACTTTCTTTATTTATCGGGAATTCAGGATTCAGAAATTAAATTCTCTTCTTGTTTTTTACCAACTCCCTTGCTTCTCGCACAGCCTCGTAGCACTTATGTTGTGACCGTTGAATGCTCCTTCGATCATCTGTCAACTCTTGAATTTATAGTTCAAAAACAGACTGTTTTCCAATTATTTATCTTTCCAGCAAAACAGTCCTATGACATTCGTGACCAAATTTGGGTACATTTAATTGCGATTAAAATAAGGTTCTTATATTGAAACCGCTGTGGTGTAAAATGGACGTGACCTGATTACTTTGGCCCGAAGAATATTCAGACTTGCAGATTATAAACACGCGAAATTCAGTGAAAGGTTTTTAATTTGTTTGATGCATAAGCATGGTGATGCTTCGAAGTAGTTCATCTCTTAGAGTTATGTGCAGGTAACACATATAGTAACAAACTACAAGTGGAAGTTTTCTACACGTCATTTTGAGAAGTTATGTGATTTGTACCGCTTGCCAGTATTGCCACGATAGTCAAATTTAGAGCTAGGGCAAATGGCTGTGATGAAACACAATAAATGCATAGTGAATTTATGAAGGGCGCCTTTTGAAAAAGTTATTTTAGGGGGGGGGGCGAAAACTCAGGTTATTTCATTGTTAAACTGGAACTCACAGAACATTGAGATGGACGGAACCGGAATAGAATTTTGTTCAGCGGTGGTTGTCCGTTTTATAGGTGCTGAATTGTTGGATGATGCTACCTTAGACACAGATATCCAAAGCGTTCAGAATAATTGGAACTGGCACTGAAATGCTGTCCTTTCATATACCTATTGCAAGACGTGGTAGATTGAACGATCTTGTTAATAGTATCTTCGGTGAACATGTGAACTTTGGAAGACTTTAATGTAATATTGCTGAAGAATTGAGAGCCGCGGGAATGAAAACGAAATATTTTGTTGTTTCGAAACCGCCCTACTTGAAGAAATTCACCAAAAAATACAGAAAGTAGGATTACAAACTGCACATAAGGTTTAGAAACTTCTACACGTTTCAGCGCCCAGGCACCATTCCCAGGGAGTCTCCAGTTCAAAGGATTACAAACACCAACACATCCATCCGGCAAGATTCGAACCGTCCTGCACTGTGCGTTTGTTGATGAACTTGATTGATTTTAAGAATTATGGACGGAATGAATAATATCAAATTTGCAAGGCGGTACTTGAGCTTCAAAATCTTGCCACTAGTCCTAACGACAAGTTCATCCAGCAAAATGGAGCATTTCCGCCTTTCGACATTTCAGTTCGGGACTTAAAGGACTAAATTTTCCACAGAAATGGACTGACAGATTCTGTCTTGTCACTTGACCATCCCTTTCCTTTGAAATTGTACAACTTTATTTCTTCTTCTGTGGGTACATAAAGGATGCTATTTGCGTTCCATAGTTGCCCATCTCTTTGCCGGAACTTGCGGCGAGATGAGAACTACTCCGTCTAAACTTACACTTGCCGTGCTTACAAATGTGTGGACTGAACTTGAATACAAATAAGGCATGTGCCGAGCTACTCATGGTGCCCTCAGTGAACATCTGTAAACCGTTAAGCGTATTCGTCAGTCACAAAGGCTGTATCACATTCCCCTCTAAATACGTTCAAATGAAATCTTCAAGGGAGCCTTCCCGTTGTGTTTATTTCTAAATAAACTACACTTATTCGGTCTGACACATCACAGGCTTATTTTAATTCAGATTGTTATCTGTAAATGTTTGCAGTGCCTTATGGCCTGTACTTAGACCATCCGCAGTTATGTCAATATGAAACCCCTACAAAGAACACATTATAGGAATCTAAGGAATCATTTTTACAGTCACTTTTATTTTCTGTGTCTCTTATTGAGAACTATCACTATACAATCTTTCACTTTTCAAATATCTATATTCGCCTGAATTTTGTAATCATTTCATACAGCCTACAGAGAAGTTTGATATCTACTTCTTAATTTGGCTTGTACGTGTGCAGAGTGATTGTTGCACCTGATCACACTCAGTGACACACACACACACACACCCACACACACTCGGTAGGACCCCACTAGACGAGGGATCGGTGCGTCGTAAAGGTTTCTACCTGTACAAAACTCATTTAACCCTTATTTTGCTAACGTGGAGAATATGGTGAGCTCCTAATAATGCCAGCAAATGGCAGGTGGGATTTAACTCGGCGTTTAAAGGGTTAAATGAGACAAATATCAATGCCCCCGGTGGGATTCAAACCCGTAATATTAACAAGCGAGAGGTCGCAGACATACACATTGGACCGGGCAGCCACCGGGATCGACTACCTTTGATTTCGTGTAGGTCTAATAAAATATAAATGACTGTGTCCGCCCATGTCGGTAAGGCGCCATTAGATTTCACATGTTTTCTGTCTGTTGCCTTGCATTGTAGAATCAGCCCTTCTGCGCATGGTCAGACACGTGTTCCTCCACCGGTCATCCCTTAACATGACAAGCGACATGACAACGTTTCGCAGCATTCCCATTGCATGTTGCGCTGTCCTCCAAAATCGATTTCCATTTTATAGGCTTAAAGGATATTGGAGCTTCGAAATACATTTCAGAATGTTGCGATTGGTTTATAGGAGTCTTTCCTGACTAAACTGGACAGCCTTTTACCTTTTCAATATTTGCCCATTCCTCTCGCTGTAGCACGTGTATTACCTCTGTAAAGAATTTTGATGCTTGTGTTGTGAAACCTGCTAATATACGAGACTTGGTTTTGAATATTTGCTTCTTAGAAGAAAGAATACGAAGACGAACGCCGAAATAAATTACGAAGAAGTCTTTCACCCTTTAAAAGCCGAATTAAATCCCATCTGCCATCTGCTGGCATTATTAGAAGCTAACCATATTCTCCACGTTGGCAGGGTTAATGATTACGAAATAGAAAATTTCTTCGAAACAAAATACTTAAAAAATATTTGCAGGCCTATTGTACAAGAGAGAACACTTAAATCTGAACGTCTTTAAGGAGAAACCTTGTAGTTTTAATCCAGTATAAGCATTTGAATGTGCCCAGTAGACGTGAAGGAAAAATCAGCGTGTAGTATTTTGCTCTACTATACTATAGATTTGGGAACAGAATTCTGAAATTACCTACTGTTTGAAAGAGCGGTGTTAACAGATTAACTCCTTTCAGTTAAAAGTAAAATTTAAGCTGATAGTTTATCGCATGAACACGTTTATTTATTCAGTAATGTTCAGTGTGATATTTATTAAAGTGCCTTACTACATGACGTAATGCAACAGGACATGTTCCGTCAGTAGACAAATACAAGTAGTTATTGAAATCCAATTTAACAAAGGGGGCTAAAATTTAGGCACTGAATCGATTGATGCATTTTGTAGCTATCTGCTAATTTTTTTTCCCCTTTGTTTAACGCGAATTAGTTATCTCCACGTTACAAAATTTCGAACAGGAATATTTATGACTGATAAGCTGTGGATGACAGTAAAGCACTGAGAAGTGCCTTACGTCTGACAGAATATCTGCTATCAATACCGAGGCTTTATCTTCAATTTTTAAGTTACTCTCGAAACAGGAATTCTACAGGATATTTAGCACGATGAGGATCAGGGTATTGGAAATAACATGCAAAATGCCAGTTTTTTGTTACAATGTACAGTTCCAGTGCAACAGATTCTTACAGATGTCACCTGAAAAAAATATATGACTTTATTCGCACTAGTAAGACTGAACTGAACGACAGAAGTTCTAGCTTAGATTTATAACGAATCTTGAATCGAATCCTGATTATTCATTGCCCTACCAGCTGAGGAACCTAAATTGTACGCGAATGTTGCCCCATTCCTCTCTTTAGAATATCTTCACCTCATTCTCGAAATTTCCATAACATGACTGTGAAGTAAATCCATCTAACGGGCAACAAACTTGGATTTCAGCTGACAGAAGAAATAAGACTGGAAATTTTATTACTTGTGTAAATTGTCATCTTTTCAAACAACTATATTTTAATTTTAACTCTACACGGTAATTGAACATACGTCTTCTGAGACACGGAGCCGTGTCAATTGATAATAACTTACCCACGTTTTGGAGAAGCTTGATATATCGAACTTCCACACAGTCCGCTCCTCTTTCGCTACCGTGAAGGTGGAGACAATAAGCTTCTCCGAGACGTGGTAGCTCATTGCCAGTAAACACGACTTCGTTTCCCAGAAGAATCAGCTTTGTCATCAAATCTGTAAGAACTTCAGATCACGAATTAAAAATACCTGCTGGACGTATTAGAGACATATTTGGGGTAAGAAGTATTCATATCGTAGTAATATAGAGGTCTTCCACGTTTTCAGGTGCGTTCGTAAAATTGCGAATAGGGTCTATTAACTGCGTTATGTCTTCTTTTTTATGTTTTGCTGACCGTGCATCTCAGTATATTTATCTTAGTAATTAAATAACGTGACGCACAAAATTTTTGTTTTAAAATAATTTCATGCCTCTACATGTTTCGACCACATGTGCTCGAAACATGTAGAGGCATGAAATTATTGTAAAACAAAAATTTTGTGCATCAAGTTGGTTAATTATTGAGATAAATTCGTTATGTCCGTCCGTCTGTCCGCATGGAAAATCTCGGCTCCCACCGAAGAGATTTTCATGAAACTTCTTACCTGAGTGTTTTTCCAAAATCTGTCGGGGAAAATTCAGTTTTCATTAAAATCGGACAAGAAACGGGTACTTTACATGAAAACCATTACACATTTTTTATCATATCTTGCTCAGCTTTTCTTAGAATGATAAATGTTTCATATAAATTTGTAGAGAAAATTGAAACATTCCCTACATATTAAATGGTTTTTTTTTTCGAAAATCTTTTCGTTCATGAGGTAATGTGAAAAAATATTTTACAGCCGAGTAGGCCACGCAAACTTCTGTGTTGTATTATACGTAAAGTGCCTTCTTTCTTAAATTTTAATGACTTCTTGACACTAATATAAAACATACAAAATCAAAAGTTCAGTACTGCTCAATAAGGGCAACACAAACTTGTCTGCACTCTTTCTGATATTTTGTTGCAATTTGCTTGACTACTTTATCCGTAGCCTATATTATATAGCACCAAATGGCATCACGATTAATTACAGAATTTGTAAAATATGCGAAAGGAAATTTTAGTGGTTTAATTTATATGAATTATCTGTGTAATTGCCTGCAGGAACTTTAAGAAACCACAAAACATTTCACAATGGTCAGTTTTTGAACCCAGACGTGCTGAATGCAAAGCAGATTTGCAGACTTTTCGAATCCGATATTCGAATTGTCTGAAATGATAAAGTGTAAGATACAAGTACATAAATCTTCAGATGCCCATGCTTGTAACAACGTCCTTGCCAAGTGAAGCTTTCTTTTAAAGATTTTAACTTTCGTAAACAACCTTTATGATTATACACTTACTTCGAATAAGCATGAGGAAATAAATTATGTTGAAATTTCCTACGGCAGCGAAAATACAAAAAAATTTTTGGGGGGGCGAAAAGCAGTTTATTAGAGGTAGCAGTGTTTAAGAACCACATGGTGCCTATTTCTCCAGCATGGAAGCAGCGTGTTTCTCAAAACTACTGGTACCTGTGTCTATCAAGGTACACGGCGTCACATTCCAGAAAACTAAAGTTGCTATAAGAAAGACTGTTGTGCTCTGGCAAAGGGACTGCGTTTGCACGGAACTGGTCGATGAGATACAGGTCCCAGGCCTGTGTCATGAGAACCCAAAGCAAAACAGTTCGAGTTATGACACCCCTGCCCTTACACGAACCTCGTGCCGCCTGAAGAAAGAGAGTAATGATGCTGAGAATAAGAGCCAGACTAACCAAAACGCTGGTTCTTTTTTGTGCTTGGGCGGGTGTGTGGATCTGATGGAAGTCATGCTAGCTGTGCAACCTTGACCGCGCGCCTCAAGCTGAGGGCGCCATTTATCCATAACGTCACATCCAGCCCGACTCATCTGCACCAAACTTCAAGCGGTCTATTTGTTACATTTCCCAGCGCACCTCCTCTTTGGAGTGAATGTTGCTTTTTTATTATTCCTCTCTTTCCCCTCCTTTATTTGTTTCCTTGTTTCTCCCTCTTATTTGCTTCATTACAGAATTTCATATTCGCCTTCGTATCTACTTTCCTCCAATTTTCCTTTTTGCAAAACTTAAATTTTTTTTACATGTTTTCTGTCTTCCATTTGTACGTCCTTTATCGTTCAGTCTGCCTCTTCTATTTACGTGCATGTATTTTACACTCCTCTACCTATGGACTGCAGGATCGGATTCCACACCCCCCCCCCTCCCCCCTTCAAGGACGGATATTTCTCCTTGTTGCTGCACTGAAACCGGATTGAACCCCACACTTCTTCTGGTTAATGAGTATCGGGTCCTTTAACTACAGGAATGAAGTCGCTGGAAATTAAAACTAACCATTTACTTCCGTCTGATTTTCAGGTTTAGAATACAGGGAGCCTTATATCATTATTCCCAGTACACCTTCAAAATGCTGTGCCTAATAACAGGGACAATTTTACTTTCTCATGCAACTATTCTCCTCAAAATGACATAAAGCATAATGTTAATGCACAGTGTGTGCCACAACGACGGTAACTAAATCCCAAATATTGAAGAAAATCTGATTGGATGGAGCGCCAAGAGCAAGTCTCATTTCCCTTTAGCCTTTCTCCGATTTCGACAGTACTTTAAATGCTAATAAGGGCAGAGTGAAGTAGTCCCCGTCTGCAAATCTGCAGCAACGAAGAATCGTGCGTGTCGTACAGATGCTACAGTTTCAAACACCACTCTACTTTTACGAAACAGTTCATTTTTATACCGTGCGTTACCCTATATTCAAGAATTTTTTAATGCCACCGTACTTACTGGAACACAATTTCTTTAAAATATCAGATCCATCTCAAGAAGGTAAGACAAAGTTATGAAACCTACATAATGATATATCATTCACTAAAAACTACGGGTCAATATAATTGTCTCAAACGACATTATTCGAACATTACCTTTCACTGTAGCGTAGTGCCTTTAATTTTGAAATTTAAATTCTTCCTATATTTATCGTCTTTTCGTTTACTATTTTCCTTAGAATTTAATGCCACTTTACATATTCATGTACTTGTGTTTGCTGAAATCATCAAATTTTCTACAGATTTCTATTTTCTCAACAAATCTTCTTTTCGTAGTTTACTGGTCTGCACTTTTAGAAAAGCTTGGTACAATTTCTTCTTGTATAAATTAGGCTTTGCTGCGCGTAGGTAATGCCTGGAAGTACACATCGCGTAAGAAGCACACTTTCTTGAACGTGAATAGAGGGTATAGCAAGGGGCAATTGCAACTGAATGATACAGGACAGAAGTACACTTCTGAACCGATATTGCAGCAAGAAGTTTTAGTGTTGACATTCACTCATTTCGTTTTAGCCCGATTCTAATTACAAACAATTTAAAGATCGGATGATTCTTACGTACTGATATACATTACGCCTGAAACTTAACGACTTTATTCTTAGAAGTTTATTGTTATTATTATTTATTGCAATGGAGTTTTCACTCAGTGGCAGTAATCCTTACAGTATTACAGATAAAACGAATAAGAATAAATATACATCAATGAAACGATAGAGAAGACAGTAAATACAAGTACACATATTACCAAAACACCAACACAATTGTCAAAACACCCCCACAAACACTCAACCACACATTACAAAACAAATTACAACAAGAACAGTACAAGATACACATCAAATTAAATAGTCGCAATACAATCAAGTACCCTCATTCGTTAAGATTCATGAATAACTGAATTTTCTTCCTGTTGCTCGTAGATGTTCGGGAGGTCGTAGAACAGGAAGCCCTCATCTGACCTCCATAGTTCGTCCACAGTTCTTAGTCCTAGTCCAACTCCTGTTTCCACCACCTTTTCCCTGTCGCTATTCAAACAACGCAGAAGCTTGAGTGAACAGTAATTACATTTATCAAAATAACATTGCAGAGGAAAGGCTGAGGTCAGTATAGAATAGAGACTGTCTGTATTCTGGAATGTTACGCGACATAGAGATGTAGTTATTTACCGACGTTTCGATACAGTCTCTCGGTACGATTTTCAAGGATCACGCAGCACCGTGACCCCTGACGATGAGACCGAGAGGTTGTTTCGAAACATTGGCAACTATGTACCAATCAGCGCTGCTTAACATCGCAGGGGAGTGAAGATGTCTGTGATGCCACGGTGGAAGCTTGAAGTCAGGCACAGTATAAAATTCTTCATGTTTCCAAAGAACAAAACTAGATCAAATTTCTAACAGAAACTGAGACTAATTTCGTAAACACATCTGACAATTTGTTTTTTCTTTGGCTGTTTCTGAAAGAAACATTTCGTGCTTGTTCACGAAAAAAGTACCTCCTTCTGTACATAAGAAGACATTGTTACGACTTGAAATATTTCGAAGAGAGTACCGTAAAATACAGTACGTCAACTGCATGCAGCCGAGTCCTCCTGGTGAAGCTACTAAACTCTCAGTTGGTCAAACAATGTTCTCGTTGTTTGATGTCCAGTGGTTCATTATTGCTTTCGTGTGTCCCACCTCTGAGTCAGACAAACCCACTTCACTTCAACTCCTATTTCTTGAAAATTGGTTTTAATTTCGTCCCATCTACTACTAGCTCTCACAAGTTGCTTCTGTCATTTATCAGTACTGTACACATACGTTCCATTTAACCTTTTGACGCCTAATGTCAACTATAGTGGTCGTACCGCACCGCTAACCTCTAAAGTTTCGTTTTGTATATTTATTCAACAAATATAGGTACTGAATATTTTAAACATGGTATATACTCTCCGTTTTTTTTCTCTCTCTTCAAAATGCAGTTTGTTTCATAATTCTAACGTATTTTGTTCCTGTATTATTAACATTTTATATACAGGGTGTGCTAAAATTAAAAAAAATAATTCCGGCGCCAAAAGGTTAATATATGATTCTGCCAGTAACTGAATTAGTAATGACATTTACTGCTCATTTTTAACAAAAATAATGTGGCGAGGATAAAACAGTATCTTTTTCTGTGAGGGTATCTCTAAGCACAATAAAATTAAATAATGATACAAATATTAGCGTGCTTAATTTTTTGTGTTAGAACATTTTTTACATCTTTTTTTTTCAATTTTGCTGCAGCGTGAGACATAAATCCTTTATGAAATCCCCCTCAGACTGCATTACAACCTTGCGTTTTGCACCCTGTAACATCAGTATCAGCACCCCTTCCCCATACCAACATCGCATCCCAAGCACTTGCAGGTTATTAAACCCCTTTCTCATCGTCGCCTGTATATTGTACAATTCCGACAAGTCTCAGTAGCATACCACTAATTCTGAGCGGGTGTAATTTTGTCCTAACGTAACGAGCTAAATTCCATAGCATTGTAGACGTTGCAATTTCATTTCACCAAATTGTATTCCGTCGTCAAAGTAGTCTAGGCTAGAACAAGAGAGAAACCTGTGGATTGCAAGTCACACAACTTGGCTAGCTTATAAGTAGTAGTACTTTACAACAGAGAGAAAAGGGAAAGCGACTGCTTTGATGTCTTTCTCTCTTAGCTTACGGCTTACTGGTATACGTTATTGGCTATGGCTTTAAGATAATAGCCCATGCTATAGAGTGTCCAGATTAAAATGAAACTCCGTGAAACTTCAGATAATGTAAATGTTAGTGGAGGATATTTTGCTTACAATCAAGCCCCAAGTTTCTTGTGCTTCGTTACTTCAACGATACTTTGTTGATAGCTTGCTTTTTTGTGTTTATAGCACAGGATGGAAAGTTTAAACTATCCAAGTGCGAATCCGACTGCTCCCCCCTTAAGGCTGTGGAGTTTCTACTTCTGAAAACGTTAAGCTCATTTCTCTGTTTGAAACTTTTAGAAGTCTGTAATCTCTTTCTAGATAAAGTAATGCGAATCTAGCGATCGACCAACAGCTTTCATTTTAGACCGTCAGTACGAAATTTCACCTAAGTCTATCGAGGAGTTTCGGAGAATATATATATGTAAAGACGGAAGAAAATACATTCTATACATTATGCCTGTACTTCACAATGCACTGAAATGGAAGGAGAATTTAAGTGATCATAAGTAAGGCTTCTTTTCTCTATTAATTAATTAAAACCTCAATTCCACCCGAATTGCTTGAAGTAATATACATATATATATATATATATTTGTGTTTGTGTGTGTGTGTGTGTGTGTGTGTGTGTGTGTGTGTGTAAGAATAAACATGTCAGCATCTTTTATGGACGTTTCTCGTCACTCAAACGGTAAATCACACAAGATGTCTCATTACACTTGAAGCCAATTTGAAATCAAAATCCCGAAATGTTAGAACAATTTAGACTCTTAAGTTTTAATTATTTTTTTACAACATTAAAGTCTTGAACAGAGTATGTAATTTAAGAGTGGGTTGGTTACCCGTAAGCTGTTACGAAAACCTGGGCTCCTGCTGTGATGCTAGGGGGAGCTTGCTGTAACAGCTTACGGAAATCAGTCCGTTCTTAAATTAGATAGGTCCACGTTCAACTTTGGCTTATACATTACGTACTGCAAGAGCCTAATCTAAACTTTTTAACTCTACTTCTATTGAATGGTTATTTTAATCCACTTTACATTTCATCTGTGCCTTTTGTAATGTCACACTGTAGCCCGAAATATAAATGTTGCATCTGGTATTAATAAACTCGACTAAAATAGAAGGATTACCCCTTCCAAAATTAACAGCTTTCACAGAAACAGCAAAACGTTCATGTCAAAACCCATAAAAGCACAATATTGGAAATATATGTTCCCCATCCCGATTCCCTTATGTGTATATTTCAGTATTTTGTTTATAAAAGCGACACTCTGAACAGGGATTATTATACCAATGCCGTTGTTCCAAGTGGACAGGATTAATGTTCAAACCTTTACGGGACAAAATACGTAAATTTCATCTCAGTCACAAAAACGTTTGGTTTAATTCCATACACGCATAGCCTATGACATTATTTTAGGATCAGAATTGAAATAAAAGACTAGCGTCTTCTTTCCAAACAAATAAATCCACAATGCCGACAAGGCTACATTTTGAACCATATTAAACATAGCAGCAAAGTAAACGAAATGACAGTCCGTGAGTGCAATGTTGATCAGTTGAGTTACAACAAGCAATACACACCTATATCTCTCACTGTAAAACTGCGTCTGATCGTTACGTTTCAAGAGTGCTTATCCATGGATTAGTTGTTTAGTATCAGTAGTAAATTAGTAGAATATTGGGTTGTGTATGGACGCTGTACCAACTGCACAGTAAATAAATAAATATGTTAATTAATATGTCAAAAATTTGTATTGAAAATTCCTTCAACACAGTAATGTCAATTTACCCAGTGAAAAGCGAAGGGCGACTCGCAAGAACGCCGCTGATATTGTTGCAGGTTGATGTCCTTTACGTTTTAAACAAAGCATATATATATATATTTGTATATATACATATAATTATTCCTAAAAATCTTACTTTCTTTACTGTCTGAAAACCCTTACTTTTACACGAGGTACAGTGGCAAGATATTTATGTATGAAATATTGCACATTTTGAAATTTCGCAAATTCTAAAGTAATAAGAGGGAAACCTCTGTGAGAAATGCGTCTTGGTAAAATGAAAATATATTGTATTTCATATTTGATATAAAATTTTGATATCAGCCTTATTCGATTACCTGATTGGTTGATAGATTCAATTGACTCGGTACTTGATCATCCAATTTATTGCGCAATGGCCAGATTGCTTAATGGCTTTACTAGCTTCTTGTCCGACAGACAGACTGTTTAATGGTTTGTTATTTCTTGTTGGTGTTTCGATAGGGTCATTTATTTAGTATTTTACAAATCTAAATTGCTGGATCAATTAAACGCACGAATAATTATCTAATTGATTGGAATTATAGTTACTTAAAACACTACTTGGAAGGGATTTTAATCCAAATACAACGACATTTAATAGCGCTGAGCCTCAAAATCCAAATCTGCCCACTGATGATTTTCTTGGTCAAAAAATGTTGGCCTTTTTCTCATTATTCTTAGAGCGCATATTTTTAAAATCAATACAGCCAACAACAAATGAACTTAGCAACATAAAATTCATAAGGATTATTAAAACTCCTACACGTTTCGGCACCGGGCTGCCATCCTCAGGGAATTA
>Ga0131853_10010588_pt1 | contig 16866 bp, 10 predicted proteins | sample TergutLab28metaG_FD_92764 | JGI IMG/M metagenome (GOLD analysis project Ga0131853, IMG submission 92764) | Labiotermes labralis P1 segment gut microbial communities from Petit-Saut dam, French Guiana - Lab288 P1 (version 2) (version 2) | ecosystem: Host-associated > Arthropoda: Insects >...
GTGACACCCCTCTATCCGCAAAAGTTGGCACTAACTTCGCCGACCGGCGGCGGCCGCTCTGTCGGTATAGTTCGCGTGCGGACTAAGGCCACGGAGTTTAGTTTAGTACAGTAGAACTCCACTTATCTGGATGCTGGTTATCCGGATCGCCAATTATCCGGATCGGCTTGGCCTTTCGGATAAATCTGTCGAGAATTTAATTAAACTAACTTGTCTTGAAATTACCGGTTATCGGATCGGGTACAGCACACTGTTATGGCATATAGAACTTTAAATCAGGCGTGGTCGAAAGGCACATACTGCAAATAGTAACAGCGGAACTTCAAACTGCCAATGTAGTCTATTTTCCAAGAAAAATCCGATTATTCGGATTTTCTGCATATCCGGATGGCTCGCTGACTCAATTAAACCGGATAAGTTGAGTTCTACTGTAGGAGAAAAATGCAGGCAAATCATAATATGAAAGACAGCCCCTAAGTCCTTTCAAAGTATGACAAAATGGGAATAACAGCAGCAAGGTGACACTTCATCCACGAAGAAAATATGGGCAGGTTAAGTTGTTTTAATATATTTCTGAGGCCTTCTACGTGAATGTCAAATAATTTTCAGTATATTCAGACAGCATGTGTACATAGCAACGTTGTCTTCAGTGATACGGTTAAACAGCGCAGCTGTTGATATAGCCGTACTGATTATATATGACAACAAAGCGCACTGATAGACTCAAGACTGCTGGGCTGTTCATAAAGCCACACCCTCCAGACCGGTCATGGAGCCCATCCAGCCTCCTGTACGATAGGTAACGCAGCTTTCTCCAGGGGATAATGCGGCTGGGCGCGGAGTTGGACACCTACTCCCATCTGGCGCCGAGGTTCAAATTGGGTATAGTTACCCTTCTGTTCTCCCTCTGTGTCCTCAAGATATGTTGCAGGAAGAACTGTACCTTATATCTGCAATAACTGAAAACCGCACACAATAAAATACAGCAAATGGAAAACGGCAAACTCGACTGCTCAGCTGGTAAAAGTATAGTTGTCTCCTGTGAACATCTAGAAGGCCTATGGCGGAGTACAGGTATGACCCCATCATTCTTGACCTCAGCAACAGACGGAAGTAAGACGGAAGCCCTGGTCGCTTTCACCCCGGGTAGACTCCAATCCCCATTCAATACGAGGTTGGGTGGGCCCAAAGGCTGGTCTGGACATTCTGGTGCAGTCACACAATCTCTTGTCCCTGCCAGAAATCAAACCACGATTCCTCGGTCGTCCCACCCGTAGGTCAGTCACCACACCGACTGAACTATCCCGGCTTCTGTGCAGACGGACGCTTTGATTTTAAAGAATAAATACATACAACAAATTCTTTTAATGCACAGAAATTAATCTCACACGAAAATGGACGTCTGAGGTTCTATTTTCCGCGAAGCACGCGGTATATCAGTGTTATTTTTCTCTTCCGTTGATTGAGGGTTGCGCAATTCGTTCCGAAAACGAGAGTTTCGTTTCGCAAGGGGATGGAGATGGCGAATGCAGACTCGTGTCGCTGCAAGTGCTCTATTCATCATTCCTGCTGCAAAGCTCAACTCTCACACTGCAGAAAACCTCCCACATCTCTCAAATCCACTGTCTTTGTTGAACTAAGAAAGCACAGATCATGCTAATGCAAGAACATTTCTCCGCGGATACTCATCAGTGTACAGTATCTCCCCATATAACTTCTTACAAACTCACAAATTAAGAGGTAAATGTTTTGAGTTAAACTCACTAAACTTGTAGCAAACTATAGATCATTAATTGATCTTCCTACCCCACGTCTTTCTTTTCCTTTCTTTCTTTCACACGCCTTTCTTCTCTGTCATTGCAGCCTAATACACATGGCACATGCACTTAACTCGCAGTCCAATGACGCTAACACCAACGCCCATCGGTGCTACGTTTGGTATTTAACGGAATGGCTGCTCTTTGAAAGTTGCATAGCTTTCCTCTCAAACGTGCAATATATGCAAGGTTATAAAGGCACAAAAACAGTGATTCAAATACAGTTGGGCAAAGTAGTATATAAGAACCCTAGTAGGCTAAATACTTAGACATTACTGCACAAGCACGATGCTCGAATAGCCAATCAAATGCAGGTACAGCACATGTCTGTGTTACAGACTCATGTCTAACAGGTCTTACACTGAACAAGGTTTTCTTACTTAAAGATGATAGAATATAGCAGATTTACGATATTCAAGCAGGTTTACAAAATTACGTAGCATTTGACTGATACTAATCTCTCTCCGACGAATATTGCTACACATATGACGTTCAGGGGGTTTCCTCCACTCCCCTCTTTAAAGGTTATTATCCCCTTCATCACTGGTGGCAACTGTTGGCCAGAATCGCGGAGCCTTGCTACTAGGCTTGGCTAACCACTACTGCGCCGTAGGATCAAGTGTATACTTGAATTCGGTCTCACAGAAGACAGTATCAAGACCAAGCAGGCAAAATTGAAAACAGTGTGCAACATCTGATGTTCTCACACAGTCCTGATGCCGATTCAAGCGTTCTGTAACGTTACAGAGTTTCGACTAGTGACTAGCTGCCGTCGTTTCGGAGAGGCGCGCTGCTTACATCTTGACTGTCAGGCAGTCAAGCAACGCTATATGATAGAGAGTACACAGGGTTTTGTCAGCAAGCCTGCTTTGTTAGGTATGCATGCGAACTCGTTTGTAGTTAGCATATTACGGATCGTATAAGAATATGTCATTAACCTTTAGACGCCTAACGTCAACTATAGATGACTTACCGCACCGCTAACCTCCAAAGTTACATTTTATATATTTATTCAACAAATATAGGTACCGAATATTTTAAACATGGTGTATACTCTCCGTTTTTTCCTCTTCAAAATGCAGTTTGTTTCATAATTCTAACTTGTTTGGTTCCTGTATTATTCACATTTTATATACAGGTGTGCTAAAATTTAAAAAAAAATAATTCCGGCCCCAAAAGATTAATTTGAATTTATTTTAATGGCTTGAATGGAATTTTCAGGTGCGTTTTGTGGTTTGAAATATTACGAAGAAACTTAATATCCGACACTTCCATTCCATTTGTACTAAGCACTCCTACACGTTTAGCCCCCTGTATAATGGGTACCGGGTCTTTCCCGGGGGTAAAGTGCGGCCGGAGCGTGCTGCTGACCACTCATCCCCTTCTAGTGCCGCGGTCATGGAAGAGTAGAGCTATACCTCTACACACCCTCTGGGCCACACCGGGCCTGTAACGGGATCACTTCACCTTTTTACTCCTACGCGTTTCAGTTTCCTTCATTGTAACAAGACCAACATTACTAACGGATTTATATACTACCTAGGCGCATCTCTCTAAATATTCACTGACAGAACGTCTTGAATGAAAGTTGGAAAGCTCTATGAAATCCACATATTTCTATTATGGACTATGATATATTTAAATAAAGTTTATTGACCGAATCAGAGAAAGCCTTCTCCCAGCTCGTCGCAACGTCTAGACACGTCAACTCCATTTACGCAACACTCAGACGTACGGAGCTGGCTGGGGTTATGCATCATTGAAACTCATCTTTATAATGCCACAAGCAAAGCTAAATCTGTCCAAAATTTTCGTCTTTAAGAATCACGAGTCCCGCACTGTCTCTCTTTGAATTCTGCAGTAAACAAAGTCAGATTCAAAGCCAGTGTGTTACTATTGTGAACCTCGTAGCTATTATTTATCATGCCTATACTGCAAAACAAGACTAAAGAAAGGAAACGTAGACAGGACGTAAACGAAGAGAAATGGGGAATGGCAAGAATTGGAAGAGGAAATGGAACGAAACATATTACAGCTCTACATGAAGGCAACATTAGACCTGACCGGATAAAGATGCTTCATAATTAGATGTACTAACAAATGTCACCAAACACACATTTGTATGTTTTGATACAAACTCTTATGTCGTCATGAACAAGAAGGCAAGATCTTCTAGCAGTAACAGCAATATCACACATACAAACACATTCATTAACGTTCACATCACTAGGGCAGATTTAAGCAAACTTGGGTGGAAACAAATTTTTATAACGGTTACCTGGTGACGAGATGTCGTCATGTTGCTTATGTGCGTCTTCAAATCGTCAGCTAAGTTCGGCACTTTCAGAACAGACAGTGGTCAGCCTTGAGGCTAGCAGATCCTTGGTCCAAGGATATCCATCAAATGTCAAAAAACATGTTTCAAAAACCCAGAAATCGGGAGGTTCTGGGGCGCATTGATCTGGAACGCCATACAGAAAGGGAGTTAAACTATAAATCAAATCACTCCTGGCCAAGTGACTCTGGTCAGTAGCTGTCAGTGTTGTTCAAAGACACTTTCGAAATTTTCAGGTTACAAATACGGCCATTACATGCAAAATACACTCGTACACACACAAAAAAGGGAGTGAATTAAGGTGACAGTCTTAGAAATAAGGTTAGAAACAAAAACGAGTGAAGAAACGTCATTAATACCCTGTCAGGCTGTCAGGATTGTTGAGTAGTTACAAGTTTCACCCTCACTTACATCATTATACGACAGTGGCTGGTGGATGGACAGAGGCGTGACACGGGGTGTCACAGCAAAACATGACGTCGCATAACAATGAGGGGTGGGAAATTTCGCAAGCACTCAAGGCCTATTATGAATCGAGGAAAGAGGCACTTTCTTATTAGGCGCAAGCATGTCTGACCTATAAGAACAGTGCTGCCAAGAGAGCAACACCAGACTCGAGATCAGGTTAGTTAACTAGCAGGCACATCAGTTCACGTTACTAGATCTCCGAGTTTGAAGCAAGAATAACTCCTTATTTAATACGTGTGTGTGTAATTTTGGTCTGAGATATTTTACTGACGTTCTATATAAAGTAACTGGCCCGTCAGAAAAAAAATCTTCGTGCTTGTCAAGGATTGAAGAATATTAAGAACGGACATTTTAAAAAAAAATATGGGCTTTTCGTCATATGCGTCAGTATTCTAGCCAGCTGAATCATGTGTTAACATAATTAGGTACATTGTAAATCTGAAGGAATGACATAGGCAACGATGGTATGACAACGCTGTAACTGATAAACTTCATGGATATATGAGTGCGGAATGGATTAATCTGGCTCAGGACAAGAACGAGCGATGGGTACTGAAATAGGGTTACAGAAAATTATGCAGGTTTGGTAGGGGAAGCCTTTCAGTTAAAGCCATGAGCCCGCTATTTAAGACAGCGGCATAACAATTAACAGCACGATTAGCACAAACAGGACCACAACTTGTTCCACCTGTACTGGACAGTCCTGTTCCTCCAGTAGTCTTATTTAATTCAACTGACTGCCGTATACTCAACGCCGCCAAGTTTGAAGTATGATTTATATTTTAGTCAACTGCACGACTTCAAGAACGGCAGAACATCACGTATCAAAACAGCCAAAGGTAGTCTCAAGGCGGTGAATATTAAAATTACGAGCTACTGAAATGCGAATACGTGTAATTCGGCAGATGTGTACAGACGTTTCGGAATATTCTACCACCCTCATCTCCAGGTTGTGAGTCAATTACCCTGAAGAAGGAGTCGGAAAGTGACTCCGGAACATCTGCACTCAGCAGCCTACCAGGTTTCTCATCCCAGAAGACAGTGACCTTGAACCAACAGTGCAGTACGTCATCCCATAGCTTGTATATTGAACGGGCTATTCACGGTGTTACAGCAATAAGCATGTGTTTTAAGCACAGAAACATGGAAAATGGCTGAAAGAAGTGCATGCGGTGATTCAGACTGGCGTGACCACGTTTCAAAGCAATGGTCGTTTGGAGCGAAACAGCATCATACACACATAGGTGGGGGGAGGGGGGGGGCGAGAAAGCAGAAACAGCGACAGGACTGAATGGAAGGAAAAACAGAACTAGGATAACATGTTGAATGCATTAATGAATGGAATGACGTCATTCAAAGTGAGTTTCTCTCAACGTAAACTGATCAAATTAACGGAATTTTAAAGAAATGTAATTTTTAGCGCACTGAATATTTTGGTTCCAACAAATCAGTAATTTCTATTAGTTTTCTCTGTCTTTCCAAACTTTTGCGAGGCACTAAGCTGGGTTTTTACTATACGATTTCGCCCGCCTTTCGTTTCGTGTAGATGTAAACGATAGTAAACACTTTTCAATATTGAAGAAAACTTATCGCTATTGCTGTACCAGTTATAAAGGTCACAGAACACCCCTCTAACCTCTCACCACCGCGAACGCTGTTCCATACTAGAATATCCTTGACTCTATCTATAATCTCGCATTTCTGAGTACTTAACTGCAGTCCGTAACAATAGAAACAGAAATGTATGACTTTTCTTCACGAAGTAAACAAAATGGACTCATACTGGGCAGTCGTATCTGTTAGTTCGCAATATTTGATCCGCGAGCCAAATGATCGGATTTAGATCAAGTGTTGTAACAAAGAAGAGAAATTTAAATAGTTGCGTTTTTTTACTCCAAAGGAAGCTTCACGCTTTACAAATATCTTTGAAAGATATCTTAAGAGGAACTGTGCACTACATAAAGTACACAGTTCATTACAAAATACCATTCTTATTTGATGTATTGGTATGGCGGATGTTCAAACAACTATAAAGGAAAACAGTTTCCACGTAGTGCAAATAGTTTTTCAGCAAGATTTAATATTTATATCTACAACGGAATTAAATGGACTATCAGTAGTGGCAGGCGCATAATCTTCTCCATACGTTGCTCACTTAGTATAAAGAACCAGAACATTTGGCTAACAGAGTTAACCCCAAGAGAAAACCCCAGCTCGTCCAAGGTAGCGGGGGTTGGGCATTAGCCAACAATCAATTTCTGTAAAAAAAATTTCCCGTTCGAAAAGCTCACGATAAGTAATGAAAAATCTATCAATGGAAGAAGAAAGCTAAAAGTAGGAATAAATGGGAACGATCACTGAGCACGCCACAGCTCATAAAGAGTTGTAGGGCCAAAGAATAGGAAGAAGTATAGATAAGCGGTAAGCGTCAGTTTAGCCCTCCAGGTATAACATAGCTATTATCCACAGACGCAGCGCACTCTTCGAAGTTTCTAACAGTCGCAGAAGTGTGAAATTAGATGACATAGAATTACCTCATTTCCTACCCAATGTTCCGTAAAGCAATGGTTGTAACTGTCCTATGACGCAACACTTGTCCCAGCGTTTGAAAAATCGATAGTTTTAACTGTAAGGTTAAAATAATTTATTATTATTATTATTACTATTATTATGTAACTGGCATTTGTGCTGTTGAGCCGGCACATTAATAAAATACAACCGAATTAAATCGAATTGAAGTATTCGGTTCTAGTACGTTTATTTCGGCCAAGTCCTGTGCAACCGCTAACAAAACTGCTTCTTCTTTCTCATTTGATCAACTGTCCGGAACACTTCAGCAACGCACCAGCAGATGATCTCATCAGACAGCAAAGCTGAGGCGACGCACGTCGCCACAACCCACAGACAACTTTCGTCTAGAACTAACTCTCTTCTACTCAAAAAATCGCCTGCTATTTATGAAATCCAAAGTTCTATACCAATCAAAACGGAATGTCTCAATTGTACCTTAACCCGATTGGTTGAATTACTTTCACATTTCGCCATGTCCCATTACCGATGAACATAGGCACAGGACACTTGAGAAGAGCGCGATAAGAATATCTGGACATAAGCGAGCGAATTTAATAGCCTACGAGTGTAACAATACGTTCTGATATGGAAATTCATAATTTGTTCCAGCCACTTTATTTTATCACGGCTCAGAATACAATACACGAAGCAGACATAAGAAACCTCACGCGAAGAGACCTCCTGGGAGAGTTGGGCGTAGATGGGAGGACAACAATAAAATTGAATTTGAAAGAACAGGATGTCAGGATTGGAGTTGGACTGATACGCCTCAAAACGCAGTCTGGTGGGGAATTCCTGAGACCATGAAAATTAACCTTCGGGTTCTATAAAACACAAGGACGTCTAGATTCGCTCTCAAGAATAACCGCTCCACGCAGTTGGAAATTTCACTTGTATTTAATGAGCATCTATAAGGCTTTTAATAAGCTTGCACATTCCACTGCGTAACAAGGTGTCCTCAAGCACCAAACACGCGAGCTTCTACCGGCTGCAAAATAAGTCGAATGTTTACATAAGAAGGATCCTTTTGTTCGTACTATATTACAATCGGCTACGTTCAGAAAATCCAAAATATTAATGAACCGGTCCAGATTGAGAATTTCCGCGTCATTTACGGAAGTTTCTGAAGATCGCTGTCTTCTGGGGTATGACGCCATGTGGTCTGAAGATGAAATTAATCCACATTGGTGGTGGAGACTGCAGACTCCTCTAAAACGTTCGCACAGTCTATCATATTATATGTGTTACATTCCATAACATTAACATTAGCACACGTCTATCATATTTTATGTGTTACATTCCATAACATAAACGTTAGCACACGTCTATCATATTATATGTGTTACATTCCATAACATAAACGTTAGCACACGTCTATCATATTATATGTGTTACATTCCATAACATAAACAAGCTGAATCATCGTCGTAACTAAATTGTTTACTGTCCACTGTCTAAGGCTCAACAAACGCACGTCTCGGACACTGGATTTCCCTCCTTCTTCAGAAGAACAGGAAAACGGAAAACCCCTCTGCAGTGGGCGCGTTATAAATACACAATCTCTGTCCCTGGACTTTCAGATACTTTTGTAATGGGGACAAAAATTCTAACCCGGAATAGCGAACTGTACACTAAAGATCTGTCAGACAGACAGACACCACATATTTTGTGAAATGAAGAGTGATTACGAGTAACGTGTCAATAGTTCAGCGCTGCCAAACTCAGAATTACAGTGCAATTACATTTTCTGTCTTTTATTCCTGAAGTTTAAGCAGTGACACATTTGAAACACATAGGGTAGCTACTGCTGCGTTACATCACTGTTACTGATACTGGCCACATTACATGTCCGTATGACGCCAAGTAGCTAGCTACAAACGATAGGACAAGACGCACCAGCAACCATCAAACTCACAAGTTCAAACAGTGAGTATACAGAACGATCAGTTGCTTTGCTTTATTTCTTACGGCGAGTGTTTATTTACTGAGATTGCCTCCAGTCTTCATCCCATCATGTGGTCAGAAAGAGATGGGGTTTGTATCATTTCTTAACCTGCGGCTGTAGGAAGAGTCAAACTAACCATGCTTCTCTCAGAGATCTGTCCGCAAATTGTGTGCGTAACTGCAGATTGGAAACGACGCCTGCATACTCAATGCGTTATTGTGCTGTCGCAAGATAAAGTTGATAGGACATCGAATCTGCCACCAGGACATCTACAAGCCTGTTAGCAGCTTAGTAAGTATATTCCGCCACAAGACTGTCAGTTGTTCTAAAAACTTGTTTGTTCTACACAAAGGCAACAAAAGTACAGACAATAAGTTTGAAAATCCGAAACTATAATTTTGGAAAATTTTGGAATCTTGTTGAGCTTGTAAATGCACAGATGTCCAATGAAAATGTTCATAGAGTTCTGGGAGAAGATAAAGTGTAATACAAAAAAGAATTTTATAAAAAAAAATATATTACGTTGGGAGCTGGATTAACGAGTCACAGGAAAAGGCGAGCTTCTGTGATTGTAGTTACAGGACGTCGGGCTTCACAACATGTATCGTTTGATACGCCAAAGGCATATCAGGTATTCAAGTAAGCCTCTATACAGTCTAGCTATTACTGTTCTGGAGATGAGCTGGCGTTCACTAGACTCATTAGGGCTAGAATTTATAAAATATTTGTTTGACCGAAAAGACCGGCCTGGGGCCCACTCAATCTCCTGTACAATGGGTATTGGGTCTCTTTCCAGAGGGTAAAGCGGGCGGGGCGTGGAGTTGACCACCCACCCCCATCTAGTTCCGAGGTTGAGAAAGAGTAGAGCTATACCTATATTCCCCCTCTCGGCCTTCATGTTTATTATAGGGTGAAAATTACATTGAACTGACCGACACACAACGCAACATTACAGCGGAATTTCTTAAATATCTGAGAGACTGTTGGATTCTCCGGGCAGAATGTGCTTCGTGCAGCTATTTCACATCCTGTACAATACTTGAAAAAAAAAGTTCACTGATCAGTATTTCATTGTAAGTGCACCGTCGAACAAGGCTGTTACAGGCATCATATATAGCGAAATGATAAGAACCTATTTAATGAGACTCAAAAGCTACCTAGCTTTATTGTTGGCGATTTGGAAGCGGATGGGTTCAATGCGGGTATGTAAGTTTCGTGTACGAATATTTCTGTGTATTTACTGTTGAAAATGGATGTGTATAGCTTGAGGTCTTCTAGAAACAGAAATATGTATACGCAAATAATCATCTGCACGCTATATTTACGTAAAATCCATACCTTCTAACATCAAGCAAATGACAAAAGGGTTAGGTACGTTATGGTATTTTTTTGGGCATTGGTTGATCAGTACATGAAACCCACTTTCCAAAAGGTGCAAGTAATTCTAAGTTGTGCAAAAATACAGCGCCCACTTATATCAGTCGGTAGTTATCCAGACATGACATTAGGAAAGAAAAGAAAACACAAAAACAATGACCTTACAAAACAAAAGAAAGAGCAAAAGGACATTGTCAAATAATAAAAGAAGAGAGGCACAAGAAATCGAGTGAAGTCCCTCCCCGTCTGTCTGGTATCCAGGAGATTAGCAACAGAATGACATGTCTCAAACATAAAGGCACCCTGTTTGAGCACTGGCTCGATGACTTGATTTCCTGGTGACATTAAAATGTCAAGGCCAGTGGCGGAGTGAATTTTAAATAATGGATAAATAACTGAGAATGTATTTCGTAAAGGAGAAATGTTTGTTTTGGTGGGAAGGGGGGGTTTGTTTTGTAATCGTACACATAAATTCGTTGTAGGCCCGTAGTAAATAATAAGGTTGTGTCATCTCGTCAGGGTCCTTCCACAAAAAGGTTCAATTCCACTTAATGTTTAACCCTGTAATTAATTAGATAATCGAAAATGAAAATAGTTTTTAATAATCAACAGCAGTGGATCATGCCATTCATAGATACAGCACATAAAAGCGATCTCCTTTGTACAGAAAAATTACACTTAACGTTCTAAAGCGACGTTCAGTAAATTTACAGGCTTGTCGGGAGTTCATATGCCTCTGTTCACAAATGACTGATGTCCTGCGGATGACTAGAAACAAAACTGCTGCCAATGCGGGACTAGACAAATGTCAATACATTCTGGCCGTCTTATATACAAGACGAAAAACATGTCCAACATTATCTTAGAAAAGTTTCACACATTTCAGAACATAACAGAACTAATGGATAATTTTCGTCCCCTCTAACTAAATTTTCAACTAAGATTGTCTTCTCGGTTATACGCGTAAATACAAAGGCTTTTAAAATATTGCCGCCGTTCTTAAATAAAAGCATTGCGCCGTAATGTTTCTCTAGAAACAGACGGTAGACACGGGCGATATGTAGCGAAGATACAGAAACGGAAATTACAGTCGTTCCGAGTCATACGAAACTGTAACTAAGATGGCAAATTGATACAAAAATACAAGCAGAGTGATTTTCAACGTATGCGGCGCGAAGAACAGCTGTCTCCGGCCGAATATAAAAAGAAGAAGACAGGCAGTGCACGTAACATTGAGGCGCGTTTGTGCAGCCACTGCTGCCGCGGAAGAGCAAGAGTACTACACATCCTTAGTGTGTATTTGTAGCTTTAAGGTATCCATCTTGCAATGCGCATGCGCCATATTGTCATCTATGGCCTACCGCGCCCTGCAATACTTTTCCACATTATCTCATAAACGGTACGATTTTAGGGGGGGGGAGAGAATGTTGCTGAATACAAAAGGTGTGTTTTGACTTTCTCTATAACTTTTGTCTGAAGCATACCAACCTACAAAGAAATGAGCGAGATATGATCAAAAATGTACATTAGGCTTCATTTAAAGTACCTTTTATTCTTGTCCGATTTTAATGAAACTTGGATTTTCTCAGCAGATTTTCGAAAAATCCTCAAATATTAAATTTAATGAAAATCCGTCCAATGGAAGCCGAGCTGTTTTATGGGGACGGACGAACGGACAGAAATGACGAAGCTAATATTCGCTTTTCGCAATTGTGCGAACGCGCCTAATAAATGAAACATACGTGAAATTACCGTCACGATTGGGCCTATGGTGCAGTGTGACGTAATCTCACATCTTGTGGACAAGCTACGAAATTTAATTGTAACCAAATACTTTTTCTCGTAGTGTTCTACCGAATGTGTCGCTTTTCTTTGATGGCGTCTTTCAGTTGAATAGTTATAACTTAAAATTTTACGTGAATATAATACGAAAATATACTGTTCATAACATTACATTATTTTACAGGGCATGATTTGAAAAACAGGGCGAATGTAAACACTGAAACAACCACGTGACAGTACGATAACAAACGCACCATCGAAGATTATGCCTATCCTCAGAACAAGTATTTCTAAAGTCCATATCAATGCTACTGTCATCTCAATCGCGGTCTGCAAAGTAGATGTCTTCCTCACGACTTCCCCGTCAAAATGCTGGGTAACAAACTAGTCAACTAAGTATGCAACATCTGAATTTTTTAAGGCGGTGGAGATTGATTTGGTGGACTTCTGGTTCATAATGCCATGTTTAATGGTACGTGATTAAGAACTTCTCGGGGTAATTAATACATTGTCTCCATTTTCAGGGCAGGTAGCATATGGCAAATACCTACCTGTACAGGCGCAGTCATGACTCACATTGCAATATGATAACACACTTTCTTGTAAATTCGGTATTGCTTTCATTGAAGCCCCAGTAACCAAAGAAATCTGAAATACACGAATAGGGTTCCGAAACTTACGAATTACATCATCAATTTTCTCTCAAGGGATCCAAGACAGACTTGCGGACAGAAGGTACAGGCAGACCGCAACCACGCGAACAAAACAGGAGGTTACAATGATTCGTTCTGTTTCGTCAGGTAAGTGGAAAATAACCTTGCAATGTGACATGACCAGAAGTAATACAGACGAAAGTAAACGGGGTTAAATTCATTACAATTCACACTGCATGCCATGACGTGTAGAAAAGTGTGTCTTGGGAATGTGGAATAGTTTCTGGCGTACGATGACGTATTATTCGCCAGTTCGTACGCTTGGAAGTGTTAAAATTCATATGAAATAAATTATAGAAGCTTCCAACAGAACGATCATATTTTATATCAACATTAATGTTTAAACGGTGTAAGTTCATTTTGCAGGACTTGCGCGAACGCAAACAAACAAAAAAAGTGAAGAAAACTAAAAAAAAAAAAGTCCCGCTCAGGGGCTGCACAGTGTCGGACTGGCAGATGTGAAATGGCATCAAAACACGCAAGATTGAAGGTCGTCACAGCGGTATTGCTGAACAGTCAAATGTTCTGATCTGTCGTGCCGTTTCGATTTATAAGTTGTTATCACCGTTGGAAAGGCCCTGTGATCTTTAAAAGCATCGGAAACTACTCAACGTTCGACACGGCATAACATTCCATAAGACTTCAACCTTCGGCATTAAAAAGTTTACTTCAAACTCAGAAACAGCTAAACGTATATTATATAATTAAACCACCAGGATCGGTTTTTATTTAGATTATACACCTACTACCTTACAGAGTACAATGAACACGCACACATTAACGACAACATTGGCAAATACGATAAACAAGCACAGCTGTCCCTTTTTCCAATTAAACACCCGGCGTGCAGATGTATGAGAGTCGAGCTATCAGTCCTCGCATTGTTCATCTCAGCACTAGACTCAGAACAGCGGTAGGTTTTGCGTTATCACCGCTTAACCTCAAAAGAAAAAGTTTTGGGTACTAGACGCACAGAATTGTGGGGTGGTCCCTCACCCCGTAAGGATGCAGTGACTAAAAGAGAAGTTTTAGGCTCTTCCTCGAAATCGTAACTCGACTCTCCAGCCTGCATCCCTTCATTATCCTGACATACTTGGTTCATGCGACCACATGCACTCACACACAGTACAACAGCGCGTTTGTGTGTAAGAAAGCGTCTAAAGGCCGTAAGAAGCAAGTAAAAGTGCAACTTGTCGCTCTGCCTTACGTCATATTCATTACATTCACTGCAGACTTTGTGATATTCAACTAAGTGTACACATGAGTTCGCGCGAAATACATACAGTAGCGAGTGACGTAGGGAACGGTTCAGTAGTTAAATTTAACATCTACTGCAGCGTTGGGTAGCATTCTGCAGAGTCGTAAAAATTTCATAATTTAGGAAAAATAGCGAATTATATGTAACGTTTTACCTTATCCAATTTCCTCACTGGTGTAACACAATATTAATTACATGAAACTAATCTTATGTGTATTGGACCGTGCATCATCTTGATATTTGAATAAAGGTAGACCAACTTTGATGACGCTCTATTATGTCAATTTACTACTCAACATGTTTCGGATGTTAATACAACCATCTTCAGGAGCTTGCGACTACTTGGTGCGTTATTGTGTAGGCTGTATTGTGGAAAATGCAAGCTATAAAATATCATATCGTCGCTTTACTGTAAGTTTTCTTCACATTTATTCCATGCCATTCACCGAACTGCTGCTGCAGCTGCCTACACAATAACGCACCAAGTAGTCGCAAGCTCCTGAAGATGAATGTATTAACATCCGAAACATGTTGAGCAGTAAACTGATATAATAAAGCAAGTGTCATCAAAGTTGGTCTACCTTTATTCAAATACATGAAACTAAGTATCAACGCTTAAAAACGTTATTCGATAAATGCTTGGCGGTAACTTACTAATCTTGCGCGCACCTTTTTCTCCTCCCACCCGAACAAGATTAACGGCAGTGTAGGAATAATTCCAAATAATACATTACAAACTTTCATATAAAAAGAGTGTCACGGCCTATGAGAAGCGCTCTCTTTAAACGAAAGCTAAAAAGGGGTTATGTGACGGTAGTGGGTAGCTACTGCAGCTGATACATGCATCATGCATGCAGGCTGCCCCAAAGCCCTGTGTTGCAGATTTATATAGCAGTTTAAAGTATTTGCAATGTACCGAGGGAGTATTTAGGTACGTATAAAGGCCTGGGAAGATTAAATAGGATCACCGCTTGGTGGACGAAGAGTTCGATGAAGGGGAATCAAGGGGGGGAGGCCTTTTACGCTTGGGCTACTCAAATTTCAAATGCGGAAATTCTGTGTAGCTGCACTGGCTTTCAATTCGATAATAAGATCATGTGACGCATTCTATTATTCCACAATCATACCAAATACTTGGCCAACAAAATATAAAATCTGTGTCTATAGCACGAGGATTGTTTCCACGGTATCTGGAATATACAGTTATACAGGGTCCCCTATACAGGAAATGTTAACACTGACGAACTCGAAATGTGAACACATCGAATACTGTTTCAACGGATACAAGAATCAGCACTGGCCATACAATATACCGTATAGGATATACAGAATTTATAAAACCTAAATACCACAACTCTTTGGTAAAAACGAAACTGCAATTCTATATTTTAAACATGGAAAAGATAAAGATCAAGATTTCTATCTTCGTAAAAATATCATCGTGTAATTCGGTATATGGGTACCAGGTTAAATGACTGGTATGTGGACACAAGAAAATATCACAACTGGTTCTTAATGAAATTCATATACGATCGACTTCGTGTGAAACGTACGGTACAAAGTCTACAAGTTTCCAGTACCAGTAAGTTGTTAATTATAACCGCAAAATAAGACAAACTCTGTTCTTCCGTTCTCATCAGTTCTACCCTGAAGATTGGGGTAGTGTGCTCCTCTGACCTTTGTAATTCTTCTTCATTTTTAAATGGCGTCAAAACCACACAACAAGGTTTCTGTTTTCAACATACAAACGCGTTTATAACACGTTACAAACAATGTTAGTCCCACCGCGACAGTACACAATAAATTATGGTCATCCAACCATACAGGCAAGACAGTCGCCATGTTTATTCAACACATGTTTCCTCCAAACGTTTGATTTTTAAAACTCCGCCACAGAGTATTTCAGAAATCAAAACTGGCAGTGTTCCGTCCAGAAATGTGCAGACTGCTGAAGGTACAAACTGCTGGCCACATTCACAACAAGTTGGGAAACGTCGGCAGTGCGGAACACTTTTGGAACGTCAACTCAGCTGGCTTGCACTTAACTTCGTGAATAGTTTCAAGAATACAACTGAAAAAATTGGTATTATAAGTCTGGCTTTCTAAGTTTTAAAAAATGCACACTAAAAGACATCCGCATCTGAGCAATGTATTTAAAATCGATCGCAACTTTCTTTTGTTTTTCGTGTGGGCAATGTTTCCTGCGTATCTTAGCAACGGATATACGAGTACAATCAATCTTTATATCCTAGATGAGAGATGTTTTTACTTATATCGTAAACATGTCATCAATGGGCATACGCCTTCATGCCAAGTGTAATTTTTGTCAGATATTAACCGAAAATGAAATCTTCTTCTTCTTCCTCAGCTCTACAATTCTTTGTGAGTTTTGGCTTGCTCAATTATTCCTCTCCGTGGTTTCCTTTCCTGTGCCTTCTGTTTCCAATTATTTATTCCCAACTTCCTCAAATCATCTTTCACGTCATCATCCCGTCTTAATCTTGGCCTTCCTTTCGGTCTTGTTGCGTGTGGTTTCCATTTATAAATGCTTTTAACTACTCTTTCATCAGGCATTCTTTCAACATGTCCCACCCAACTCA
>Ga0131853_10010589_pt1 | contig 16865 bp, 7 predicted proteins | sample TergutLab28metaG_FD_92764 | JGI IMG/M metagenome (GOLD analysis project Ga0131853, IMG submission 92764) | Labiotermes labralis P1 segment gut microbial communities from Petit-Saut dam, French Guiana - Lab288 P1 (version 2) (version 2) | ecosystem: Host-associated > Arthropoda: Insects >...
CGGCCGCCTGCGATGTTAGCCACTACTGACAATGTCATAGAGTAGAGTCCTTGAAATCTGAGGAAAGTGCAGGGACAGATCAGAAATTGTGAAACGTCTGTCGTCACGCACTCTTTCGTTGACTTTACCCATCAAATCATCATTCGCCAAAGATGGACGCCCACTTCGCGCCATATCGTGCACGTTCTGTCGTCCTTCATTGAATATCCGAACCAATTTCCTAACCATGCCATCACTCGTCACATTGTCACCATACACTTGACAGATCTGGTGATGAATCTCACTTGGTAGCACATTCCTATCGTTCAAAAAACGAATTACAGACCGTATTACACAGTCGGCGGCCCATTCAATTGCCTTAAACATGTTTAACGGACAGGAACAAATATAAATATAACAAGAATTTCACGAAATGGCCTCTGTGGCTTCTCAATTGATAGAGGAAGTCACTGCACATGCGCAAAGTGACAGTCTCGAGGATGTGCGAGAGATATGTGCAGACGGTACTTACTTTCCGAATAACCTACGTACAAGAATACTTAAACCTTTGGGGTGTAAACAAATTCTACCAACCCTGTAAGTACAACTGTCTTCCTGAAGATGAACTCTCGGTTCGAAACATGTAGAAGGCGTCATGAAAATTAAAATATTAATTTTAAAAGGTGCAGTTTGTTATTTTATATTGTACAAAGATAACTTAGTAGTTTATATCAATGACACTGGAAATCTGAAGTCGCCGGCCACGGTTGAAATGTGTAGCCTATTAAAATTAATTAAAACACTATTATAACAATTAAAAGATAAATAAAAAATTGTTTTTGATTGTAGAAAAGTAAATTTTTGATCATACAAAACATTTTTTTTCAGAACTATCTAAGATTGCTTGCTCATAAGTACAATTAAGATCATGGGGGATGAACAAATTATGTGATTAATAATTATCTTGTTTAAAGATTTTTTGCTGTTCTTGAGTGAAGCCACACAAAAAAGTGTTAACGTATTTAGCCATGTAAGTATGATTTGGTGCAAAATCAAATGTTTAAATGTTTTTCTTTCCTGGAAACAAGAACACAATACAAGAATGAAATTAACAGAGAATTAAATGCAATACGGTAAAGTGGATTCCATTAAATTATTATTTTTTTTTTTGACTAAGGCTGGTCTTCTTTCTACCACCTTTGGAATCTTGGATTTTTATGTTAGAAACAGCTATTGGTTGGTTTGTACTGGAATTAAGTCGACAGGTTTTTAGTTTATAAACAAGCATTACAATTATTCTTTCAAAATTATAATTAATGCCCTGAGGTATTGGAAATCATGTAGCTAATTTCATGTTTTCTCAATTGTAAATATTATGTACCCCCGTACGTACGATGTTTTGGACAGTGTGTTGTGTACATATTCTGTAATAGAGGAGTAGATACGCATTATGTATGTATAAAACCATGTAATATATTCTTTTATATGCATATGCGTGTAACGTTGTACAAATTACTCTTACCTTAGTTCGGTTAGGGCAATAAAAATGTGACACAGGAAATTAGAAAACAGTTACTTTTCAAGAGGTGCATTCTGTTTAGGGTTATGAAGCAGTTCTAGTTATAAAGGGTTAAAATTTTAATAACAGTATCCTTGGCGGATTTAGAAGATTACCTCTAGAATGGAATATGCTTTGGCTTAATCCTATAACATACATGCAACGTGTACGTAGGAGAGAGAGTCCTAAATTAATGGAAATGCACAAAACGAGATTTAAAAATGACACAGCTTAAAAAATGTAGTTTCCTCTCTCCCTCACTCACTGGATATTGATGAGAAATTTTATTACAGCTTTTTCGTTAATTCGCCTTTTAGTATATTTTTTTTAACACAGCTCTCTTTTTCTCTTACACACGTGAGAGTACTGACTCACACCAAAATATGAGCGCGACTACTGGTGGTTATAAAAACAACCAATAGCACAGAACTAATCAAATTCAAATATTGGATAGCTTAATTATTTTCAACGTAATTCTGCGAGTGTGTTGGTGCGGTAAAAAAAAGTCTCTTCCATTATAGGGAATGCTACGTCTCTTGCACAACGGTTACCGAAACAGTATCCGTCCGTGTATATGTATGTATGTATACCCTACATATTATACTGACAGTATGACGACATCCTCAAATTCAAATTATTTTAAAATTAATCGATTTCTCATTACTGCTCGGAGGGAATATAGGAAGTATGTGACGACACGAACCCATAGAGTGAGGGATTGAAAACATATTATACGAAATATTGGTCGGCTTGCCGTGTTTTTACCTTGTGTCTGTCAACCACTCCATCTACTCTGTATTTAAATATAATTCTTTTGCTATAACACAGAGTGAAACAGTCAGAAGCAATCAACTTTGCAGTGAATATCCGTAAAATAATTTGAAGTTTCCTATTAATTATATTACTCTTTATCCTTTTAAATACAGAGATAAGCACGGGTTAACGTTGCAAGTCATAATCCGATCCGATAATTATTGTCTTTCTTTTTTATATTAATATCTAAATAAATCATCAAATCTATTGTTTTTCTTGCGATGTTTTGGGAAACACAAACAGCATATTGAGTATTGGAGATGACATTTATATCTGTTATTTATTCTGCGTGTTTTCTCATTATTGACTCCGGCGATTCTTGCTCTGCAGAGAAGAAAATCTACTGAAGAAATTCTTTTCTTTTTTTTTAAATCAGACCACAACCTTGTATGTTTCTTGCCCTCTTTCTAAGAAGGTTACTGGAATTGAGAGATTGTAGGTTCTGACAGCGATGTTGTTGAAGATTTAAGTCGTACATTATTTAAGTTGGACTGCTTGGCCTGGCATATGAAGGCAAAACAATCCGCCGAAACGTCGGTAAATATTTACCTTTCGAAATGTCGTAACATCTCAGAAGATTTAAATCTCCAGTGCTAATCTTAGAATATAGGAAGACGAATGGTTCTCAAAATTTACTCATAGGTCTAATTGTTTAATAATATTTTAAATAGACACTTACCCCCCGGGAAATATATGCAACATTTAATGTCTGCGTTAGACCATGTTTGATTCATATACAGCCAACGAAATACACATAATTTGTAAACTTAACACCCACTTATTTCCCCTCCAATGTATTTCGACCTTTTATAAAATCATATTCAGGGAGACAATTTGTGGAACGTTGATATCAGGTGCCAAGTTGTATCTCAGGCAGGTACATATTGATATAAAATATTATTTATTTATATTTATTCTTAATGTTTTTGTCACTTTTATTCCTCTCTCTACTTATTCGTATAGCGGACTAACATACATTATCTTCATCTCAGTATTTAACCAACTTGATACACAAAATGTGTTTCACAATAAGTTTTATTTCATGTCTCTACATGTTTCGAGCACATGTGCTCGAAACATGTAGAGACATGAAATAAAACTTATTGTGAAACACATTTTGTGCATCAAGTTGGTTAAATACTGAGATAAGGATATTGAGATGCAGGTCAACAAAACGTCGAAATACTTTATCTGCTTTTAATTCGAAGGCAAGAAGGTGTAGTATAGGTATTATGAGGTTTGTATATACTCGGGAGTTACATACAGGAATTTTATAACTGATTAATTTTGCAAATTAAAAATATATGTAGTACATATACAAATTGTAATATCTGTAATTTAAATATTTTACAACATTATTTTCTTCTAATTGACAGACACAAAGTATTGTGTAATAACTTAATACGATGCTTTCTCGAACAAGCAATCCAACTTAAGAGGCAAATCTCTCTGCAGGATCTGTGATATAACACAGCAAGTGAACTGTATGAGCAGAGTGTGAATGATGCAGATGCGAAGGGCTGATCACTCCTCCAGCGGATTTTTACGGAGTGTGGTGTTTATAACCGTGTGTGTTCGTGAAACCTCGAAAATGAGGAGGTCCTGGCCAAAAGGGGTCTCTCACTCCATGAAAAAAATTATGAGCCTAGTAAGAGTGCTGCAGATGTATGAATTTTGGTCATATGCACGTAATATCCATGACAAATAAACATAATTATTTTTATGTACAAATTTAAAAGGAGGACAGAAAGTTTGATTCGAGATTTTATGTTTTTAGGTGCGTTCAGCAAAATTGCGAAATGTGATTATTACCTTTGTCATATCCGTCCGTCCATCTGTCCGTTCACATGAAACAACTTTCTTGAATCTTATATTTATTGGACCATGCATCGTTGTGATAGTTGAAGAATAAGAGACCAACTTGTTGTCATTAGTTATTAAGTTTTATTTCACTTCTTCTATGCTCAACATGTTTCGGACATTAATACATCCATCATCAGGAGCCTGCGACTTTTGTATTGTATCACCACATTGGTCGTGTGTTCTTGTCTCGATGTGTGTTGGAGTTTCAGTGTGGCTGGGTTGGGGTGGTAACCGTGTAGCAGGCCACACTGAAACTCCAACACACATCGAGACAAGAACACACGACCAATGTGGTGATACAATAGAAAAGTCGCAGGCTTCTGATGATGGATGTATTAATGTCTGAAATATGTTGAGCATAGAAGAAGTGAAATAAAACTTAATAACTAGTGACATCAAGCTGGTCTCTTATTCTTCAACTTTCTTGAAATTTTTTTTGAGGATTTTTCAAAACCTGTTGAGAAAATTCAAGTTTCATTAAAATCGGACAAGAATAATGGGTATTTTACATGAAGACCAATATACATTTATGATATCTCCATAAATTCTTCTTAAAATGAGAAATGTTTAAGACAAAAGTTGCAGAGAATATCCAAACACTCATTTTATATTCAATAACTTTTTGTTTCGAAAATCGTGCCTTTTTTAAATAATGTGGAAAAATATCGTAGAGAGGAGCAGGTCACAGATGAAAATATGGCGCATGTCCAATGCATGCTGGAAACCTAATGCTAAAAATGTAAACACAGGCTGTGTAATAATCATTACTTTTCCACTGCCACAATGGATGTACGAAAGCGCCTCAATGTCAATTCTTACGTACATTGCCTCTCTTGTTACTATCCATACATTTTTCGGACTTGGAATTAAAGAAAGATGATTGTATTATTCAGCGATGTGAAACGTCAAAGATTGGATGCAAGTACGAATATCACGATTAATCAGTTTGCATTGATGTACATTTATATATCGGTACCTGTAGCGTATTTAACTATTTTAAACCAACTGGTTATAAATACTGGCACTTGGTATCTACATTTTGTAAACAGGTCTCCCTTCGATAACCTTACAAAACGTCAAAATATACTGATGAAGTAATAAACGGTTCGTATTCGTACAACATAAATTTACGTGGTTCCTTCTGTGATTTATTTATTTATTTGACGGGTGCAAGATTAACAAGGTAAAACTACAATATCGTAACAATATATAATCAAATACAGTTTCGTTCATATGTAAGCCGCTATAAGTACACAAACTTTCTTATAATGCAAGCATATTAGGGTCTCAAACACCAGCTGCAGGTTCGAATGCTATTTAGGTCGTAGACGTTTGACTGTCTTCCTCTGTATTAAATCATTAAGCGACGACCTAAGTTAGAAGGTGAGGCAAATTACAAAATATAAAACTTTTGCCTTTATGGGATATGTGCGAAAATAATACGGTACATTATGAAGAAAAACGTTATGTGCTATTGTGTGAATATAATGGTTTCTCACGTTACTGCCTAAACGTAAAGAAAAGTACATCAAGTCACGTATTCATTTTGTAGTCTTTTGAAATTTGACACGGTTTAATGCTGAAGGCTAGTAACTACACTTTTTTTGTGGGAATTTTAGTGTCAGCCTAGAATATCGCAGGGTATCAGAAAATGGAAGAAAATAATCTGGAAATCTGCGCTGTCTGAACCTCGAATTTCGACGAACACTCTATCTGATCGTGAATAAGAATGCGTGCCTTCGAATGCCATGCCATGCCATTACATGACAATGGGCAGTTCTCGCACATATTATTGTATTTCGGACCATGACACTGTGCAGTGTTGTAAACGATTACAAAGCGTAATTTCGGTCTTCCGCCACGACGCGGATGAGAATTGCGCTTTTCTGGGTTATTACGCAGCAAGTAGTGTATTTTCTTGCCGGCGTTTCGGGACAACCGATCGGTCCCGAAACATCTGTAAGAAATTATCACTGCTTGTTGCGTAATAACCTAGAAGAGCACAGTTCTCAAATGATTACTAAGTTTTCGGCGAAACATATTGCTTCCTTCCCCAAAGTATTGCACTTCAAAGTTCCATATTCCTCATAACCTTGACAACAACGCCCACACTGTGCGGTAGGTTTTTTTGAGGCGACTAGAATATGAATATTTACCTCAGCCCAAAATTGAACATTTAAACACAGGTTTCATAATTTCGAGTGTCATTAGACCCGTGGACATGCTGTCTTTTGTAAACAGCCTACGCACCGTTATGCTCGAACATTCTGACCCGGCGAATTGTGGCTATGGAAATGAAAGTTTTAAAAAATAAAGTGTAAAATTTTTGTTTGAGGAAAGATTATACTGGGGCATCATAACTGTTTGATTTGGGAGATACGTGCGAAAATAAGGCTTCTATAGGTTTATTTACAACAAATATCTTGGAGGCTGCTGCAGCGTAAGGCGAATTCTTTCACCGTACATGAAACAAACTTTTGTCCCTTCTATAGACTCGAATACTGCCCGAATACTATCAAACTTATGTACACTCTTAGCACACATTTACACATCAGAGTTATAGAACAAAACCGTTGAATATTAACGTAAAAAGTTTACAAAATATTAAATTGGAGTTTATTTATTTTGATATTTCGTATTTTACCATGTTTAACACCAACCATATATTGCATATATGTTATGATTTCCTTAAGCTATCAGCTTAACACCATGCTTTGTCATATCGCCTCTTTCAATAAACCAACCATCTCTTATGGTGTCCTAATTATTTACTGTAAATTTTCAAGAGGGTTTTCAATGGTGTATAATGTAACATGTTTGTAAATAACTATCTTTCCACTTACTACAACCATATCTCCCATAACATTTACTTCGTTACTTATTTATCAATATTAATAACACTGCTTACAATATTGAAGTAATGATATATTATCTTCACATTCCTACTCAGCAGTTTCGCGTTTTGTGTTTGTTTAAGTACATTTAATTTTTCATGAATGAGACCCGGCAATTAAGGCTCTGACGAACATATTTGGAGAGAGCCGGGTTTAACTTGCCGACACTAGGATCGAGATAGCGCCATACCGAAAACATTTCCAGCAAACGGCCATCTGTTTACACAGTACTGTGAACCGTTTGGTTGTGCCATTCCACACCTAAGTAAGAGCTCCTTCATTTATTTTAATTAACAAAGCAGTGAAATTGTTGCATAATTACAGGAAAATAATGTCGTTCAAAGAACCTCTTAGGGTTTGATTCTGCAACATGAACATAGGGGATTTTAAGCATAAAATATTTCAAGAGTCTTATATTACTATAATGTGATACAGCGTTAATTACAGAGAATTTTATGTGCATTATTTGCTCATTGTTTGAGATTACGTAATTGTGTGTGTGTGTTTATGTATGTACGTATGTATGTATGCATGTGTGTATGTATATATGTATTTATGTACGTATGTATATATAAATGTACATACGTACGTATGTATGTATGAATGTACGTACGTATGTATGTATGAATGTATGTACGTATGTATGTATGAATGTACGTACGTATGTATGTATGAATGTACGTACGTATGTATGTATGAATGTACTTATGTATGTATGTACGTACTTACGTATGTATGTGTGTGTGTGTGTGTGTGTATGAAACTGAAAATGGTTTCTTTTATTCCAGTGTGTATTCAGAGCTGAATCGATGGTTTTCTATCTGTAACGGTGTGTCTGCAATAGACACTTGTTACCCATTTTTCATAAAATCTTAGACTAAAAAATTATGTGTCCCGTGTTATCAAAACCTGCTTCTAGGTCTCTCTCTTCGAAGGAGGAATATTTTTACTTTCGAATTCAGTCCGTGTGTTTGTCTTTCTTTATAAACCCCTACATAATCAAATACTGCATCTATCATCAAATTAGTCTCGGTGTCAAGAGTGCATCGTTAAACGCTACTGTGATGTTATATAGAGTAGCAATTGTAATGACGTTTTTATACGAGAGTCCTTATACGAACTTCCTGCTATGGCATCTACCTGCGAAGATTAACTAAGTCAATCAAAACAATAATTACTGTATAGGACAACAAGATAATGTGGGCCCCGTATGACTGTCGGGACCTCTCGCGCATCAAAGTTGACCCCTTTGTAACAGCTTCTGTAGTTGCATTAACTTTTTGATTTATTGACATGATATGGTAATGGAAGTGAGTTGAGGCTTCATACAGTAGCGTGGCCTCATCCAGTCTCCAACTGTAGTCTGGTCTGCCATGTTTTTTTAATTAATACTCCTTCTAGAGTTTTTTTTAGTAGAATAACGTACGTCATCTGACTTTGAAGCTTTGACACGATACAGCACTTTTACCGGGAGCTAGCTGACATCATGGCTAAATTCTGCACTTTGCCTGAAATTGCACGTCATTTTGAGCCCTTCACTACGACAGGCTTCCAAAATAAATCCAGTTCCATGTGTTAAACTCTGTCGGATATCAATGAAAATATTCATATAATACCCCAGTCAGTGTGCCGAGCGTAACTATATCCAGGGGTGGACGAAGCGGGCCGTGATAACAGGATACGTAACATTAGTTTTGTCTCCGAAGTATGTCCCAGATCCCACTGATTCACCTTACGCAAAACCGGACTACTAGTTTATGATAAAATTTTCATCCAGTAAGTGGAGCACTGAACAGAATTGAAGTCGAATTCTAACGCATTCTACAAACTTTGGTTTCGTGACTGGAAAGAAAATACTGGTATTCAGAACAAAATAAATAAACATAAATTGACAGATGTCAAAATTTCATTTTATCGGGAATTTGGAATTTGTAAACTCTCATTTATACTAATAAAATACCCTCCCTACCCAGTTAAAGCATCAAGTCGCAATTACAAAGTCTTACTGTTAGATATAGTCGATTCTTGTAATTTGTGCAAGGAAAAAAAGAAATGATTCCTTGAGGGTTGTTTGACCGTACATCTTCCTCATGAAATAATGTAGAATGCCAACTTGATGCAACAAGGTAATTTTATTGATATATTCTTAGCTCGACATGTTTCGCGTATATACGACCATCGTGCGGCACCATCCGCACCATACTGACGACCCAAGCAGCGGCTGTCAAGAACACCACCCATCCAAAAACTCGGTGCAGAAAACCCTATGCTGTAACTCAGAATTTAATGTTCCTGATGATGGTCGCATATACCCGAAACATGTCGAGCTAAGAATATATGAATAAAATTACCTTGTTGCATCAAGTTGGCATTCCACATTATTTCAAATCATTCCTTATTTTCAAGATACGTAGTTTTCAGTGAGACACAATTACAATTTACACTTATTCTCGGAGCAATAGAACAGCTTTCTTTCTGATAAGAAATGCAGATGTACTCAGTCTAAACACAACTTTATTTTACAGATGAAACCAGCTACATGTTTCTGCTAATGTTGGTAGCCATCGTATTAGGCTTATAAAATTTTTATGAACTTCATGAAGTATTATTCCTGTTTTATGTGACGTGTATATTACACAACACTTCCTTTGGCAGGTTCGAGATTTCTTACCACCAATCTAGCCCCAAACATTTCCTTTTTGTATATTGTGATCGGCCTGATAATGGCTAAAGTCTTCAGCCGCAACATGTAGCTGCTTTAATCTGTAAAACAAAATTTATTTAATCTGATTGTATTTGAATTTCTGGTTATATTGTAAACACAACGGGGATGAACCACATTCAGGGTAACACTTTCATGTATTGGCTCATATCCACAAACCGAATATTCCAGAAAATATCTAGTGCCTTCAGTTGTCTTAAATATGTTACCCAAAAATTGGTCTTTAATGTGCTGATAAGAATTTTGCTATGAAATCTCTTCATGTATGAGTATATATCAAAATATCTCAATACTTTCAATTATATTTTAGGTAGGGACAATTATACTCGTGTACAATAACCCTTTAGAGGAAAGAAATAGCAAGTTCATCCTTCTGTTTCCAACTTACCAAATTGAAACACGTAGCTAGCTCTATACTATCTCAGAGGGCAAACTAAATTGAGACTAGCTCATTATGGGGAAAGGCACATCATTTGTTTAAAAGGCTTTTCTCTCTTATGCACAGGGGAGGTTTCGTTATATAGGGATGGGAACGAGGGTTGAGGAAGGGGGTAGATATTGATTTGTTTAGCTGTTACTCTGTAGGACTGAAACCTGGTTGGTGTTAGAGGGTTGTTCTGAACAGAAACAGATAATTCAAACGCCAGAGAATCGTCGCTGAAAGATTTAACCTAACGAGGTATGGATTCTGCGCAAAGATGAGAAGTCGGAGAGGAAAATAACACAATTCTACGCAAGGTAACCTTCGTCTTTAATTGTGTTATAATTACTATTTATAATAAAAAAAACAGTCACACTTGTGTACCGGTGTTTCCCTGGAATTCTGAAGTTATCATTCGTTACGTGGCTGACATTTTCATTATAAATACTCGTAGATATCCGGCAACTTGAGTGAAGCTAGAACCGCTCAAATTTGGTACTTGTCCCTCGCCATTTTTTTTAAATAGAGAAGTTTAACAAAGTGTTTCAAAAACTGTACCAACTTCCGCTTTCAGATAAATCGTGGAGAGTCGCCTACTCACTTGTGTCGTTTAGAAATGTGACTAAAAGCAGAACAACGGACAAAGTCGAAAATATGAGGTGGTTTAAATGTGTCACTGCATCATTATAGACCTATAGACTTGAGAAACAGTTACAGTAAAACATTTTCTGTCGAACCCGGAAATGAAAGCACGCACACGACAGCCTCTTAGGGAAAACAGTTCAAGTTCCACACTTTATTCGTTATTCGTCACGTAACGATTCTGCCTTTATCTCAGGTCATGTAGTGTAGAATGGAAGAAATATTGATAAATATTGGTTGATAGATAATCTGAGGTATTGGCCAGTAACTTACCTGGAGATTCTGACGGGAACTACAAAACAGTCTTTAAGAATTTCGATAAATTGGCCGAGATTCTGATTGGGCTTATCTTGAACAAAAGGCAAAATAACTGACACAGCTGCTCTTTAAGTCTCCTTTGTTCCTTCCAGGCTTGTTCTCAAAATTCGGAAAAGTGTCTATCAACTTCGTCATGTCTGTCCATCTGTCTCTCTCTCTCCTTCCGCTCGGAACGACTCGGCTCCCACTTGACGGATGTTTGTAAAATTTGACGTTTAAAATTTTTTCGAAATTCCATCTCTAAAAATTCAGGCTTTATTAGAATATGACAAGAATAGTGGATACTTTACAGCAAGACGAAAGTACATTTATGACATCTATCTGAATTCTTCTTACAATGAGAAATGTCTCACACTATATTTCTGGAGGATATCAAAACACATTATATGTTCAATGGCGTGATTCCGACAAACATACCAGTTATGAGATAATGTGGAAATACATGGCACAGAAGAACAGTCCATGCTGGTTAATTGGGGCTAAAGACGCACACTCAGAATCGGAAATACTTATTGCTGTTTAACGACAACAATGGCTAAGCTAACGCGCCCCAATTTTTTCGTTTTACGTATACTGTCTGTCTGGTAATTTATTTGTAGTGAGCAAACCAAAGTTTTGGATACCAAGGTACGGTGTAATGAGTAAACCTTGACTTAGAATAAAGAAATAAAGTCGGTGCTAATACTGAGTTTTCTTTTGCCCAGACTACATCAACATCGAAAAGGTAAGAGAAACTACGCATGTGTAAAGTACTGACAGAATTTTTGGAGGTATGTTGGAAGAAAGCATCAGGTTTCTTCTAAATGTGTGCAATTTTTTATCCCTTGACATGATACCGTGCTACACATAGAGGACAAAATACTGAAGAGTGACGATCCTGAAATCTGAAATTTTTCAGTATGAATTCATTATTGTCGTATTAAAGAACAGTGCACATACTGTACTTAAATTGATTTTACAGATTGTGGGGGGGCACAAAATCTGATTACAAATGGGATCACGCGTTATCATCAAATAACTTTTAGGCCTATAATTTATTTTTGAACTCTATTGATTGTTTAATATTCATGAAAAAAATAATATAAATATTCAGAAGAGTGAGGTCTATTGATTAGTAGATACCGAGGATAAATCAACTCTAATAAAATAGACCGCTGCTCTTAATTATTTTTATAGTCTTTGTGTTGTAGTAAGTAGAGAAGAGTATTAGACAATGATTGGCTTCATTTTAGAAGGCTCCACAATATGTAATTTTGGGAGTACTAGTCGTTAGTGTTTTGATGAAATTAATTAATTTATTGCAACACTACAGTGTTATCGGTAGCTGAGGGTCCTGTTGCAGGTATGGAGCCCTTTATAATACAAAGAAAAGGAATTAAATTTTAATATATGAATGCAGTAAATGCAGCCAAGTCATTAATCAAAATACTCTCAATTAAATGTTCCTTTTTGTACAGTCAATTCACTAAATTCCTGTTCAGTTCTTTAGGGAATTTCACTTTTATCATCTTCCCAAATTAAAACAACAATAAACGAACATGACTTTGAAGGCGGGCTATGGCTGCATTATTAATTTGACACTAACATGCAAGTTCAACATATTGAACTTTGCGAACAAATAGATGTCTGCCCTCGATGCACCTTACTGTACCTCACAACTGCACCACTCTAATTAACAGCCGCCCACATAAACCTAGTAGCAAAATTAAACATACCACATGATCTAGCATTCTCTTGCAAACGGAAAAAAAAGTGTCATCTCCTAGATATGGGCTTGCAAACAGAAACAAACTTATTATAGATGCTCGTAGTCATGCACTGACAAAGCGAAACAAATATTCCATGTGACTTTCTGCACATGAGCCAAACAAATATTCCATATTTGTTTCTGTACATGCGCTTACAAAATGAAATAAGCATTCTATACAATCTTCTACACAAACATTATACTCTGTATGCTTGTACTTACATACTTAAAACTAACAAATACTTCTTATGCTGTTCTACACATGCACTTACAAAGAGATACAAACATTTAACGAAATAGTCTGCTTATATTTGCTGGCAAACGAAAATGATTCTGTATGAATTTCTACACATGCGCTGAAAACAAAAATTTACCTTATGGGGCGAATAACATTAGCGTCACGCAAACTTATCGAGCCTCATACATTGTAAGACAAGATAGCGATAATTAACTCTTCATGCGATTGAAGAATTCCAGCAGCTTATCCGTGTCCAAGGGCTCAAAGAGTTCCGTTCCGGATGCCGCAGAACTTGATGCCAATTTACCTCGCAGGGATATCAATAGTTCTGCATACTGGCCACATGAGATTCATGCGCGGTGCGATCTGAATCGTTAAATACAATTCAGGTTACTTTTCGTCTTCACAAAGTTAACAGGTCCTTGTGAAGAGCCCGAATAGCCTAGTCAGTATAATAACTGCTCTAAGACCTGAAAGATCTGGGGTACATATTCCGACAGTGCCAAAAAAACTTTCTTCTCCGCAACGTACAGTTCTCTTCTAAGGCCTGCCTGTTCTCTGATTGAGTGAATGCCGGCAGTTTTTTTTTCACGGATAGTAAAGCAGCCAGGGCTTGAAGTTGTTCTTTCACACCCATCTAGTGCCGAGGTCAGAAATGGCTGGAGCAATGACTCCTCTCCTGTATGCCTTCATGGAGTGTACAAGGACATATTCACTTTGTTTACCATTACAGGTCCAATAAACCTATTCATAACAAAGTCTAAGTAAGCATATTGTAACTTGGATGTGAAGTTGACGGTATGGTGAAAGAAATTAGCATTTTACTTCCTTTCTTATTGCTTTCGCGAGGCGCTTTTCGAGGAGAGAGGCAATATTTCTAATCAGTGAAGTAATAAGAGTCGCCATTAAACTGAGATGTAGGTCTATACATTATTTTACAATTATTTCATACAGTATAAAAATAATTATATTCTTTCTCGAATACTCTAGGCATATATTTGTAGGGCATCGTAAAACAGACGCCCGTCCTTTTGTTTTTACTTGCTTTCGAAATCACGACTCATGATCTTGTGTTCACCCAGCGTCATAAACTTATAACACCAAGTAGGTAAACGGGCACGATTAAGACAAGATTAATGTGTCATATAACGAATTCTTTCACACGGCATTATCTGTTTCTTCTCATGTCGTTCCGGTTAATGGGCAGTCGCTGCCTCATACCGTAAAATTAATCGACTTTTTTTTGTTTCTTTATTTCGCAAGAGTTTAATTTGTAAATCGATCTAATTATGACGCTGCAAGAACAAATAATAGAAAACTGCCAGCAGTTTTGAAATTTGAGAAATAATAACACTCGTCTTATTTCAGCGCAATGCGATTGAACAAAATTCTCTCCACGAACTTTAGCGCAGGCATGGAGATTGGCCTGGCTTTATACATATATATATATATATATATATATATATATATATAATGTAGTCGACTGGCAGGGAAGAGTTTAAAAAGTTATGGTTTAAGATGGAGTAGATTAATTTTCATAGCATATTAAAAATGTACAAACGCTAAATGTGATTTTCTATACAAATTTATTCAACGTTAATAATGTATATAAGAATTAGGAAGGGATGTGGACTGAATTACGTTTGGCTGACAAGTAATGCGACAAAATGCATATATCGGGTGTAATATATATGCCTCTGGGACTATAAATAAGAAATGTGTTTTTTCAACAATGGGAATTTCACAATATTTTTACTGACTCAGCTTAAAAATATCCAGTTACTATATCCGAGTTTTTGTTAGGATCAGTCTTGCTCAACGTAATTATAAACATCAGGCCTGCCTCAACTGTTTAATTTGGTGTATTATCTGGAGGAAATAATATAATTATATTAGTGGGTTATTAGTTTAAAGTGCAGAAGTCTACTAGTGTAGGTTTGGACACCCCTTGTACACCGAGACTGAGATTTTGCAACTTCAAGGTCTATATCAGAGCATCGTTTTGTGATGTTGTGCAGCTCTTTGCCACACTTAACTGTTACAGCGTAACAGGTGCAAGTGACAAATGTAGTTGCTGGGAGTAGATGAAAAGAATCAGGTAAAATACAATTTGGAATCCTTCAACATACAGAGAAGCACATTTTTTTTTTTGGTTGGAGGGAACGAAGAATGCGAGGTGCATATATTTTTGTTAACAATATCTTTGTTTCCTCAATGAGTACTCGATATACTTGTACATATGTAATGTCTTCTGTCATAAACAATGGGAGTTCTTGTTTAGAAATATAAATTGGAAACAATTTGTTTTTTTAATTTATTACTTCTTCAGACTCCCTTTTGTCCTGTCGCAGATCTAATTGGGCTGGACGTGAAAACAATGTGATGATTAAAAGCAAACATAAATAAAAATGCCTATCGTAAAATTAAACAACTATTCTTATAATTGGACGAAGATAATATGCAAAAAATTGTTTACAATTGGGAGAACTGCGGGTGTAATTAAAACATAGAGAGTAGCAGAATCTGTAGGAGAAATAGCAAATTCGGAACTTGGATTCGGTGTATTTCCTTCGATTTAGTGACTCCCGGACATATAAGCACATGAGCGCCCTCATATTCTGCTCCTACAGTTATTAAATGCAGCTTGAAGGAAACAGGTTTTAAGTATACGCTCTTACACTTCATGAAAATTTTAATTTACTAAATTTGTTCCATTGTTTATTTAGGTTATGTCATCTGTGGAGTTTATGTGGGATGCAGAGTGAAGAATGATAAAGAATGAAGTGTCGAGACAAAGTAGGAAGAATGAGGAATATAAATTTTGAAGTAATATTTCGGGATTCTTTTTTTGTAATTGGAGCTGCTGAATAATATCACGATAAACCTTGCTCTCCCTTGTGGAGTTCCAAATGAAATGTACAGTACACTATCTAAATATTTCTCGGCAACCGGATTCACAAGACTTTCCAATTGATCGGCCGCGTCAGTTAGTTGAAAAACGGACAAATACGGTTAGCCGCAGTTGTGTGGGAAAGTAATCGAAACAAACGTAATGTCAATGGTAGTTGTTCGACAAATTTAACGATTCAAATACACGTAGGAAGGTAAATCCGTGCACTACAAATCAGGATTTTATATTTTTCCTGGAAATTTTTTTGTTATACTTTATTACAGTGAAATCCGTGTTTCAAAACTTCATACAATTTTATAATATGTCACGTTAACAGATATTAGATCCACATATCTTCCCCCGCACTTTGCTTTCAAACACGTGCAACTGTTTTCGTAGAAGGCAGAAGTAAATATTGCTGTCCATTTCAATTTATCAACCAACGAATGCACATTTAATTTCATATAAAACACTTTTAAAACATTTTAAAAACACCCCGACATGTTTCGATCTTGTCAGATCATCATCAGGGAGCTTTGTTTCTTGCTAAAGTTATGTTACAGTATTCACAATTCAATTCGTATTTGCAAACGAGGTGTTGTGGCAGCTGCCTCAAAACCTCGTTTGCAAATACGAATTGAATTGTGAATACTGTAACATAATATTTGAATAAAGGTTGACCAACTAGATGACACTTGCTTTATTATATATTGCTCAACATGTTTCAGACGTTAATACGTCCATCTTCAGGAGCTAGCGAGTACTTGTTGTGTTGTGTAG
>Ga0131853_10010590_pt1 | contig 16865 bp, 13 predicted proteins | sample TergutLab28metaG_FD_92764 | JGI IMG/M metagenome (GOLD analysis project Ga0131853, IMG submission 92764) | Labiotermes labralis P1 segment gut microbial communities from Petit-Saut dam, French Guiana - Lab288 P1 (version 2) (version 2) | ecosystem: Host-associated > Arthropoda: Insects >...
GTCCACGCCCTCTTCGAATGCTGCTCGTGCGTGTCGTGGTCGGCGCGCCTGGCCGACGGCCGCGCGTACGCGACTCGGGCGGAGCTGCTGTCGCGGGCGGACGAGGAGTTCGACGCGCTGCCGGAATCGGAGATCTATCAAGTCCTGCAGGGGCATCCACGGATCGGGACACGGGCGCGGAGCCGGCAGTCCGCGCGGGAGCAGTGCGCGGTGTGGGTCGACGACGCCGCCGTCATGCGAACCCTCGGCGCGGCGGCCGCCGCGTACGAGGAGCGTTTCGGATTCCGGTACGTGTGGTGCTCGGACGGACGCGACGGCCGGGCGTTGCTCGCCGACCTGACCGCCCGGATGGGCAACGACGTCGAGCGCGAGCGCCGCGTCCGCACGGCGGAGCTCACGAAGATCACGCGCACCCGGCTGGAGCGAATGTTGGGGCCGGAGGGCGGTTTTCCCGATTACTGAGTATCAGCGGCGCGGCGCTCGGCGCGGGCGACGGCACCGGCGAAGAGCGCCGTGACGGCCGCGCCCATCGCCTGCTGGTTCACGTCCTCGGGGTCGACGGTGTGCTCGAGCACCAGACCGGAAATCAACGCCGTCAGCGACAGCGCGGTGGTGCGGACGTCGATGTCGACACCCCACTCGCGGGCGCGCTCCCCGATCAGCTCGACGAGTTTGCTTCGCAGGTAGCGCCGCTCGCGGACGTACGCCTGTTTGATGTTCGGATCGCGCACCGCCTGGACCCCGAATTCGAGAACGAGCAGCGACCACTGCGAATCGGCTGTGAGAGCCGACGCCAGGGCGGCCCCGCCCTTGCCCACCGCGTCGGCCAATTCGAGTCCCGCGATCTCGGCGAGCACCCGTCCGGCGAGGTCGAGGGAGCGCTGCGCGAACAGTTCGGCGAACAGGTCCTGCTTGGACTCGAAGTTCGAGTACACCGCCCCCTTGGTGAAGCCGGCGCGGCGGGCGATCTCGGCGAGGCGCGCGCCCGCGAAGCCGCGTTCGGCGAACTCGTCGGCGGCCGCCTCCAGGATGCGGGCACGTACGACGTCGCGGCCCGGCCGCAAGGTCGCAGCCACTTCTTCTTGACGACTACCAGTCACGATACCTACGGTATTCAATACCCACGGTATCGACAAGGCGTTCGGTACCGGTCGATCCCGCAGACATCGAGGAACTTCCGTGACAGCACCGACCATCGCCGCAGAGGAAGCCGGCGCCCAACCCGCAGCGCAGGACCACCAGCACCACGATCCGGTCGCGCGCTTCGGCCGCGGCAAGGTGATGGCTGCGCTGGTGGTGGGCGTCCTGGCCCTGCAACTCGGCTTCATCCTCAGCTACGTCGCGGCGTTCCATCAGCCGACGCCCCGCGACATCCCCATCGCGGTCGTCGCGGCCCCCGGTCTGCCCGGTGGCATCGCCGAACAATCGGTCGACAAGCTCGACGCGATCGACGGACACCCGCTCGACGCCCGGACCGCGTCCGACACCGCCGAGGTCAGGCGGTTGCTGCGCGACCGGGAGATCCTGGGCGCGTATGTGATCGAACCGAGCGGAACGGACACCCTGATCACCGCCAGCGCGGGTGGCAGTTCGATCGCAACGGCACTCGAGTCGATCTTCGACCGGGTCGCCGCGGACCAGCACCGACAGGTGACGGTCCGGGACGAGATCCCCGTCGGCGGCCACGACAACCGCGGCCTGTCCGGGTTCTACCTGTCGATCGGCTGGGTCGTCGGTGGATATCTGCTGGCCGCGGCGATCGGCCTGATCATCGGGGCGCCGACGACGCTGCGGCGGGCGTGGGCGCAGATCGCGGTGATGTTCGGTTATGCGGTGGTGTCGGGTGCGCTGGGGGCCCTCATCACCACGCACGTGCTCGGGACGTTCGCCGGGCACTGGTTTGCGCTGTGGCTGCTCGGAACGGGCGTGGTGTTCGGCACCGGCCTGTTCACGCTGGGCCTGCGGGCCGCCGTCGGAATCCTGGCGGTGCCGCTGGCGATTGCGGTGTTCGTCGTGCTGGGCAATCCGAGTGCCGGTGGTGCGTTCGGCGCCAACGTGATCCCGAGTTTCTACGCGGCGATCGGTCGGTGGATCACGCCGGGTGCTGGCACCGAGGGTGTGCGCAGCATCGTGTACTTCGAGAACGTGGGCGTCGGTCAGCCCGCACTCGCACTCGCGCTGTACACCGTGGTCGGTGCAGGTCTGCTGCTCGGGTTCACCGCGTGGCGGGCCGGCCGCGCCCGCAGATCGAAAGCGCATACGCCTGCCCACGCCGCGAACTAGTCCTACTCTGAATCCATGCCCAGGCTGCTGCATCCCAATGCGGCGCACGTCGCCGACACGTTGATCGCGCGCGGCCATCACGGGGTGATCGTCAGTCAGCCGGCGCCGACGCACAGCGCGGCGGAGGCGGCGGAGGCCCTCGGCGTGGACGTGGGGGCGATCGTCAAGTCGCTGGTGTTCCTGCTGGACGACGACCCGGTGCTGCTGCTCGTCTCGGGCGCGCACGTGGTGAACGTGGCGGCCACGGGCGCGCGTCTGCAGGGCAACCTGACACGCGCGCCGCTGGACGTCGTCCGCGCGGCAACCGGTCAGCCGATCGGCGGGGTGGCCCCGTTGGGGCATCCCACCAACCTGCCGACGTACCTCGACGGCGCGCTCGCGACGCACCCGGAGTTGTGGGCGGCGGCCGGGCACCCCGACACCGTCTTCCGCACCACATTCCCGGAACTGTTGCGGGTGACGGCGGGGTTGGCCGTCGACATGGACTGATCATCGCTTCGGGTCCGGGAAAATCGGTTGCCCGCTGAGTGAACCGAACCCTGGTTGACCGGCGGACGCGGACCTATAGTGGCGACAGTCCACCAGGTTCGAATCGGAGAATGCCTTGTCACAGTCTGTCGAGAATGCGCCCGAGCTTGCCGTTGTCCCCGCCGAGTCGGGCATCAGCAACGACGAGTACAAGGCCGCGATGCGCCGCCACCCGGCCGGCGTCACCATCGTGACCCTCGATTCCGAGAACGGGCCGGTCGGCTTCACCGCGACGTCGTTCGCGTCCCTGTCGATGAACCCGCCGCTCATCTCGTTCAACATCGCGCTGAACTCGTCGAGCATCGAGGCGCTGCGCGCGGCCGACTCGATCGTCGTGCACCTGCTCGGCGAGCATCAGCAGCATCTGTCGCAGCGCTTCTCGCGCAGCGCCGAGGAGCGTTTCAGCGACGAGTCGCTGTGGGCCCGCCTCGAGACGGGTGAGCCGGTTCTGCACGGCACCCCGATCTGGATGCGCACCACCGTGCACCAGCTGATACCCGCCGGCGACCACACGCTGGTGATCGGTCTGATCACACGGATCCACAACGAGAACGACGACGAGGCCTCATCGGCGCCGCTGCTGTACCACGAGGGCCGCTACCACCGGCCGACCCCGCTCGACCAGTAGCTTCTCCCGCTCCGCTCCGCATCAGGCCCGGCCCGTCGACGACGAGCCGGGCCTGATGCGTTCATCGGCTCACACGGCTATCGGCCCCGGCGGCACACCAGCATGTGATCGGCGCCCTGCTGGAACTCGTAATCGACGTGGACGACCTCGCCGACGATGTCCACGGCGCGCAGTTCCGCGAGCAACTCGTCGAGCCGGGCGTAGGGCGTCGACGAATCCGCCGCGACGAGCGGAAAGATCCGTACTTCGTCGCGGGCGACACGCATCAACTCCCGAATCGAGTCGACGTGGAACGTGTGATCGAGTCGGTCGGCGTAGCTGAACAGCAGGTGGGAGCTGAGAACCAGGTCGAAACGCGCGTCGGCGAATGGCAACGCCGGCAAACGACCTGCCACGTAGCGCTGCGGGTGCCGTCGAATGTGGGCGGCGAACTGCTGCGCGGCCGTCCTGCGGTGCCGCTCGTGTGCGCCGGGATCGGAGAAGAATGTCCACCGGTACTGCTCTCGGCGGCTACGGACGTACCGGCTTCCGCGCTCGAGTTCCATCGTCGACACTGCGGCGATCTCCTCCGAACTCCGCCCGAAATACGCGATATCGCAGGCGATCACGTCTCCGCCGCGGTCGCTCACCTCGGCCGTGAAGCCCGCGGCACCACCCGGGCAGTCCAGAATCCTCCGGGTGAGGTCGCGCTCGGTGAGACCGAACATGGCTCGGTATTCGTCGAGTGAGCGGGAACTGATCAGCGTCTCGCCGATACCGCCGGGTTTCATGTCGTCGAAGGCCATCAGGTGGTTGTCCTCTCCGTCGGGGCCACCTCGACAACGGCCGGGAGAAAACATATCGCCTTGTCGGCGAGAATCTTTCGGCCACGCGAGGCGGCCGAAGAATGCACAGTTCAGGGCCGCCGGAAGGTCGGCCACCACAGCTGCGCGAAAGTCGTCACCGGCCCATTACAGCACAGAACCAGGACTTTGGTTCGTACGCACTCTGTTTCACAGCACCCGCCGGTAGAATCGCCGTGGAACCTCCGACCACGGGATCGAGCAGTCATGGACCTCGAACTGACCGGGAAGACCGCCATCGTCACGGGCGCGAGCAAGGGCATCGGGCTGGCGGTAACCAAGGCCCTGGCATCCGAGGGCGCCCATGTGGTGGCCGGGTCCCGCACTCTCACAGCCGAACTCGAAACGCTGATTCCGGGCGGAACGGTCACGTTCGTGCCATGTGATCTCGCGACACCCGAGGGTCCGAACGCCTTGGTCGCTGCCGCCACGGATCTGGGCGGCGTCGACATCCTCGTCAACAACGCCGGATCGGCGACGCCACGGGTCGCCGGCTTCGCGAGCGTGACGGACGACGATTGGCTCGCCACGTTGACGATCAACCTGCTGTCCGCGGTCCGCACCACCCGCGTGACACTCCCCCACATGCAGCGTCAGGGCGGCGGTTCCGTCGTCACGGTCAGCTCCGTCAACGCGTTCCTGCCGGACCCGTCCGTGATCGACTACTGCGCCTCCAAGGCCGCGCTCACCAATTTCTGCAAGGCTCTTTCCAAAGAGGTTGCCCAACAGAACATTCGGATCAATACGGTCAGTCCCGGACCGGTGTCGACCGGGCTCTGGATGGGCGAGCACGGGGTCGCGACCGTCGTCGCGAACGTCAGTGGCACCACACCGAAGGACGTCACCGACGCCGCCGCCGCGGGATCCGAGACCGGTCGCTTCACCCTGCCCGAGGAGGTCGCGGACCTGGTGCTGTTCCTGGCGAGCGACCGGGCGGGCAACATCACCGGTTCCGACTTCGTGATCGACGGCGGTCTGATCAAGACCCTGTGACCGCGGGAACCACCACGTCATGGATCGCACATTCGACGACTTCATCGCGGAGGCCGAGGCAGCCCCGATGGTCGGCTGGGAGTTCTCGTGGCTGGACGGGCGCGCCACCGAACAGCGACCGTCGTGGGGCTATCAGCGCCTCCTGGGCCAGCGCCTCGCACGAGCGACGGCCGCACTCGATATCCAGACCGGTGGCGGAGAGGTCCTCGCGGGCGCCGGCGCGATGCCCCGGACGATGGCCGCGACGGAGGCCTGGCCGCCGAACATCGCGAAGGCCACCGCTTTGCTCCACCCGCTGGGCGCGGTAGTGGTCACTGCCCCGGAAGAAGCACCACTTCCCTTCGCGGACAATGCCTTCGATCTCGTCACCAGTCGTCATCCCAATACGGTGCAGTGGCCGGAGATCGCGCGCGTGCTCGCTCCGGACGGAACGTATCTGGCCCAGCACGTGGGTCACGAGAGTGTCTTCGAGCTCGCCGAGTTCTTCCTCGGCCCGCAACCCGAGACGGTGCGGCGCCTACGGCATCCGGACGCGACCGCCGCCGAGGCGCGTGCCGCCGGGCTCGAGATCGTCGATCTGCGGTTCGAGCGACTGCGGATGGAGTTCTTCGACATCGGCGCGGTGGTGTACTTACTGCGGAAGGTGATCTGGATAATTCCCGGCTTCACGGTCGACGCCTACCGTGACCGGCTGCGGACCCTCGACGAACACATCCGCGTGGAGGGACGATTCGTCGCCCATGCCACTCGATTCCTCATCGAGGCCCGCAAGCCGGAGTGAGGTCGGGGCGCTCGAGCCAGTTCCCCTACATTGGTCCGGAAGTGAAGGTCGCAGAGGGCACGACCGGGCGCCGAGGGCCGCCACGATCGATGAGGGCTTCCGCTGGGAAAGGTGAACTATGGGCGTTGATTTCGACGAGCTGGAGCTGCGCCTGATGCGCGAGTTCCTGGACGGTGCGTCCGTGACCGAGTGGCTGGTGACGGCGCTGACGATGAACTACGACGGCAAGTCCGAACTGATCGCGTGGATGGCCGCACATTCGCGGCTCGACAGGTCCACCGCGGCTGCCTTGTACTGGTATTCCCAGCCCGGCTACTACCAGAAGTTCCGCAGCGGGGCCGATGTGCCGTCGGCCAACCGGGCGGGATGGTCGAATGTGTATGTGCTGCAGGACCGTGTCGCTTCCGGCACGGTGGCGGTGGCCGGTGCTTCGTTCGACCCTGCGAATGATCTCTCGAAGCCGACCGGGGATCCGAAGCACCCCGGCCAGGACTGGACGGCTGAAGCGCTCGGCGCACACGACTACCCGGGATGGCTGATCCCTCCGGTGATGTTCGAGCCCGTCATCGGAGACGACGTCGACATCCGCGGATACGTGGAGTCCAACGGATGGGTCGAGGGGATGCCGCCCGCTGTGCTCGAAGAACTCGAAGCTGCATGGTGGGCCGAAGGTGGGGACGACGATTGAAGGCGCGGCATGAGTAGCTACGAGGAAGTCGAGAACGCCGTTCGCGAGTGTTCAACCCGCGCTACGGTCCAGGCGCAGTGCGAGTTCGGGATCGCGGTCACGCGAGAGTTCCTCACCGCGGATGGTGTGGCCTCGGCAGCCGCGGCAGAGCTGACCGCGGCCGGAGCACGCGCCGTCGGCGCGGCGACCGACGGAGCGGGTACCGCGTCTGCCGAACAGCTTCGGCTGTGGCTTGCGGAGATCGACGAGGGCGATCTGTCGGACGGCGACATGGATCCGGATCTCCTGCGCGCGATCACCGCGCTGGAGGCGTGGACCGCCTATCTGGAGGAGGGCTCGTCGGAGCTGATCGCCGCACTCGGCATCGCGCTGCTCGAGCAGGCGGACTTCCTGGCGAGTGGGGCGCCGTTGGATAATTTTCTCGCGACGCCGGAGACTCGCCGGGCGTTCGAGCGGATTCGTGCAGCGCTCAGCGCTCACCGAAGGACAGGAGTGCGTCGCGTGAGCGAGACCTACGACTGGGATCGGCTCTTCCACGCATATGGCGTGGCGACGGACACGCCAGCTCACACGGAGGCCTTGATGGGCGTCGACGAGACGGCATTCTCGAACGCGATGGAGCATCTGTACGGTGCAGTGCTGCACCAGGGCACCATCTATCCGGCAACAGCACCCGCGGTTTCCGCTGTTGCACAAGCTGTCTCGTTCTGGAGCGGCAATGTGGACCAGAAGACTGCGTCGGCGCGCGTGCCGGCACTGGTGGGATTCCTCGACGCGGCAGGCGAGAGTCTGGCCCTGGCCGAGGAGATGCTTGCCGACCAAAGCGAGGATGCGCCACCTTCGAACGAGGAGGAACGCGAGTTCTTCGAGGCTCTTTCGTCCGACGACGAGGAAGAAGCGGAGGAGGCATGGGAGTCGCCTGTGCCGGATGTGCTCATGGCTCTCGCCGTCCCAGCGCTCCGGCAGCAGATGAACCCGGTCCTGGAGGGGCTGCTTCAGCTCATGAGATCGGATGCCAGCGCCCACAAGGCTGGGGCGGTGAGCGCGCTCGCGCGGTGGAGCGGCAACTCCACACCTCCGTATCAACAGCGAGTCGCCACAGTGCTGTCTTCCTTCGCAGACAGTGCCACGGAGCGTGACGACCGAGCCGCGGCTGTTCTCGCGCTCGGCACCGTCGGCGCCGACGTCAGCGGCTGGCTCGCCGACGACGATCCCGCGATCCGCGCATGTGCCGCCCTGCATCTGCCGCGTTCCGGTTCTGCGGCAGCGGAACTCGTTCGCGCGCTGACTCAGCCTGAGGAGGCCGACCGATGGTTCGACCGGAAACCGAGCAGTTTCCCCATGCATGTCCGCTTCACGCTGCTGAACTCTCTTCTGCAACGGGAAACGTCGTTCGACGCGATCCTGCCGGCAGCCGTTGCGATAGCGCGGATTTCGACGCCGTACACAGCTGACAACGACTGTGGACCGTTGCTTCGTGCCGCCTTCCCCGAGGTGGTGTTCGTTCCGGGTGAGTACCCACCGATACCCGAGAACATCGGCGCGCCTCAGCGACAGTTCCTCGCGGCTTTGGTGGCGAACGAGAGGTTGTGGGGAACGAATGTCGGCAACGCAAGTCTGGCGCTCATGCGCGTCGGCCTGCCGTATGACCGACAGGGGATCGCGGCGCTACTGAGGGAAAGGACCTGAGATCAGTGACGAGCGGGACGAGCTGATTCCGCTGCGGTTACACGCATTCGGAGGCGCCGGCGGTCTCCGTCGAGAAGCCGCGGGTCTCGGGAACCGGGTTCCACAGACCGTCGGTCTTGCCGTAGTTCCAGGTCGCCTCGCCGGCCGTGAGCTGACGGACGGCCGCGATGAGGCGCTCGACGTCGTCGGACGTGGTGCCCAGGCCGAGGCTGGCACGGACTGCGCCGTCGCCGTGGCCGATGCGGTTGAGGATGGGGTGGGCGCAGAATCGGCCGTCGCGCACACCGATTCCATGCTCGGCCGACAGGTACGCGGCGATCTGGCCGGGCTCGAAGCCGTCGATCGTGAAGGTGACGATGCCGACACTGTCCGGGGCGTCCGCCCACAGACGCAGCAGCTGCACGCCGTCGATCTCGGCCAGGCCCTCGGCGAGGCGGGTCGACAGGATCCGCTCGTGCTCGACGACCTTGCCGAAGTCCAACGCGGACAGGGCATCACAGGCAGCGGCGAGGGCGGCGACGCCGAGGACGTTGGGGCTGCCGGCCTCGTGTCGGGCGGGGGCGGGCGCCCAGCAGGTCTCCTCGATCGTCACCTCACGCACGGCGCCACCGCCGGCGAGGTAAGGCTCGGCCGCGTCCAGCCAGTCACGGCGGCCGACCAGCACGCCCGCACCGAAGGGTGCGTACAGCTTGTGGCCGGAGAAGGCCAGGTAGTCGACGCCGGTCTCGGCGAGGTTCACGCGGCGGTGCGGAGTGAGCTGTGCGCCGTCGATGAGCACGCGGGCACCGTGGCGGTGCGCGACCTCGGCCAACTCGGCGATCGGCAGCACCTCACCGGTGACGTTGGAGGCGCCGGTGATCGCGAGCAGCGCGGCGGGCTTGGTGCACAGCTCGGCGACGATGCGCGCGATGGTCTCGGCGACCGTGTCGGCGGCCTCGACGACGCGGGAGTTCTTCCACGGCAGGAAGTTTGCGTGGTGCTCGATATCGAGGATGACGACGTCACCGGGGACGCAGCTCGCGAGAAGGTTGAGCGAGTCGGTGGTGTTGCGGGTGAAGACGACGACCTGGTCGTCGTCGGTGCCGACGAAGCGCTCGACGGATCCGCGGGCGTTCTCGTAGGCCTCGGTGCTCACCCGCGAGGCGTAGCCGGCGCCGCGATGCACGCTGGCGTAGAACGGCAGCAGTTCCTGGATCCGGTCGGTGACCTGCTCCAACGCCGGTGCGCTGGCTGCGTAATCGAAGTTTGCGTAGGTGCAGGTTCCACCCCCGACGAGCGGAACCTGCAAGTCACAGCCGGACACCCGGGCGAGCGGGGAGGTGGCACAAGCGTCGGCAGTCAGTACAGCGGTCATCACAACGTCCTTCGAGTCCTGGGACCCGTCGGCTGTGAGTGTCGACGCCATCGGAGTCCGCGCTTGCCATGTCCTTGTGGACGATGGCCTGGTCGTCACCCGGAGCACCCCACCGCGGTTGGAGGGTTGCCGACCAGCTAGCCGGGGCTTGACGCTGGTACTCGTGACCTGGCAACGAGAATGGCAGAGCGATTCGCGCGATGTCAACCCCGCGCGTTGACTCATCAAAGATGCCCGCGTAGCGGCGTGTCGATCTGGCTGGTTCCGGTGGGGCGGAAGGGCCGGGCAGACAGTGCGGCTGAAGCGCGGATCCTCGACGAGTTGTGCGCGACAACCGGGTGGCACCGTGATCACGCGCGTACGGCGTCGTGAACGGCGCTGCGTTCGAAGATCGTCGCGCCGCGTCGATCCAGGACGCCGAAGTGTGGTCCGAAGGTTGTTGCGGCACTGATGTTCTGCTGGGCGATACTCGGCATACCGGTGGGCACAGCGGTTGGCGCCGATCCTGCCGGAGTCGGTGCCGCGACTGCGCGGGTTCGGGGAGTCGGAGATCGACGACGGGACTGCCGGACTGTTGGTCGGGATGTCGGCAGCGACGATCGACCGGCTACTGGCACCCGCACGCAGGCGCCACGAGCCGACGGGCCGATCGCACACCGAACCGTGATCGCCACTCAGGTCGCAGATCCCGATCCGCACGTGAGCGCGATGGGACGACGCGCCCCCCTGAGGTGCGACATCGATGCAGAACTGTTGCCGCTCAGCAAGATATGTACTGCAACGCGCCCTCGCCCACGCTGCCGTCACCGCAGAGACGAGGCGGTCCGGCAGGCCGTGGAGGTCGGCCCGTACCCCGCCCCAACCGTCCGATGCACCGCCGTCTGCACGAGCTCGAGCCCGTCCGCCGTCCTCCAGCAGGGCCACACCCCAGTGATTTGTCTCACAAACCGAATCGTCCGATTGATTTGCGCTTCGCTGGCGTCATGATGTCAGTCGCGCCGCCGATTCGCGGCGGCGGGGATAGGAGGATTCCCAGGTGGGGACCATGAAGACGACGTTGAAGATCGCGGCCGCGGCGGCGGGCGCGTGTGCTGCACTAACGCTCGGCGCCGGAACGGCGGCCGCGTTCACGGTGCAGCCGATCGCGGGCGGCACTGAGATCGAGATCAATCACAGCGAGGCCGTGGCGCTCTCGCAGGTCCGCATCGCGGGACCGCTGCTGAATCCGTTGTACCCGCATCTGGTAAACGCGTCCGGTAACGGACTCCGTACGGGCGACACAGCCCAGTTGCCCATCGACCGGGCCGCGCGCGGGAACGGCGGGGCCGGCGTGCACATCTACGGGCCGCTGCAGAAGCCGGATGCCGTGTGGTTCTACTACTACGACTAGAGCCAAACAGGTACGCCCGCACCGAGACTCGGGGCGGGCGTACCTGCGTCTCGACTCGACGCCGGTCTCGCGCACTGCGTCGCGGAGGTCTTCGGCTGATGTGATGCATTCGGATCGCCGTGACATGCGCTGGGGCCGCCGCTAGCGGCTCGCCCCAGCCCCCCCCGAAATCGAGACCGCTTCACTGGCCGAAAGTGCACTGCAGCAACATGATCGGCACTATGCGATCAGCGCGTAGGTCGCACCGGCGGCGACGGCGCCCGTGAGCGCACCGACGACGACCTGTGCCCTCGTGTGGGCTCCGAGATGCACCCGGGACCAGCCGACCAACGGTGTCAGGACCGATGCGAGCAGCCACCACGGCGACACTGCCAGGGCCAGTACCACCGTCACCCCGGCCGAGACGCCGGTGTGGACGCTGACCTTCCAGTGAAAGATGCTCGTGATGACGGCCGCCACCGCCAGCGCGACCAATCCCGCCGACATGAACGCGATCATCTCGATCGGGGCACCCGCGACGATCTGGACGACCAATCCGGCCAGCACGACTGTCAACAGGACGACGATCAGCACATGCCGCTCGTCGATCTTGCTGACGTGGTGATCGCCGATCGTCGCCCGCCGCATCCCGGCGAGGATGACGGCCATCGGGACAACACCCGCGCACAGTGCGACGAACGCGCCCCAACCGGGTGCGCCGACCGCGATACCGATCACCATCGACGACACGATGTTGACGACCCACGGCGCGCACACCTCGGTCAGCACCCGGGCCACCGCATCGACCACGTTGCGGCGTTCCCGCACACCGACATTCGTCACTGTTCCCCGACCCGCTTCCGCTGCACCCGACGCCGATTCGACGGCAGGTCACTGTACTCGACGTGCGAGCCTGGAGCCGCGCCCGCTTCGGCTCAGCCCGCAATCACATTCGTCGGCTCAGCCCGCAATCACATTCGTCGGCTCAGCCCGCAATCACATTCGTCGGCTCAGCCCGCAATCACATTCGTCGGCTCAGCCGACGGCGATCTGCCGGAGTTCGACGCACCCCCGCGGGCCCAGCGGGATCTGCGACGCGAGCGCCACCGCCGCGTCCCGGTCGGGCGCGGACAGCACGTAGATGCCGTTGGCGATCTCGTCGGCCTCGGTGAACGGGCCGTTGCTGAGCTGCAGTTCCCCGCCGCGCAGTCGCACCGTGGTCGCCGACGTCGGCGGGTACAGCGCGCCGCCGCCCTTGACGCGGTCGCCCGCGATCTCCCCGAAGCGCTGATGCTCCACCATCCCCGCCTCCCAATCGGTCGAGCCTGGCTCCACCGCCTCACCCCGGGGCTCGCGGATCAACGCCGCCCACCAGGTGTCGATCGGTTCGTCCTTCGAGGACCAGTCGACCATCGGCCACAGTTCCACGTGCCCGGTGGCGACCTCGGGGAGCTGCCGCACCATGCTCAGGGCCGCGTCCAGGTCGGCGGCGCCGAACACGTAGTATCCGCCGACCGTCTCGGCGGCGTCCCCGAACGGACCGTCCGTCACGACGGCGCCTTCCCCGTTGTGACGGATCGTCACGGTCTCGGAACTCGGGTACAGGCCACCGCCGGCGACCGCCTCCTGCGCCTTGGTCCAGAATTCCTGGTGCCGCTGCATCGACGCTCTGTGTTCGTCGGTGCCGGGTGTCGACTCGGGGCCGTTCTCCTCGGCGGCGAGCAATGCCAGGTAGTACATGTCGTCATCCTCCCTTCGATGCGGGACCGGATACCCCGCTTTCCGTCCAGGCGACGCGCCGCGGACCCGATTCCAAGTCGGACCCGCTCCTTACGATCGTGAAGGATTTCTCGCCGCGCGAGGGCGGAATCGTGCACGTTCCGCTCGTCGGCCGCATGTCACCGTGCTGGTCGGCCGCCGGGACGCCGATACTGGTGGTACCGCCGCTGCTCGTTCACCTACCCGCAAGCTTGGAATGGGACAACTACTCGACAGCGCACACGACCAGGACAGGACCTCGGACTTGCCCCTCCCATCGCACCCGGACACGGGACATCGATCGACCGCCATTCCGGCGGTCTTCCTCCGATCCGCCCTGGCGCCCGCGCCCCGGACGCTCGTCGACGTCCTCGAGGCCACCGCCGCGGCGTATCCGGACGCGATCGCGATCGACGACGGCACCGCGCCCCTGACCTACCGGGAGTTGCTCGACGAAATCGCGACCGGGGCCCGTTGGCTGGCCGACGCGGGCGTCGGAGCCGGCGACCGGGTCGGCGTCCGGATGCCGTCGGGCTCGCGCGATCTGTACGTCGCGATCCTGTCGGTGCTGGCGGCGGGCGCCGCGTACGTACCGGTCGACGCCGACGACCCCGACGAGCGCGCCGAGCTGGTGTTCGGGGAGGCGCAGGTGGCGGCGATTCTCACCGCCGACGGCGTCCGGCCCGGCACTGCGCCGCGGCGCACCAGTGCCCTCGACGTCCGCCCGCCGACCCCCGACGACGACGCCTGGATCATCTTCACGTCGGGTTCGACCGGCACCCCGAAGGGCGTCGCCGTCACGCACCGCAACGCCGCCGCGTTCGTCGACGCCGAGGCCCGAATGTTCCTGCAGGACAACCCGATCGGACCCGACGACCGGGTGCTGGCGGGGCTGTCGGTGGCGTTCGACGCGTCGTGCGAGGAGATGTGGCTCGCCTGGCGGCACGGTGCGACGCTGGTGCCGGCGCCCCGCTCGCTGGTGCGCAGTGGCATGGATCTCGGGCCGTGGCTGGTCTCGCGCGACGTCACAGTCGTCTCCACCGTCCCGACGCTCGCGGCACTGTGGCCGGCCGAGGCGCTCGAGGCGGTGCGGCTGTTGATCTTCGGCGGCGAGGCGTGCCCACCGGATCTCGCCGAGCGCCTCGCGGTCCCCGGCCGCGAGGTGTGGAACACGTACGGCCCGACGGAGGCCACCGTCGTCGCGTGCGGGTCGTTGATGGACGGCACCGGCCCGGTGCGGATCGGGTTGCCACTCGACGGCTGGGACCTCGCGGTGGTGGACGCGTCCGGTGAGCCGGTCAGCGACGGCGAGATCGGCGAACTCGTCATCGGCGGTGTCGGGCTCGCCCGCTATCTCGATCCGGCGAAGGACGCCGAGAAGTACGCGCCCATGCCGACGCTCGGCTGGGACCGCGCCTACCGCAGCGGCGACCTGGTCCGAATGGACACCGACGGCCTGCTCTTCCAGGGCCGCACCGACGACCAGGTCAAGCTGGGCGGACGCCGCATCGAGCTCGGTGAGGTCGACAACGCGCTGCAGAACCTGCCCGGCGTGAGCGGCGCAGCGGCCGCGGTCCGCAAGACCACCGGCGGCACGTCGATCCTCGTCGGCTACCTGGCCAGCACCGACCCGCACTTCGACCTGAAGGCCGCGCGGGAGCAGCTGTCCGAGCAGCTGCCCGCGGCACTGGTGCCCCGCCTCGCGCTGGTCTCCGAACTACCCACCCGCACGTCCGGCAAGGTCGACCGCAACGCGTTGCCGTGGCCGCTGCCCGGTGCCGACGATCCGGGTGAGGCATCGGGTCTCGACGGCACCGCCGGCTGGGTGGCGGGACTGTGGACGTCGGTTCTCGGCGCCGCCGTCACCGGACCCGACGACGACTTCTTCGAACTCGGCGGCGGCTCCCTGTCCGCGGCGCAGCTGGTGACGGCGCTGCGCGAGCGGTTCCCGGAGGTCACCGTCGCGCAGCTGTACGACCATCCGCGTCTCGGGTCGCTCGCGGGTTTCCTCGACGAGCTGTCCCCCACCGCGACCGCCGCGCCGCGGCACGTCCAGCCGACTCCGCGACGCGCGCAGGTCGCGCAGATCGCGGCCACAGTGCCGCTGATGACGGTCACCGGTCTGCAGTGGGTGACGTGGCTGGCGATAGCCGGGAACGTGCTCGCGTGGTTCGACGTGGACTGGGCCCCGACCCTGTCGTGGTGGTGGGTGGCGCTCGCGTTCGTCCTGTTCATCACGCCGCTCGGACGCATGGCCATCGCGGTCGCCGGAGCCCGACTGCTGCTGCGACGGTTGAGGCCGGGCACGTACGCGCGTGGCGGGCCCGAACACCTGAAACTGTGGATCGCGCTGCGCCTCGTCGAGGCCAGCGGCGCCGACAACCTGTCCGGGGCGCCGTGGATGCTGTACTTCGCCCGCGCGCTCGGAGCCGACGTGGGCCGCGGCGTCGACCTGCACACCCTGCCGCCCGTCACCGGCATGCTCGTGCTCGGCGACGGCTGCTCCGTCGAACCCGAGGTGGACCTGTCCGGGCACTGGATCGACGGCGACGTCGTGCACATCGGGGAAATCCGGATCGGCGACGGCGCCGCGATCGGGGCCCGCTCGACGCTGCTGCCCGGTGCCCGCGTCGGCCGCGGCGCCGAGGTCGCCCCGGGCTCGGCGGTGTTCGGGAAGGTCAAGGCCGGTCAGCACTGGGCCGGCTCCCCGGCGGTCAAGGTCGGCAAGGCCACGCACCCGTGGCCCGATCACCCGCCGCGCCGCGCCACGCACTGGGTGCCGATCTACGGCGTCACCTCCGTCGTGCTGGCGGGCATGCCGATCTTCGGCCTGGCCGCGGGACTGCTCCTCATCGGCTGGCGGGTGCGCGGCGCCGTCGACCTCGGCGACGCCTTCTGGCGGGCGCTGACGATCCTGCCCGTCGCGACCCTGCTGAGTCTGTTCGTGTTCGCCGCGCTGACAGTGATCGCGGTGCGCCTGCTGTCGATCGGGCTCACCGAGGGCTACCACCCGGTGCGCAGCCGCGTCGGCTGGCAGGCATGGGCCACCGAGCGGCTCATGGACTCGGCACGCACCTTCCTGTTCCCGCTGTACGCGAGCCTGCTGACGCCGCTGTGGCTGAAACTGCTGGGCGCCAAGGTCGGCCGCAACACCGAGATCTCCACCGCCCTCGTACTGCCGAAGTTCACGACCGTGGCCGACGGCGCCTTCCTCGCCGACGACACCATGGTCGCCAGCTACGAACTCGGCGGCGGCTGGATGCGCATCGAGCCCGCCAAGATCGGCAAGCGCGCGTTCCTCGGCAACTCCGGCATGGCCGGTCCGGGCCGGCGCGTCCCCAAGAACGGTCTGGTCGCGGTGCTGTCGGCGGCGCCGAGCAAGGCGAAGTCGGGATCGTCGTGGCTGGGCAGCCCGCCGGTCCGGCTGCGCCGGGCCGCGACCGAGTCCGACGCCTCCCGCACCTTCGCTCCGCCGCTGCGGCTGAAGATCGCCCGCGCGATCGTCGAGACCTGCCGGCTGATCCCGGTGATGGTGACGTTCGGCATCGGTCTGGGCGTGCTGTTCACGCTCGCGTGGCTGGTCTCGGTCGGCGGGTTCTGGCTCGCGGCGCTGGGCGGCGGAGTGGTCCTGATGATCGCCGGCGCCGTCGCCGGAGCGGTGGCGGTGGCCGCCAAGTGGCTGGTCGTCGGACGGATCGGCGCCGTCGAGCATCCGCTATGGAGTTCGTTCGTGTGGCGCAACGAGGTGTCCGACGCGTTCGTCGAGACCGTCGCCGCACCGTGGTTCGCGCGCGCCGCGAACGGCACGGCCGTGATGAATGTGTGGCTCCGCGGCCTCGGCGCCACCATCGGCCGCGGCGTGTGGTGCGAGACGTACTGGCTGCCCGAGGCCGACCTGGTGACGCTCGGCGACGGCGCCACCGTCGAACGGGGGTGCGTCGTGCAGACCCAC
>Ga0131853_10010592_pt1 | contig 16862 bp, 9 predicted proteins | sample TergutLab28metaG_FD_92764 | JGI IMG/M metagenome (GOLD analysis project Ga0131853, IMG submission 92764) | Labiotermes labralis P1 segment gut microbial communities from Petit-Saut dam, French Guiana - Lab288 P1 (version 2) (version 2) | ecosystem: Host-associated > Arthropoda: Insects >...
ATTAACCAACTTAATGCACAAAATCTTGTTTTATAATAAGTTTATTATATGCCTCTACATGTTTCGAGCACTATGTGCTCATCATCAGGCGGTCAAAATTGTACTATACAGCATCTGGTATCTTCACACCTGTAGGTGGCCGTTCCGTGCACAGGTCCTCCGTAAACCTGTGCACCGGACGGCCACCTACAGGTGTGATGATACCAGATGCTGTATAATACAATTTTGACTTCCTGATGATGAGCACATAGTGTTCGAAACATGTAGAGGAATATAATAAACTTAATATAAAACAAAATTTTGTGAATTATGTTGGTTAATTACTAAGATTAACAGAGATTTACTGTCACGTTTTTATACTACTTCCGTTCTAGTTGAAAGCATAAAACACTAAATTGTTTTATCATCCGAATGTTACGATGACATTCTGGGCGATAAACAACCCAAATATGGTTGCTAATGTTCATCAATTTATCCGGGATAAAACCGACACAAAACCAGAAACAACAATGTTGTTAAAAGATTGATAAATGTGTAAAACACAACAACATTAACACAGCACAGTGTCAAATACACACGCACATAAACTATACCTATTCAATTAACTAATTTGTTATTAGTTAAAGTTTGATTACAAATACAACTTTCTCTTGAGGGTTGTTTCACCTGCATCTTCCTAATGAATTAATGTGAAATGCCAACTTGATGCTACAAGGTAATTTTATTGGCGGATTCCTAACTTGACATGTTTCGGGTATATACGCCCATCATCAAGAGCATTAGATGTTGAGTTGCGTCGCACGGCACCATCCGCACCGTACACACGACCTACGCAGCTGCTCTCAAGACCACCACCCATCCCAAAAACTCGGTGCTCCTGATGATGGGCGTATGTACCCGGAACATGTCGAGCTAAGAATACGCCAATAAAATTACCTTGTAGCATCAAGTTGGCATTTTACATTAATTCACAGTTTTCTCTCTCGGGCATTATTATGTGCTCCAAAGCTGATTTTTTTTTAGGAACGACAGCTATTTCGTTATAAATGCCACCAAATACTCTAAATGTTTTCTGAGATGTTAAATTGTATGCTTTTTATGGAAAACATAAAAGAAATAATAAGGGAATCTTGATAAGTATTACGTTTATAGAGTCAGTAGCAGGTTACGGAGTCAACGTGACGTACAAAAGAAAATCAGAAAACTTTCCACCATACGTAATCTGTAAGTGGTAGAGCTCAGTTGAAACCTGATGGCACACGGTGACGCACGGTAGGGGAAGTGAAGGGAAAACATGCGAGTGGAGTGGGTAGCCAGTAGTCTTGCACTGTACCTCAGAACATGGTGTATCCAGCATTACTACTGCTGATGTGCACACCTCGGCTGCCAGTATTCGACTGAACTGACACCCCCCCTCCCCCCGTCAATTTAAATGGACTCGTCCTTTTCTCTGAAAGACCAAATCTGGTTTCTGTGCATGTGCCATCACGTTTCAAACGAGCTCTAATACATTGTGATATCTTCTGGTATAAATAAACTTTAAACGGTTTCAATATATTTACACATTGATTATTTTTTAAAATACCACATTGGTGAATCTTATGCGTATTGGACCGTGCATCATCTTGATATTCGAATAAAGGTAGACCAACTTGATGACACTTGCTTTATTATGTCAATTTTCTTCTCAGTATGTTTCGGATGTTAATACATCCATCTTCAGGAGCTTGCGACTACTTGGTGCGTTATTGTGTAGGCTGAATTGTGCTGAATTCAGGCGTGTTGGTGTTATGTAGCGGGATTGGCTGTTGCTGATGTGGTATCCGAGTGCCGGCTGAACCCCTACCAGAGTAGTGGTTCAGCCTGAAACATGTTGAGCAGTAAATTGACATAATAAAGCAAGTGTAATCAAGATGGTCTACCTTTATTCAAATACCACATTGGCATCTGAGTTCGCATCCACAACGTCAGTTGATTGCTTCATACACTCACAGGTAGACATGTAATATACAGCAACTTCTTTAATTCATTTTTTTTGAAAATTTGGATTTTTGTTTTCAATTGTATTGAATATTTTATGAATTTATAATTATTTTATTGAAAATAATATTTAATGTATTTCGTCTACTTGATTGTGAAGGGGAGGCCTCTTCTGTAGCACACTTTTCCCTTATGTACTTGTATTCTCTACCTGCTGACGGTCGAATGACGAACCAAAACTCGCCTAAGAAAATAAAAATAAATGAAGGTGTATTGTTAGAACGTTGTGTTTGTGTGGACTGGAATGTTAATGAATGGTAACTTATTTAAAAACTCCTATTTATATGTCTCCTTGTTCAATGTTAACCATAAAACGTCCTGAACACATAAATCTTTTAAACATTTAATGTTTTTGTCCTAACCTTTAAATTAACCCCACAAAAAAAGCTACCTTTTAGACAAATAAATCACATTAAAGAACATTCTCAAAATTTCTCTGCAGATGAACAGAACAACACTTCAACTAGATTGTTTATAGTTGATAATAAGGTAAAGGTAAAGGTAAAGCAGTCCCGTTACAGACCGGGAGTGGCCCAGAGGGTTCCAGGAAGTTAAAGTTCCCAGATTTCACGACAACGGCACAGGATGTTGGTAAGGTTGTCAGCCTTACGCACCGGCCGTCTTAACCCCCAGGAAATACTCCTGGTACTCATTTATGTTAGAGGCTGAGTCGACCCCATGGCCATAGTGCGGTCTGGAATCGAACCAGCGACCTTCCGATTTGCAGCACAGCACCTTAACCACAGTGCCACTGCGGTCCCCTTATAGTTAATAATACAAAATATATTCATCATTACACATTGCAGTAGTGTTTGGTCACTTATAATAATAATAATAACAGTAACAAAAATAATAATCCTTAATTCACCACCATACATTCTCAGGGATGTGCATGATATATATATAACCTGGTGGTCTGCAGTACACAATCCATACACCGAACTCAGAATCTATATCGTTTATCACACATTACCTATTCTGTAATATTATTATACAGGTTACATGTACAGATCCCTAGAGATCCAAGTTTCTGCAGTTGTCACTTTCGTCACAGTATACATTTTACCAGTACATGTACACACATCGAGAATCTTGCATGAAAAAGAAGCATTTTACTCGAAAATAATTTTAAAAATTATACTAAATAAAGTTAGCGACATATTGTGTCATTAAGTACTGCAGGTAATAGTGGCAGGAGAATTTCGAAGAATCCCATAAAGTCGACTCTTAAGCACATTATAGGGAAATGTGATATATTTACACAGACATGCAACTTTAAATGAACGTAGGGCTCATGAAATGGGGTTGGTATATTTCATTCCTTAGACATTTGCTCCCCTTTCTAACACATATACAGGAATTTTGCTTATTTATATCATCTGAGTGAACGTAAGGTTTCGTTTTTAATCTCCTTTATACTCTAGAGGTGGGTACAGTGAGGTTACAAAATTACAAGCTGCAAAGCTTTCCGTAGGTCGATAATTAGTTAATAAGCACACGTTACGAATAAGATAACATTAATATTGGTTAAATTCTTTTCCTATTTATCTATTTAAAATTCTCCTAATCAAAGTATTGTTTATTCGTACTGCATTTATATTTGGATATATTACTAAGGAAGATGAACGGACACAAAAGGGGCAGCATCTGACTGACACACGTCAGAAGGAAATCTATACTTAAGCAGTATATCTAATAATAGAAAAGAAAATGGCTCTATATAAAATAATCTTAACAATCTTCACAGTAAACAGAGGTTTCAAAACCAACGCATAGGAAGTACTGCACTGTTCGTGAGATATACAAAATAATTCATAATACAAATATAAATAAATCCAGCAGAAGTCAAAATATTTGGCAAAATTCAAGCACTTGCCAAACGCAGTAACAAGTGAACCAAAGTTCATAGGGTGTTACGTGCATAAAACAAAAATCTTAACTTCCTTGGGAAAGAAGACTTATATTACACAATTTTAAATAAGAGTTAGATTAGCTGTGACATGTGGCGCGTATGGGTGAGGAGAGGGGGGTGTATAGGGTCTTGCTGGGGAAATTGGAGGGAAGGAGACCACTGTGGAGACCTAGGCGTAGATGGGTGGATAATATTAGGATGAATCTCCAGGAGGTGGTATGTGGGTATATGGACTGGATTGGGCTGTCCCAGGATAGAGACAGTTGGCGGACGCTTGTGAGTGCGGTAATGAACCTTTGGGTTCAGTGAAATGCGGGGAATTTCTTGACTAGCTGCAAACCAGTTAGCTTCTCAAGAAGGACTCTGCACCATGGAGTAAGTAAGTAAGTAAATAAATAAATAAATAAGAAAGTATTAGCTGCGACACACTCCGATCTTATTCGTAGTTTCTCATTAATACCGCAATATAACAAAATAATACTAAACAATGCGCCTTAAATAAGACAACACATCTGGGAAAAAAAGATTAGAATCTTGGGTTTTAAATCCAGTTAAGTTCCCACCCAGAATATAACCGAGTTAAAATAACTCTGGCGGTAATTTACCATAATAATAGGCACGTGCAATATCATTATGGGAATTCTCGGTAATTTTACGCAAGCACAGTTAAACATTAGAAGAAGAACTTCGAATTTTTTCTTTAACAAGACAAGTTATGTTGTTCTCAAGGTTAGGCAACTACCAAGTGTTCATTATAGTACCATTAAACTGCTCACGTAAGGAAAGAGTCATGGAAGGTCTTCAATAGCCACAAATATTGTTTGAAAGGTCGAACAAAGTCTCGTTTAGGTGAACATTTGCAACCACCAATTTACCTTGTTTAAGGCTCTATATCTGACACATTTTGAGTACAAACAAGATCAATCATCAAATTAAGTCATAAGATATAACCTAATTATTTTTAATTAATAAGGTATTGTTGACTGACGTACAAAGCAGAACTTGAAGGCGTAATATTAAAGTCATTAAGAAGCGTGAAAGAAAGGATCATAATGTCGCCAAGTGCAACTGTTCCTCTTCAGCACACGACCCACGGACCGTCTCCTGTATCCACCGGTTAATAGCTAAATAATTACTGGACTAAGTAAAGAATAATCAACCCACGGTGTGGAGTGATTCCTGAGAAATTCATGCACGTTCTACTTCTTAACAAAGATCCCGTATTTTACGTAAGAAGAAGTTTCATTACCGTTTTCACAGCAGGCCGCTACTGGACCCATTCTGAGCCACATTAATCAGTTCCACGATCTGCCCTCTTCACGTAAACGCTAAAGACGATAACCCTACAGTTTCGCAAAAGAAACTTTCAACTAATAACAATAAAGTTGCGAGTATTAAAAATTTAGTGGGCACAAAAAAGAAACAATTTTGTCAGCGTAATGAAATTGGGCTGAATATTTGTGTTCAGGCGAGAAGCGTTGCATTGTAGTACGTATGTGAGGTCCCTACACCCTCCGACTGTTTTTCCCCGAGCAATGGGGCAGATTGTACAGCCATAAGGAAAAGAGTGGCTTTCATTCGTATCGCAGAAACGGATTCCAGCGGCACAGACAAACGATGCCTCTCGGGTTTCCTGCAGAGTAATTCACAGTGTGTTTCCCCCGAACTGCAGGATCGAAACTACTACGAATTTCCACAGGCCGAAGCCTGACATTGATTTTCGGCCAACTAGTGCGTGATTTTCAAAATATGTAAATCAGTCATCATCTCGGAATTAATTCTTCTCCCTTTGTAAAGCCTCTTTTACAAAGCGCGGTTTCGGAAAAAAAACATAAATAATTTCTGTGTGTGTGTGTGTGTGTCTGTGTGTGTGTGTGTGACTAGAGAGGAGAAAACAAAGGACAGACAAAGAGATAGATAGGTAGGTAGGTAGGTAGGTAGGTGGATGGGTGGGTGGGTGGTTGGTTGGATGGGTGGATGAATAGATATATAGACGGACGGACAGATGAACAGACAGACAGACTGGCAGACGGACGGACGGACGGACAGAAAGACAGACGGACAGATAGACAGATAGACGGACGGACGGACAGACATACAGACTGACAGACGGACGGACGGACGCACGGACAGAAAGACAGACGGACAGATAGACAGACAGACAGATAGATAGATATAGACTGGCGCGTAGACAGACTGTACAATTTATATGACTGCTCTGTTACTATTATATAAATTGCTGTTTATCAACGTTTATCGCTGTTACATTTCTGATTCACACAAACAAACTTTACTGCAGAAAATATTCATTGCAAACATATTTATCGCATAAGTGTATTCTGGTATCACATACGTTCTACCAGTGAGACCGTACTTAATTTCACTTACTGATTGAATCACAAGATAAAACACAGTATTAAGAAATAATTTTCAGCTCATTTAATTCCGTATTCCAATTTCAAAATTCTCAAAGTGTCGAAACAAATTGAAAAGGAATTTTTATGACTCCAAATGAATACTAATTGTAATAATCCACTACACTATAAACACTCATAACTGACTACTGAGTGTGTCTGAAAGCTATGGTCACGTCATACACACACACACACACATACACACACACACACTCATATATGGTGGTTTAGCTGCGGAACACTATTGGCTGTTTAAAATTCCCCCTTTCGTTCACGAAATTCGCGGTCTGATCAAACGATTTAGAAACGGTTTATAATTAGGGATCGAAAGCTTAATGGTTAAAAAAGTATTTGCTAAAATCCAATATTGGATTTTATTACAGAGGTACTTTATGTAGAAATGTGGAATAACGCCTGGTCTACACCAGAGCTGCCAGTTGTAGATAAAGCTTACAACATCACACAGAGCAAAATTAGAACCAATAAATGTCGATAAATTGATTACGTGTACTAGTTGATTAAGTATTCATGCCTTTATGTAAATAAAGCTCCTATGCTTAGTACGCTCACTGCAAGGCAGTTTGGTGGAGCGAACTGCATTAGCGACTTCGTCACTGGTTTGCGTTGGTAAGGTCTTTGAATCGCGGGAACATGCACTCCACGATTTTAGTACACACGACAATGACTTTTCGTACTTCAAGTATCCGGCATACTCTTTAAAATGTCGCTGATGAACATGGCTGAATAATTTCAATGATACAGTACGTACAGGTAAATCACTCCCTTTACAGGCCCGAGGTGCCCAGAGGGTTCTAGGAAGTTAAGGTTCCCGGATGGTGGTAAGGTTGTCAGCCTTACGCACAGACAGCTTTCTACACCCAGGAAATAGTCCTGGTATTTATTTATGTTAGAGACTGAGACAACTCCAGGGCCATAGTGCGATCGGAAGGATTATGTCAATGAAAAATTCCAATGACACTATCTGGAATCGAACCAGCGACCTTCCGATTTGTAACACAGCGCACAGTTCGTACAAATGGAACAACATTATGAAACAAGATATTTCCGTACAGACCACGCAACGTAGCTTGTAAATATATACTCCCCCTATGGGCCATACGGCCTGTACAGAGCCTCAGTGCCTGTACAAGGGTGCCCTTTACCTTTGCAATTTAGCTGATGTATTGAAATCATTTTTTTTAAATCACACACCTCAGTCTTTACACTGCTTATTTCCGTTTCCACAAAACACCAAATTCCTTCTAATAGTCCCCACTAAGCTTTCACCCTCACTCTTGAGGGCGAAACCTCCAGCACTTTCCCTCTAATGATTGGTCGGACCAATTTAAAATTTTCAGAAAATAAAGTGAAATTTCCCAGAGATAAAAACGCCCACAACATAACCGAAAGTCGCTAATTGCTTCTTCGACATAAAACCATAAATTCTGTAAACACGATGCCGAACAGAATTTCCATATAAGAGTCTTCGCACAGCTTTGAAATTGTCACGTACGGAGGGACATGGGTAGAACGCGAGGCTTGAAGGACAGGAACCCCTGCACACGTGGGTGGTTCAGCAGGATATTTATGTTCGGTTATATCCCTTAAGCGATTCATTCTACTTACACTTGGTTCTACAGTCTACGTTTTGAGTGATAGAGAAGCGGTAGGAAAGATGACTGAGCATGACAGTTAAGACAGTGGTCTGGAACTGTAATGAATGAGCAAATACGGCTCAGCCTTGCAGATATTTAAAAAAAGTAGCAAGTAATTATTTCTTAAGTAAATCGATTAATTACGGGGTTGGGATTCAGGACAATGATCTCGGGAAGAAAAAAATATCTTCCCGTTCTACATACGATTAAGGACTAATAATATAAACAGCCAACTAGATGCAACAATAATAACTTTCTTAATAATTTCAATCAGCTCAACATGTTTCGGGCGATAATTTCGCACATCCTCAGGAGCACTACACTGCGTTTACAGCTTGTGGTATAATGCATCGACGATGCTGCCTGCTGGTGACCAGGATGACGTGGAAATCTTCCACCTCATCCTGGATGAGGATGGGCGAAATTATTGTCCGAAACATGTTAGCTGATTGAAATTGTTAATAAAATTGTCATTGTTGTACCTAGTCGGCTGTTTATATTATTATATCAATGATGCACGGTCACACAAACAACAAACATCAAACGATTAATGTCGTCTGAGAGTCACACACAACCCCCTAGCAAAAAGGGATTTCCTTAACCTTAAAAGGTTAAGGAAATCCAGCTTACACATTTAGAAATTCTGTGTTCTGCCCACAATGCATTTGTGTGTTTTGCGTGGATCTCAGAACAATCAGCGATTATTTCTCTTTAGAGCATTAACTTATCGGTTTTTATAACCGAGGCAGAGAGTGTTTACTGCGCGGTACGAACTGGGTCTTTAAATCAGACAAATACTGTTCCGTCCTTTAAGGTTTAACATGGATAGAGGTGATGAGTGAAGGAGCGCAGAAAGTGTAGTACATCATGTCACGGTATATGTATTTATTCGTGATAAGACCAAGGAGAAATTTAATTTTCATCCATGTACTTGTATCTTTCTTGAAAATGTATTAGGCTCAGGTCCTATCCATTTTCAACAAACACGCCGTATAATCCTGAGTTTATACACATTTTGCACATATCCACGGTTCAAAATGTGTCGAAGGCTATGAAGACTTGGCTCGTCCTGGGCCTACAATTTCTATAGGAAATATTTTGTTCTGAATTTCAAACTCAGTAACTTCCTACTCTCACCGTAAATTATATCATGTCTGCAACTTTCTAATTACTTACATCAAGCGTACTATAAGGTAATTAAAGAAAACTAGCTTCAAGCTTCATAAGAGGCGAAGTTGAGAATATAACTTTATAGGAAGCAACGAGGAAACCTGCAACAATATTCACAAAAGGGGAAAAGTAGAACGGCAGAGAAGCTGTATGAAAGATGAGCACTGTCTTGCTTGTTTTATTGCATTTTAATAATATTATAAGATTTAAACGAACTTCTATGTCGTAAATGACTTAGAACAGAGAACTGTCTCGATTACAGGGGGGTTAAAATGTAATGTTGTTATCAGGAAACAAGTACGCCTAACTGTTCTATCATCATGCACGTTTGAGTATAGTTTACAAAACAGCATGCATATTAATTCCCACATCAGGTCGCTGAGTCGAACATAAGAACTGACACCTTATTACCGGCCAAAAAAAGAAACGGTATTGGAACTCCTGATTACGTTCAGAAGTGTGAATTGTAGCATTTAAGCATACGGTGTTTATACAGTATACTTACATGCGTTTAAACGAGATCAGAAATTTGAACTCGCGATTTCGACGACCATAGATCAATGACGGCGCTATGACAATGTCACGTCATATTTCGAAAAGCTCGACTTTTGGATTTTGGTTTTTGTCTTTTGTTTAAAATAAGAAACACCGCAGACAAATTTCGCAAAGTGGATCCCTTTCCGTCATCAGGTAGAACAGTGGGACATGGACACTGAAGATAGCTCCATCTAACGGACCCAACTGAGGAGGTGCCTTCCGAACTTTTAGTTTAGTCTCTCTGTATAGGAAACCATGTCAATAGGCAAATAGTTACCATAGTTTCAGAAGATTTTCTTACTTCCTTCTTCAGGCTCTAAGTCCAATATAAAACATGTCTTTGTACTGCGTCCTCGAATGCTTAGAACAGGAACATGGAGATAGAATATTATTCCGAAACGCTGGTAACAACTTACAAATCAATACGGCGTCATCCAAGAACACTTTAATCTTCACGGGTTCTTACTATTTTTACGCGGGTGTGAAAGTTGATTCTCCATTCTACTAGAAGGATACAAGCATATGGAGATGTATAAGTGTTTAAACTTGTATAGAATATACGTACCTGAGAACGATTTAGTTAGTACAAGTAAGGGAAGACACATTAGAAAGGTGGACATTCATAATTTAACCGTTAGGCACGTTCTTCATTCGTTTTTTTTTTTATTCTGCTGTTTGTCTTACAAACAAGTCCATCCATTCTTCCACAGCTTGTTCGTACGATCTAGCGTTTCTTCTTTAAATTTCCAGTATCCTTTTCTTTCCTTAGGGTCATCCAGTTGGAGATCTTCGAGGGAAGGGACCACATTGTAGATGCAGAACAGTATTAAGACGGATCTCAGTAGAAGTGCAACGTAGGCGTCACGTGTGGGCTAAATCCAGCCGGTTCAGCGTAATATATACGGCGAGCATTATAAACATGCCACTCGACAGCCGGTCCTTTAAAAGCAAGAGATACATTTTCCGGTATCTGAGTAAGAAAATGTGGTTTGGACAGAAAACGTGTTCTGAAATGTGATAGTGACACCAGTGGTATTGGCAAATATATAGTTAGATGGACAACGATAATAGAAACCTAAGTTTGTAGGGAAGCTTCTGGGTAGAAACATCAGATGATTTGATTACACCGGAAGTCTGTTACAGTATTCAAGACATATGCTACCTCAAAAAAAAAAAGTGTTCGAACTGTGTTCGACTGGCCAAAGTCTCTGATTCCGGTGTCACAGTGAATGGCAATCAGGACTCGAACGTTAACTTTGCAATGCAAAATTAATCTCGTCTATAGAATACCACAATCACCATTATTATTACAAGTAAAATGTAAAGCAATCCCGTTGCAGGCCTGGAGTGGCCCAGATGGTTCCAAGAAGTTAAAGCTCCCAGATTACATGACAACGGCACAGGATGGTGGTAAGGTTGTCAATCATACGCACCGACCGCTTTTACCCCCCAGGAAATACTCCTGGTACAAATTTATGTCAGAGGCTGAGTCGACCCCAGGGCCATTGTTCGATCGGAAGGATTTTATGTCAATGAAAAATTCCAATGGCACCAGCTGGAATCGCAGCAGCGACCTTCCGATTTGTAGCACAGCACTTTAACCACTGAGCCACCGCGGTCCACAATATTATTAGAAGTACGTTAAAAAGTAAAAATAAATTTAGCCTCCACCATGCCTGCGTTCTTTATGTCTTTTTTTTTTGCGCAGCCCCCTTAAGATATTCTGAAAAAAAAATCCATATTCCTTAGCTATACATGAAACATGATGTAGTTTGAGTCAAAGTTATTCCGAAGCAGCATTCGATCTAACAGAAGTGATGGCAAGAAGATGATATTCACCTGGTCCAAAGCTTCAACTTTCTTTATTATTTGAAATAATACTTGTGTTATAAAAAATTCGATAATTAAACGCGTGAATAGTAAAATTTTAGAAACCTGTAGCAAATTTCAATAGTTCCAGTGCACAGACGCAACGGATGAAATAGTACTTGTAATACATACATTTCAACAAAATTTTTAATGTAATATTAAATAGTGTACGTCAGCACAATCACTTTATTACTCAAGGTAATTGTAAGGCTACATGTTTCGAATATAAATTATTCATCCTGAGGCCTATTTTGTCAAATGTGTCACAAGATGCTATGCACACTTTGGGATCCAATCGTGTTTACATCCATGGGATCCCAAAGTGTGCATAGCATCTTGTGACACAATTGACAAAATAGGCCTCAGGATGAATAATCTATGGTCGAAACATGTAGCCTTATAATTACCTCGAGTAATAAAGTGATTGTGCTGACGTACACTATTTAGTGTTATATTACGATACAAGCATATCGTGATGCTTCCATTCAAATTTTTTAATATCTACAAAATTATTTTTTCCTTACATCTCAGCCTCGTTGTACTCCTATAGAAAATATATTTCACGAAAATATTGTGCAATAAAACTTTGCTCAACAATAAACAAAGAGTCTTATATGGTTCATTTTTTTTTTTTACTTTTCGCCAGAGTGTAACCGTAAATTATGGGCTTCTAACTTTGCCTGGTAAATAATAATTGCTGCTGATACTAAGTTACAAGAATTTAAGTATTTAATCCTTACCCTGCTAACGTGGAAAATATGGTGAGCTCCTAATAATGCCAGCAAATGGCAGATGGGATTTAACTCGCCGTATAAAGGGTTAAATAATCCGACTTATTATTCACACATTTGGTTCCACAACTGGCACCTAAGCCTACTTACTTACTTACTTACTTACTTACTTACTCCATGGTGCAGAGTCCTTCTTGAGAAGCTAACAGGTTTGCAGCTAGTCAACAAATTCCCCGCATTTCACGGAACCCGAAGGTTCATTACCGCACTCACAAGCGTCCGCCACCTGCCTCTATCCTGGGCCAGCCCAATCCAGTCCATATAGCCACATCCCACCTCCTGGAGATCCATCCTAATATTATCCACCCATCTATGTCTACGTCTCCCCAGTGGTCTCCTTCCCTCCGGTTTCTCCAGCAAGATCCTATACAACCCCCTCTCCTCACCCACACGCGCCACATGCCCAGCCCATCTCATTCTTGGCACCAAAGCCTACAGCACTACAAATTAGCTTTTGCCTACCTCTAAAGGCGCAAAATAAGGAGAAAAACCCAACAGGTCTATCTTTGTGGAAAATATCCAGCCGTGTTTACTATTAGACAAATTATAAACGGTCGTTTTAGATATTTTGTTGTATCTTCCTGCAAATGTTCTTGTAATGCCTTGCATGAGGGTGGCCTAGGTACAGGCTGAAATAGGTGAGGTTTATTTAATTGATTATATAAAACTGTATTGTTACGCTGAATAACTGCGGTGTGCCCAGTAGGCCTAATTCACACATCGCCCTATTATAAACAGACATATTGCAGAAAACACATATCACATTACTTCTATACTAATAATAGGTTCAGTAGCAAGATATTATTAAAAAGGAAAAGAAGTGAGATAATTTATCCTGCTGTTTTCAGTGCAGCAAATGACATTTTGTCTGCTACAGCCATCAAAACAAATGACAAATAATAAGCTTACCCTAGGAGTGCAGATTACTTACATTGCAGGCAGCTGTCATGTTACTTATTGTTCCAGACACAACGGCATGAATTTGAAGGCATGGAGCCTTACCCCACTCGCCTTTTAATAATGTTGCATGCATCAAAATCACTTAATTAATCATCACCATGACTTCCTTTTAAAATAGTGATGATTTTTCACACTACAAAAAATTTAACTAGTTTTAAAAAATACATTAATTGATGTCAATATATTAGGATGTAAATCGTACAAGATACCGACTGTATAACAGTCCCGATTTTGAATACTAAAAACCATAACTTCGTAACAATACTTGTGTAAGAATAAAGTCAACCTATAGTTATACATGTGGAACTGGCGACGAGTATTGTAGTAAATACATTCTGACCTATTACTACAGGGTGAGTCTCTCGCTAGAGCCCCCAAACTATTGTCTATGTATACAGTCGAACAGCGCGGGTTTCTCGTTCGTAAATACTGGCAAACGGGTTCATTTAAAGCATGCCAGACGGCATTTCGAATGGAATTTGGTGAAAGACGTGCACCATCGAAGTGTTGCATCCAGAAATTGGTTAAAAAGTTAGAAACAAGGGGAAGTCGATCTAACGCCTGCCGGCTTCTTTCTTTGGGGCTTACTGAAGGGCAAAGTGCACAAAAATACACACCGCACAATCGAACAACTCAAAGACGCTATACACCAAGAGATTCAAGCCGTCAACGTCGACACTTTGGGAAAAGTATTCCAGAATTTGGAGAAACGTATTAAAATGTGCTTGGATGTAAAAGGAGACCAGTTTCAGTTCGATTTTGAGCAGGTCCTGTTTCGCATCGTTCCCGGTATGTGTATAAAAATTTTCAAGTCATTATCTCAATAACATAATTTTTTATAGACAATAGTTTGGGGCCTCTAGCGAGAGACTCACCCTGTATAGAGACTATATTGAATTATTATTTCACCTTATGGGACGAAATAATATTCACATTAATTTTAGAAATTTCAACTGATTCATAGAATATTATCTGGCGCTGTTCAGTCGGGTTCTCATTCACGACTAAAAGCTATCACAGTCTGTCTGTTCGCGCCAATTAATGTAATGTTTGGCAATTATTGCCTTTTATATTACCATAAGTCCTGAATATTAAGTCTTTGTTCCAAATATGCTGCTTTCTATAGTGTCAAAAATTAATATAATGTATTAATAAATTTGTGCCGGTCCCAGTGGCCGCGCGGTCTAAGGCGTAGGTCTGCGGCCGCTCGCCTGCTGAGACTGTGGGTTCGAATCCCACAGAGGCTTTGGATGTTTGTCTGCCGTGAATGTTTTGTGTTGGCAGGTAGAGGTCTCTGTGACGAGCTGATCACTCGTCCAGAGGAGTCCTACTGACTGTGATGCGTCGTTGTGTGTGATCAAGAAACCTCAAGAATGGGGAGGCCATGGCCCGTGTTGGGCCGCAGCGCCAAAAAAAATTATGGTGAATTTTAATTAAGAAACTTTTATTATGAGTGACTAAACGGGATGCATTGCACTAAATTTACAATATTACATTCATCGAACTAATGTTATTCCAAATTCTAAAATTCCCCCAAAAAAGGCTTTTGACCATTCGTGGCAGTAAAAGGAAAATTACGCAGTTATTTGCTTATTAAGCATTTTTATGGGAGCTAACAGTCACACCAACAACAACAAAAAACCCGTATATCACAAAACACTGTGTTTCAGTAACGCGTTTAAAAGAGCCCGCCACATGTCCATATACTGACACAAATTAAACCAGTCTACAGAGTTCACCCGATTTACTCAACGTTGATTTTGACTATTATGTAAGCCTAGCCTTTCGAAATGTGCTGTGGCGAATATATTTTCCGAACAATGCGTTATGTATATTTCTCATCAACTTATGATCAGTGCAGTATTATCCACATTACTTAGTTCAATCATATAACAAATTTCGACTTTCTCAGTGCGCTATTTCTTCAGTTTCCCGCTGCTTTCTGTCTCTTAAAACAAACAGTTTTCTTGTTTAATTCTGACGTTTGGTAAAATAATGTCTCTTTTCTTTCAGTGCATCGAAACAAAGTAATTTATACTTATTCCAGCTGTAATTAACTCCTTAGGATGGGGTTTAATCAAGTTCTTTTGAGTGACGGAGATGAATATCAGGTTTTACATTGTTGTCAAGGCAGTTACAACACCGCGTAACATTACCAATGTCGTTGTACACACCCAACATATTCAGTGTTGTGGAAAACTTGCTCTTATCCACAACACATCAAGTCACTTGTTCGGCCGTATTAAGAGGCTTCCCCTCTTGTGCCCCCTGGGTGGCCGCGCATACATTACAACGTGCACGCACAGGGAGTGTCTTTTAATTTGTTTGCATATGCATTAAGCTTTGCCGAAAGCCACCGTCTCCTGTTAGCTGGATCACGTATGCGAACTACTTCTATTTATATATGCATACAATATCTGACTGAATATCCCCGTTCGTGGTATATGAGGTCGGAACTATGCTGAATAGCAGTAGAGGAGACTGGCTTAATAAGACTCATGGGGCGTTTCCTGTAATGCAGCTTAAAACTAAGGTAGCTTAATATTTATGATCTGGCTTAATATGACAACAACACCAATGAAGTCTCATAAGAAGTTAAACTAACGAAGTAATCGCACAGAGAATATTTAGATCTGTCAGAAAAGGTTGCAATCATTTACTGCAGGACGTTTTGGGCGAACTTAATTTACAGTTGTTAATATATAATTACATTCGTGGAAAGTGTAAAAGAGCGGTATATATATATATATATATTGTCCCTAACCATAGCACAGTTACAAATATCAGGAAACTGTGGTTTGATGCGAAGTTGCATTCTACCTGCGTCACTGGCGCGTCGGATGATCCAAAAGATATATGGTGGACTGCTTGAGGATTACGCCTTTGCGTCGAAACGCGTTGGAGTAGCTAATAAATAAGTGTAACTCAGCTTATAGGATTGTCCATTAAAAGGTAGTTTGAAAAAATGCTTATATGAATGAAATACAGGGTGTGGATAATGACAAAATGGCCTCTCGTATAATGTGGTAAGTGAATCTGAATCATTTCCTGTGGTTCTGGGACACATTCACATGAGTTAGCTGGACACAGCAACGAGAAGGTGTTTGTGCTTATGAGGAAGGGGTTGGGCGATTTTACTGGTAGCAGACTGTGTTTGAAATGTGATGGCACACCCGCAGAAACCAGATTTTGTCTTTCGGCGAAACGGAGGAGTCCATTTAAATCAGCGGGGGCGTCAGTTCAGTCGACTACTGGCAGCAGAGGTGTGCGCATCAGCGGTAGTAATGCTGGATACACCATGATCCAAGGTAGTGTGAAGGGTACTGGTTACCCACTCCATTCGCCAGTTTCCCCTTCACTTCCCCTCCCATGCGTCATCGTGTGTCATCACGTTTCAACTGGGGGGGGGGGGGTCTTTTTTAGGTTCTTTCTTCGTAAAAAAAAAAAGGAAAATTTCCCCCCTTTTCAGCCCCGGGGGCCTTTTCCAGCCGGACCCCCCACGTGGGGGGGAGGG
>Ga0131853_10010593_pt1 | contig 16862 bp, 21 predicted proteins | sample TergutLab28metaG_FD_92764 | JGI IMG/M metagenome (GOLD analysis project Ga0131853, IMG submission 92764) | Labiotermes labralis P1 segment gut microbial communities from Petit-Saut dam, French Guiana - Lab288 P1 (version 2) (version 2) | ecosystem: Host-associated > Arthropoda: Insects >...
GGGGTGATACGATACAACGAAATTACCCTTTATATGTACTCTATTCGCTTTATCAGTTAGTCAAAAGAACAAAGACAATTTTTTGTCGGTGATTATTGAGGCGAGGATACACCTGTTCCCATCTCGAACACAGAAGTTAAGCTCGTCATCGTCGATGGTACTGCCCGGGAAGCCGGGTCGGGAGAGTAGAAAGTTGCCGACTTTATGTACGCAGGAGAAGCGTTTTTCGCTTCTCCTGCTACTTTTTGAAGGTGCAAAAATGGTATTTTGTGCAAAATTGACTTTCATCCACCAAAAGAAAGCCTTTATTGACAAGGTAGTTCATTTTAGTTTTTGGGTATTCTTCGTAATTATTGTAGTTCACTTGCTGATTTGCAAGCAAATTATACAAAAAAGCATATCTTTCTTCTTAAAATATTTTAACATAGCAAAGCATACTTTAATTGCTACTAAAGATTTTTTTACAAATTTTCATTATCGACACATTGTAAATTTATATTGTATTCTTTTAGCAAATCTATCTTTGGAATAAATCTATTTTTGAAACCTATATTTTCATAAATTTCATAATGTTCGAGTTTTGAATACTTTTTCCGTAGAAAATTAGTTTTTTCTTCAAACACGTTTATAAATAATGTTTGCATAACCCCATCAAGTTTAGTTTTTATTATTTCTATTATTTGTAGGTTTTTGCTCCATAAGTCATAGACAGATTCTTTATTTATATTTGCAATGGAAAACGCTTTTTCTAACGTTAAGTCTAATAAGTAAGTATAGAAAGTGTAGAATAATTTGAAATTAACAAGATTTTCATTTTCTATAGAGCTGTTAATTGTATTCCATATCAAATCAAAATCGTTCCAATCATTTATTTTTCCAGCGCTTATTGCCTTTTTATAGATATATTCAACATTTGTAAAAACAAATTTTGTTAATTCATCTTCGTAAACATTTTTAATGTTGCCGTAATGATAACGCTTGAAGAACATTTCGTATTTTCTTTTTAAGAAAAAAACATAATTACCTTTTTCAATCAAATATACACACTTTTTTGCAACGTAAAACCTTAAATCAATAAATATATTTAAAATTACTCTATTGTCCCATTTCTTATAACTTTCTTCATACTCAAAACCTGGCAAAATAAACAAATCATTAAAAAGATTTATGTCCTCTAAAAAATTATCACAACCATTTTCTATTGCAGCATCAATAAATTTCATCCTATTATAACTTGTAAAAATTTCTTTGAATTTCCATATATTTTCGTCTATATTAGAGTGTTTTCGTGCTTTTTGTATATTTAGCAAAATTTTAGCAGAATTTTTGTAAATAAAACTATAAATATCAATTGCAAAATTTTCTTCTTTATTCTCTAAGCTTTTTAACAAGTGTTTGTAGAATACGTCATATATAATTCTGTAGTCGTGAAAATTTTCTGAATTTATATCCATGTAATTAAAAGCATTTACAAAATATTTATTTAATATTTCGTTTTTAGAAACAAATAATTCATCACATATAGCATTGTAAAAGTCTATGAATTTACTTTGGGTTTCGGATTCATAAGAATTATCAGAATATTTTATGTATTTAATATTTTTATTAGTCCAAAGTGCTAAAAGATAAAAGAGAGTATGTCCTCTAGCAATATCTTTATTCCTAATAATACTGAGAGAAATATGTAAAATAGCATCAATATTTGTTTCTTTCAAATAGACATAATTTTGTTTATACATTAAAAAATCTTGTTCGTTGGTTTTTTTTAATATATTTTTAATTACTTCATTGGTTTCTAAATACTTTTTAAAGTATACTATTAGAAGCAATGGTGATAAAAAAGAAATAAGAATAATTGTTGTCGGTAAAAAATTATACTTATTGCAGGGGTTTAAAAAGAAAAAATTCAAACATAAGATTAAAAAAGGAAAGGCTGTTAACAATATAAGAACCTTTGATTTTAATATTTCAATTATTAATTTTGTTGAATTAAATTTATAGTAATTTATTTGCAATAAAGCATATAACGCACCTATATTAAATACTGCAATAGCGATAACTAGCGACAAAGAATTCTGCATAATTGCAGAATAAAGGTTGTCATTTTTTATAGTTATGCTTGAAATAAAAAAAACAGCCAAAAAGCAGATAGATAAAATCTTCAAAACAAGTTGTGCTTTTTTGGGAATTTTTTTGTTATTGATGTCATTTAATTTTTGCTCCTTAAAATTTAACTCTGTCAGGGACATATCTGCGCATATTTAATCCTTAAAAAGACATAATGTTGATACCTCAAAATACTAAATGCCATTAACCTAAAGAGGCGACTTGTTAAAGTCGCCTCTAAAAAAGCAAAAAATACATTGTTTACAGTTATAAGTTTGTGATTTTTTTGAACGTTTGTCTAACGTTCTCAACTAATGTTTCTGCTGGGCTGCAAATAGATTTTGACAACAAAATTGTTGCAAAAAGTGTTTCAATCGTTCTGTTGCTTCTTACAGCATTAACCCTTGTAAACGGCAAGCCGTCAACCATGATAGTATTTCCTCCAGTAAATTGGAAATTTGTAAATTCTTGACTACCAACAAAAACGCGCACAGTATTACCTGTCTGCGACCAAGTAAACGAATGCACACTGGTTATACAGTCAGAAATAAACGTCCACGTCCCAGTGCCATTAGGATTGAAGATCATCGTGCTACCATTGCAAATATTTATTTGCAAATCCCAAGTTCCGACAATGCTGTTATTGCCTCCACCTATAATGACATTGCTTGTTCTTGTAAACACAAATACGTCTCCGGAAATTACAAATGTAGTGGTTAATGTATTTCCTTGTATAGCAAACGTTATTGGTGTTCCTTCAACTTCAAAAGCATTGGAACCATTTGTCCAACTGCCGGTATGCGTAATCTGCCAAATGTTATTAAACCTGCCCAAAAATTCAACAGAGCCGTTTTGGCGAAAAACAAAGGCAGCCGAGCCATCGGGAGAAACCCACGCTTCATTTACACCATTTGCAGGACTAATGAAGAGGGATGAAACTGTTGCATTTATAGTCGCAGAATGATTGCCCTCGCCACGATTATTTACTGCGGTTATTCTGTAATGCCAAGTTTCATCCGAAGACGGTCGGTCGTCGAAAAAACTGTTCGAGTTTACTACAATATAATTCGCTTCGGTAAAACTATTCGCCGAATTTCGTGAGTAATAAATAATGTAAGCTCGTGCTCCCGATATTGCATTCCAAGTGATATTTATACCGGAAGAAGTAGCAGTTGCACTCACATTTGTTGGTGCACTAGGCAAATTTTGATTTACGCTATCCGTTCTTGTCGTAAATGTAATTTCTTCAAAAACAAATCTGTTTCCGTTAAAATGAAAATTCGCTCTCCACCCATCTCGAAATACAACGTGAATTGTTGTTCCTGCCACACTCCATGTAAACATATTTGGGTAAATTCCATCACCATCATTTTCCCAAAGTATTCCCGTGTAATCAGAATTAAAAACGACTTCGTAGGTTTCACCCCAATCACATTGCCCTTGCCAAATTCCAACAATGTTGTTATTGTTGTTTCCGACAGTTCCCCCGTTGCCACTGCCGCCGCCGTCGTCCGAACACCCCGTAAACACACAGGCGGCAAACGCTACCGCCAACCAAAACATTTTTGTAAACTTCCTCATTCCGAAATCCTCCTTAAATTAAGTTGTTAATAATACAGAAACGAAGCACTTCGGAATATAAAAAAAGGCGCACCCCGTTTCCCTATCAATTTCCGTTCTACGAGGTCATCGCCAAAACCTATTACGTCGAAAAATAACGAGAAAGGAATGTGCCTGATATAGACACAAACCATTCTCATTTTCTCACGTAATTGAATATTGGCGATATTCGTAGAAGAGAAAATGAAAAATTCATTTTTTGTTTCAAAGAACGAGGAGAAAATAATTTTTATTTGTGGTGTGGTGGGGAAGTTTTTTGATTTTTGAGTTTTTTTGTTGAAATCTCGACTTCGGAAAAACTTCGGAAACATCGGAAATCATCAGGAAAAAAGTTTTGTTTATTCGACAAACACATATTTTACAGGCTTGATTTCTCCTGTTTTTTCAGCCAGAAAATCTTGCGCGAGTCAAATTGTGAGCCAATTGAGCCAATTATGAGCCAATTATTTCGTAATAACTACCTGCGCCTCTTCCTGTGTTTGTTAAAATATGATAATTTTCAACTAATTCAGATAAATCTCTTGTAGCAGTTGGTTTTGCCACAGAATTAATCTCTTGATACTCTTTATTAGTAATTCTCCCATTATTTTGCACGTATTTTACCGCCTCAATCTGCCTCTCGTTCAAACCCAAACTCTCTAATTCCTCTTTTGAAAACCTGTCTTTGAACAATTTGGCGATAAAACCGCCGCCGTCTTCTTCGAGAATTGGGGTCGGCAAACCTGCCGCTTTGCAGGAATCGACGATTTTCATAATGCCGCTGCCCCACGAATCAATAAAGCCGCCTTTGAAACACGCCTCTGCAAGAATCGGGTTTCGAGGATAAGAAGAATGAAATTGTGTTAATTGATTTAATGTTATGCCTTCGGGTAATTTGCCGTGATTCCAGACATAAAGTTTGTTGTCGTAAACGCGAATTTGAGTGGGCGCGCCCATATAATTTCGGTGAATAAGCGCATTTAGCAATATTTCGCGCAATGCTACGATGGGATATTCAAGCGTTTCAATGCGGTTCATTCCTTCAAAAGAAATTTTACGTATCAAGAATTTATGGTCGAGTTGGCGCAGAATTTTATCCAAAACCAAAATAATATTGCCCTCTTCGGTTTCTTGAAATTTTATTTCAAAATCGTTGTCGGCGAATTTTCCGATTTTAACAAAAGTATTCGGATAAAAACGCCCGGGATCTTTACCGAACAGCACAATTGCGGCGCGTTTAAGTTGTCCGTTGCTTGCCAAACGCAATTTTTCCAGCAATTCGGGAATCGATAAGCCGTCAATATCAGGCAAACGTCCCGCTTCTTCTGCTTTTCGCAAATAAATTTTAACTGTGCGCTCGTCAATGTCGTCAAATGTTGCGCGGGTTTCAATAACGTCGTCCCAAGTGTGCCCTGCACGTTTAAGCAAAAATTCGTTTAATGCCGCCCCAGTTAATTCCTGTTTTACACTGCCGCTACGATAATAATACCTGCCGCGCAAAGAAATCGGCACGGAATACGGCAATACAAGTATTTCAATAAAATACTTGCTGTCTTCTTGTAAAAGATTTACTTCTGCGGTAATTCCCATATTGTTCTTTATTTTATTGGGAATTTCGTCCATTAAGCGTTTGGTATCGTCCACGCCGATAACGTTGCCGCCGTCGTTTTTACCGATATAAATTCGTCCGCCTTGCGCATTGGCAAAACCGCAAACCCATTTAAGATAATCATCGTGCCAACTTTGTTTGTATTCGACGTTTTGTTGCTCGGGCATTTAATCACCTGCCTTTTTTGTAATAATATTCGTGGAAAATACGTTGTTTTTGAGAGGGTTTTCGGAAGTATTTCGTTTTTGCTGAAATTTGTTGATAATATAGATTTTTGCTTTTGCTTGTTTATACGCTTTTCCTTTTTTGAAATCGAACTCAATACTGGTCGGTTTCCATACTTATATCAAGGTTATATGCTTCATTATTCCTTTTTTACTGCGGCAGATACTATATTTATAGTGAAAACAACTTTAAATAAGGAGATTTTTTATGAGTACTTATATTGAAAAAGCTAAGCAGATATTGGAAAAGGCTAATGCAGAGTTTATTGAATTATGTAGAACGGTTTCAATTGGGTAAGAGGTTATCGCCAAAACAGCCAGTATGGTCAAGTTTTTATGGGAGAGAACTTGTCGAAAATTCTTTCAAATGATAACAAGGGACGAGTGTCATTTCCGCTGAAAATGTATATGAATTAAGATCACTGTTGCCGACGAAAAAAATTTTCGGTGATTTAAGAAATAAATTCGTTTTTGATGAATTTTCTTAAATTTTTTTGCAATGGCAAAACGTATTTTCTCCATCAAAAATAAAACCCAAAAAATTTAACAAGGGAGCAATTATGCCAAATGCTGTTTTTTACGTTTCTTTCAAACTCAAAAAAGGAGCGTCTGTGCCTGATTTTTTAGCGGCGGCGCAAAAATTGAACGACGAGCATATTTCCAAGCAAAAGGGCTATATTTCGTGGAAGCAACTCTATGACGACAAAACTAAGACCTGGGCGGACATTTGCACGTTTGAAACAATGGAAGACGCAAAGAATTTCGAGGAAACGTCAAGCAAAAATCCAAGCGAATTTGCGAAAAAATTCTATTCGTTCATTAATTTTTTCTCTTGCAAACAGCATTTCTTTATTGTTGAAAGAAGCTATGGAAACTAAACGGATTTGTAAGAATAAAACAAGGAGGACAAAACAATGAAACGATGCGAATGGTGCTTGGGGTCGGATTTGTATATGCAATATCACGACAAGGAATGGGGAACGCCCGTATTTGACGACAACAGACACTTTGAATTTTTAACTTTGGAGGCGGCTCAGGCGGGATTAAGTTGGATAACTATCCTTAAAAAGAGAGAGAATTATCGGCAAGCGTACGATAACTTTGACCCGCAAAAAGTCGCGCTTTACGGCGAAGAAAAAAGAGCCGAACTATTGGCAAACGCGGGAATTGTTCGCAATCGATTAAAAATCGACTCTTCTATAAACAACGCTCAAAGATTTTTGGAAGTTCAAAAGGAATTCGGCAGTTTTTCAAATTATATCTGGAGTTTTGTCGGCGGAAAACCTGTTGTCGGAAACAGAAAAACACTCGAAGAAATCCCAGCAAAAACAGAAATTTCGGATAAATTGTCAAAGGATTTGAAAAAAAGAGGTTTTCGATTTGTGGGAAGCACGGTTATTTATTCGCATTTACAAGCGGCTGGATTGGTAAACGACCATTTAACGGACTGCTTTCGCTTTGGGGAGTTGATGGCGTAAAGGCGCCCCCCTCTTGTTTTATTAAATCACAATGTGCGCACTATTGTTCTTGCTTCGTTGAGGGAATAATTATCAATTTTTCGTCAATCTCTCACAAAATTCCCCAAAAAACAAAAACTTTCCAACTTTATCTCAAAACAAATATTATTTTCTCTCCGTTCTTTGAAAGAATAATGTTTTTTCATTTTCTCTTGTGTGAATATCTCCAATGTTCAATATTACTGAGGAAATGAGAAAAGGTGTGTCTGTCTAGGCACGCTCTTTTTCTCATTTATTTTCGAGTAATATAGGTTTTGGAGATGACCTCACACAACGGAAATTGTGGGAAACGGGGTGCGCCTTTTTTATTCTGAAACACTCCGTTTGAATTTGCAAGTAATGTTTTTTAATTAACCAAAGGAGTGTTTTTTTATGAGCTTCAAAAAAATGTTGGTTTTGGCGGTGATAGTTGCCGCGAGTGTGGTGTGGGCGCAGTCTGCGCAAAGTCGAAGCACGGTCGGAGTTATTGTAGATGTGGAAAGCGGTAGCAGTGTTGGCAATGCTGCGACAGGACGAATGCACACAATTCGATTTAATTCGGGTGGCGGAACTGCTCCTGCTAATTTAACAGGTATGAGAGGAGACGATGTAGTATTACCTTCTACAACAAGGCGCGGCTTCACTTTTCTCGGTTGGTTTCCCTCGCCTGAAGGCGGGCGTAGCAGAGGTCAAGCGGGTGATATTTACCAAATTATCAGCGATGCAACCCTATATGCTCAATGGGAACAAAATGTTCAAGCAACACCGCCACCACCATCCGCACAACAACGTTCCGCGCCAACGCAACAACGCACAATTAGATTTGACAGTCGCGGCGGAACTGTTATCGCCAATATCACTGTTAATGTTAGAAATTGTGATAGTGAGCCAATTATCTGGACACGATTACCATCTACAAGCAGAAGCGGTCATACTTTTATAGCTTGGTATTGTGTAAGTGGTATCTTCGTGGGTCAAGGCGGCACGTCGGTCTTGGTTGAACGTTGGGGTAATGATAGCACTTCAATAATAGTTCCACTAGTCGACGGCAACGGGCAAAGAGGAACTCGTTTTCGCAACAGAGAACCACTCATTGCTGTTTGGAGAGAAAATAACCCTAATACTGCCGTTCATCCTATCGTAGGAACTTGGCGAAGAAGTGATGGTCGTATGACACTGGTATTTAATTCCAATGGAACAGGGTTTAGTTTACGTTGTCGTAATTTTGCTAGCTTAGGGGACTCGTTTACTTGGAAAGATAATGCCGGGACAATAGAACTTTATATCCCTAATGGTAGAATAGAGCGTATTGCTTACAGCGGCGGAAACCAATTGCAAAGCGAATGGGGAGTATTTGGAAGAACTGAATGGAGAAATGATTTTTTGCCAAATTTTTTACTCTGAAATTTCCGAAATAATCTCCGTTATTCTGTCGAAATCGCAGGAATTCGCAACGGACAAATAATAATTTGCCCGTTATTTCCACCATTTTTCGTAGAGACACGACACTAGCGCCTCTTTTCTTTTTGCACAAATAGTATTTTTCACCTCGAAAACAAGGATTCTGCCGGAAATATTCCGGAAAAGCGAAACCAAAGGAGGAAAAACAATGAAATCATACAGGAAAGAACTGACATTCAACACCGCGCACCGTCGGGAATTTATAAATATTACTCCCGACATTAACGATTGCTTGCGTGAAAGCGGCATAAAAAGAGTGCTGATGAAGATTATAGGCGAGTAAAGGAGAATTTTGACTTATGAAAACAATAATAATTTACACTACCAAACACGGTGCAACAGGCGAAATTGCGCAAAAAATTGCAGACAAAATAGGCGGCGCGCTTATTCATAATTTGGGCGACGGCGCCGCTCCGTCTCTTGCGGAATTTGACTGCGTTATTATCGGCAGTTCGCTTTATGCAGGCGGGATTAACAGGCAGATGAAAGCGTTTCTGAAACAAAATTCAAACGTATTGCAAGAAAAGAAAACAGGGCTTTTTGTAAGCGGTTTGGAGCCGAGCGAGGAAAAGAAATATTTTGAAAGTAATTTTCCGACGGACATTCTGAAATCGGCGAAAGCGACAAGTTTTTTAGGCGGAATATTCGACCCGCAAAAAGCAAGTGCAATGGAGCGAATGATGTTAAAAGCCGTCGCCAAATTGTCTGACTACACCAACACAATCGACGACGAAAAAATCAAAGAATTCGCGGAGACGATAAAAGCGTAAATTTTTTTAATTTGTAGAGACGTAATGCTTTACGCCTCTATTTGTTTTGCACAAAACGTATTTATTTTCGCTAAATATTAAATAGGAGAAAATTTCACAAATGAAAAAGAAAATCATAGTAATCGGCGGCGGCATTGCGGGTTTAAGCGCGGGAGTATATGCGCAAAAATGCGGATTTGCCACCACAATTTTGGAAAGCCACAGCATTGCCGGCGGAAACTGCACGGCTTGGAAACGCGGCGGCTATCTTTTTGAGGGCGGAATGCACTGGCTGGCAGGTTCAAGCAAAAAAGAAGCCCTGAATAAAGCGTGGCGACACATCGGCGCGCTTAACGACAGCGTTGTCATTAACTACAAAGAGCCGTTTATAGAATTTGACTACAAGGGCGTGCCCGTGCGGTTTTATCGAGATGTAAATCTTACCGAAAAATATTTGATTGAATTGTCGCCCGCCGACGAAAAACAAATCCGAAAACTTTGCGCTTGGATAAGAAAACTGCAAAAATTATCTATGCCGATTACCGATTTGCGCGGCGTAAAAACAACAAAAAAAGCCCGTGCTTCGCTTTCGCAGTTATTTTCAATTTTGCCTGCTATTAGCGTTATAATGAAACTTTCTCGGTTTTCGAGAGAAGAATTCATAAACAGTTTTTCTCACGAGGGAATACGCGAACTTATCCGTGGGTTTACATTTGAAAAAAGCGGGATTATGCCGTTGGTTTTTACTATGGGAGCGCTCGCGCGCGGCGACGGCGGATTTCCTGAAGGCGGCTCGCTTCCGTTTGCTCAGCGCATAGTGGAAACATTTACGAATTCGGGCGGAAAACTCCTCCTGAAAACGCGAGCCGAGCGCGTAATCGTCGAAAACGGCAAAGCAACGGGCGTTATCGCAAACGGAGAAAAACTGCTTGCCGACACGGTAATTATCGCCGCCGATACAATGGCAATCGACCACCTTTTTGACACGCCTCTAAAATCAAAATGGCTCGACGAAATGAAAGCGACAACTAAGCCGACTATGGCGACATTTGCATCATTGGGCATTAACGCCGACCTTGGCAAGTATCATTATTATTATGCTTTCAAATTAAAAACGCCTATATGTTTCGGAGGCAAAACATTCGAGTTTATAAATGCAAGCAATTACGCGGGCGATACCGTATATTCACCGCTCGGCAAAACCGCAATGACAATTCAGCTTCCCGAAGATACCTACGATTTCTGGAAAAAGGCAAAAGACGAAAACCGCTACGAAGAAGAGAAGAAAAAACTCGCCGCCGCAGTGGTTGAAGCAATTTCGGCGCAAATTCCCGAAGCCGCCGGAAAAATTGAAGTCATAGACATCGCCACCCCGCTGACCTACGAGCGATATTGCGGCAACTGGAAGGGCTCGTGGATGACCGAAATGACAAAAGACATGAAAATGAAAACTTATCCGCCTTTTATAAACGGACTTTCGGGCGTTTATTTTGCAGGACATCGTATGTCGCCTCCGGGCGGTTTTCCCGTAGCGCTTATGAGCGCCCGCGCCGCCGTGCAGTGCTTGTGCAAAGATACAAAAACTTTATTTGTAAGCGAGGAGTAAAAATGAATAAACGGTCGCAAAGTCAGTTGGCCTATTGAGTGGGGATAAAATTCACCGAAAACGGAAAACCCAAAAAATGGCGTTATGCAATACCGATTGGGGTTTGTGGCTTAGTATTTTTTGACGAAAACTATATCAAAGCAACTCCGACTCTGTCGATATGCTCGCGCAAATCTTTATTTTGTATTAAATTGTAAAGCGATAAATCAATTTTCCACGGCAAATTCAGTTCGTCTAATTCAACGCTTGTTTCTACCAGATTTCTGTGATTAAGATTGCCTTTTAGCGTTAAATCAATATCCGACCCCTCCCGATAATTCCCTTTTGCGCGCGAGCCATAAACAACAGCACTTTCAATATTGTTTTGGTTTAACAACACTTTTTTTATTTTGCTGAGCGTTTCTTGTTCAAGCCCAAGCATTATTACGCTCCTTTGGGTAAATATTTACAAATTTCTGTGCGAAGACCGATAAACAAGTGAATATAATCGGAAACAATAAATGAACTTATGGCGTCGGCAACAGTTTCGTCGTAAGTGTGTGAAGTTCTGTTGCGGTCTTCTATCATAGCCATCCACAGTTTGCCGTTTGTTATTATGTTTTCAGCAAATGCCAAACGAAAAGTGTCTTTTGAACCGTGGATGTCGGAAAATCCTTTTGCGTTAAGGTAATCTCGCAAAAGTTTCCACGCCAATTCAAATGTAAATTCAAACCCTTGTATAAGTCCTTGTTCTTCCAAATCACTCAAAGGTCGCGTATTAGATAACTCAACCGCACTTTCAAGAGTTTTAAGGGCTTTGCAATAACTGTTATAGCGTTGAACCCAGCGAGTATCCGTCATTTTTTCTCCTTTTTTTCAAGATTTGTCCGCAGATAAAATACTATTTGGATAAGAACTAAGTGAGAGAAAGATTGTTTTTTGTTAAATTTCAGTTTATGGCGAAACGTATTTTTCTACCTCAAAACAAGGATTTTGCCCGAAATATTCCCCAAAAACAAAACAAGGAGGAAAAAAACAATGAAATCATACAGAAAAGATATGAGGTATCAGCAATGACCGAAAAAGAAAAAATGCTCGCGGGCGAACTATACACCGCCTCCGACGAAGAACTTCGCCGCGATTTTCTGAACGCTCGCAGAATAACGCGCCTCTTTAACGCCACCATCGAAGACGAAACCGAGCAAAGAGAAGAATTGTTAAGGCAACTTTTTGGAAAAGTCGGCGAAAATATATACATTGAGCCGCCTTTTCGTTGTGATTACGGCTGTAATATCTCGGTAGGCGACAACTTTTACGCCAATTTCGATTGCATTATTCTTGACGTAAACAGAGTGAAAATCGGTAATAATGTGTGGTTTGGTCCTCGCGTTTGCGTTTACACGGCAGCCCATCCCATAGACGCCAAAACCCGAAATTCAATGCTCGAATTCGGCAAAGCGATAACAATAGGCAACGATGTCTGGATTGGCGGAAACGTCGTGATAAACCCCGGAATAACCATCGGCAACAACGTTGTTATCGGCTCGGGCTCTGTTATTACCAAAGATATTCCCGACAACGTTGTCGCGGCTGGAAATCCTTGCAAAATTTTGCGGAGGATAGATTAAAAAAAGTAAGTTTTATGATAAACTTAGACAAATCCATACAAATCTTAGTTAACAATTACTCAAACACCCGCAAATGCGGGAAGCCGTTGTTTATGTCATTGAGGTTGGAATATTTTCACACTACTCAATAAATTCCCGAACGCATAACCAACCCAGTCCAATCACTACCAAAGCGATCAGTAATCCTTGTGCTATAAAATGCGCGCGCTCCATTCTTTGAACAATTCTCTCTTCGTGCCAAACGCTTACAACGGGCTCTACTGTTGTTGTTCTTTGATGACTGCCTGCATCTAATCTTGACCTTGATACAACTAAATTGTTTTCAATATTACTGCTTTCGATATATTGTTGCACGTCAAAATTATCCCAAGTTTCTGTGATTTTGTAAGTAGTCGAAGACCTTCGTTGTCTTTCTATAATTAAAATTCGCGTTGGATCGTCGGGGTCTTGAATTCGGATTGTTCTTCGCGCTTCAATTGGCAAAACGGCGATGAGTAATATCAATGCTAATATTTTCATAGATTTTCCTTTTAGTTTTCTGTTTAATCCACAACAATTTCACGTATTGCTTTTTTAATTTTTTGAGTGCGGCGCAGTTTTTTTATTGCATTATCTTTTAACAGGCGCGCCGTCTCGCGAGTAAAACCCAAGTCCTGCCCGACTTCTTCCAATGTGCAATTTCCTTCGTAGCCGATACCGTAAAAGCGGCAAAGCACATTATATTCGCATTCGCTCAAAAAGTTGTGCAAAATCTCAGTGAATTTCTTCGTTATTTGATTTTTTTCAGTTATTTCGTATGGACTTTTTGCAAGTTCATCAGCGATTAATTCATCGACTGTGCAAAGCGAACAATGACAACTACTCATTTGCAACAAATCTTTGTCTTCTCTGATTTTCTTAAATATTGAAGGACGAACATAATAAAGAAAGGCATACGTAGAAAATCGAAAGCCATTTGCTTTTTTTTCATCAAATTCTTTTATCGCTGTAATAAGTGCCATATTTGCCACGCTTATCAGTTCAGACAAAGGAAGCCATTGATATTTATGGTGGAAGTACAAAGCAGTGCTGAAAAATTTTCGCAAATTTCCTTTCAAAAGTATTTCTTCTGCGCTACGAACATCCATTTTCATTTGCAGGCGCGCTTCTTTTTCCTGTTCAATTGTTAAAAAAGAAAACCTGTCTATATCTTTCACATATAAGTTTAAACTTTTTTCGTTTGAAACGCCGTGTTTCTCAAAATACAGCATCAAAAATTCTCCAATGCTCGTCAGTGGCATTGTTCCACGCTTCGTCAAAACTCATACCATAACTCCTTTTTAATTTTCCAAATCTTCCAAATACTGCTGTTTAAGCGAATTTCCTTTTTCTCTGCCGTAAAAATAGTGAGTAATCGGAAAATCCGTGCCGAAAAGCACTCGCTCGCCAAATCCCGCATTTTTCACAATATCAATTCTTTCTTTAGAAACAAATGCCGTATCGCCGAAAACGTTTGCGTGTTTTTTCATCATTTCTACGGTTTCGGCGGCGGGACGACAATGCGCAAGTATTATTTGAGCGTTTGAATATTCCCCAAAAAACTGCTCAAATCGGTTTGGGCTATCAATACCGCTTTCGCCCGTGTGAATTTTTATCGGCAATTTGCGTTTATCTGCATAATCAAAAATTTCGTGCAAAATATCCGTTTGCTTTGTGTCGTTTTCAAAATTCCAATTGTTTCCAAACGGATGAAGTTTGAAACCGCCGTAATTTAGTTCGCTCATTGCCGCTTCTATTTTTATTCCCTGATTTATATAATCGGGAACAAACCAAAAAAGTGGTGTTGCTCTGTCCGCATATTCCCTTTGACTTGCCTCGATTTCCTTAAAAACTTGCGCATATTTCACATCAAAAATACAAGACGATGTCGAAGAATAACGAATTTGAGTGATTTTTCCGCTTGCAAAAATTGCCTCGAATACCCGCTCAAATTCGTAATATTCTTCCTCAAATTGCCCGATGTGAATGTGCGTGTCAAGCATTTTGCAGTTTCGCTTTCCAGTCCAAAACAATTTCGCGATTAAGTTTTGCCACCTTGCAAAAATGTTCGTTTATTGCCAATGGGTCGCCGTCGGGGTGTTCGTTGGCGTTGCGCACCATACACATCGCACAAAACGCTTTATCTTCGCATTTTACGCAATCGGGAAAATCTTTCATTCGCAAACCACGCAAGTATTTTACCTTTTCGGAATTATCCCAAATTTCTTGCAATGGCGTTTCTTTTAGATTACCGACAACATAACTTTGCCAGCCCGCGCAAGGATACACATTGCCGTTTGCCACCATACAAATAGACGAAATGCCAACCCCACAAACAATATCGTTGCTTATATCGCGTTTTTCTTCTTCAGCAACATTTGCCTCGCTCATTGTTTTTTGATATTCCGTGTCATTTTCGATAATGTCGTTAATGACTTGTCCGACTTCGTCAAGCGAAAGACGATTATCCAAATTCTGTGTTGTGCTGTCGTATTTTCCCATCATAATGTAGTCGGTTATGGCGCGTACTTTGTGTTTTTGCGCCCAATTCAGCACATCAACGTAGCAATTTTTGTTTTGCTTCATTGTCGGACAACTGATTTGCAAGGGAATATCATTTTCGATAAGTTTAAGAATTGCCGCTTTGGTTTTCTCAAAACTTCCCTCTAATTGACTGATTTCATCGTGAATTTCGGGCTTCATAGAATAAAGCGAAACCTGAACGCTCGATAGCCGATTTGCTTTCATTTCGGCAATAATTTCGTCGGTAAGCAGGGTTAAATTGCTCAAAATATTCACCGAAAAATCGTATTCTTTACATTTGCGCAAAAATTCGCAAAAATTTTCGTGCAACATCGGCTCTCCGCCGCTTAAAGTTAGAGATAAAAGCCCCATTTCTTTGCATTGTTCCAAAACATTGTAAAAAAGTTCGGGCTCAATGTCTGTATCTTTGTTCTCGTGTGGGATATAACAATGCAAACATTTTTCATTGCACCTGCTCGTAAGTTCGATTTGCAAACTTGTTAAATGCGGCTTCCCCTTAAAATGCTCTTCTAAAAATTCCTGCGTTGATTTTTCGGCGCGCATAATTATCGGCGAAAAGTCGTTTTTTATTGTTTTGGGCTCTATTACAGAATACGAAAATCGCGTATCTTTTTGGTTGCATTCTTGCGGAGTTTCGCCCGAAACTATAAAGCCGTCTGCTTCGAGTATATCGTAAAATTCTTTTGCATCGGCTTTTATAGTTTCAATATCAACGCCAACAAATTTCTCAAGAATTTTTGCCGCAAGTTCGTCCAGTGTTTGCGGAATTCGCGAAAGCGCGGATAAAAACACCGCGCCCGACTGCGAAACAACCCTGTCGCCAAAGTCGCTTTTGTTGGTGATGTAGCCAACGTCGTTGTAAAGACGAATAAATGTGTCAAATTTCTGACGGTAGAGCATTTATTTCTCCTTTGCATTTTTCAATTTGTCTGTCAATAAAAATTCCCTTGCCGACAAAATTGCTTTTATCGGCAGGGAATTCAAATTTGCTGGTATTATGCTCGTTGAGCATTTTTTTCCCTTTGGCTCATTTGGTTTTCTCTGGCATCTAATTGCTTTTCTCTATCGTCTAATTGTTGTTCTCGGACAGACAATTGCTTCTCTCTCTCATCCAGATTTTTTTCTCTTTTCTGCAACAGAGTTTCTCTATTTGCAAAATCTTGTTCTTTTTTATCCATTTTGTTCTCCTTGTAAAAAATATTAAAAAGCCCGTTTTTTTTAGAGAAACGAGCATAAAACTCTTTTTGTGAAAATTAATACGTTCTTTCACAATTTTTACAGCCCTGAGGACCAATAGGACCACCAGAATTCTGCGCTGGGCAACCCGCCGCAAACGAACCTTGTGCCGCATTTTGCGCTACAATTTCAGGTTTTACGTATGACATATTTTTCACCTCCTTTCTTTGATTTAAGGTTAAAAATTAGTTTAATCTCAACTTTCCCCGTTGTCTATTGTATTACTACTAATGACTGCCTCTGCTTTTTCATCGGTATCAGCAACCGCTAAATCCATTAAATAGTCAATATCCTCAATAGACATAATACTAAGCCATTTACGTTGCATTTCGAGCGGTATTAACTGCTCCATATTTCTCTCCTTTTTGAAAAGTTAAATTTTTCCGAGTCCCATTTCTCTCATCTATTCACGCCAATCCTTTCGGAATAGGTAAATCTTCGTCCGCTGATACCCACTGCCTCAACAACAATCAAATACGTTCCATTGGCGACAAATCTGCCTGATTGGTTTTGCAAATTCCAGACGATTGCGTTTTGTAGGGGCGGGGTCTGCCCGCCCAAATCGCCGTTCGTTCTGTTTTCAGGGCGGGCAAACCCCGCCCCTACA
>Ga0131853_10010594_pt1 | contig 16862 bp, 10 predicted proteins | sample TergutLab28metaG_FD_92764 | JGI IMG/M metagenome (GOLD analysis project Ga0131853, IMG submission 92764) | Labiotermes labralis P1 segment gut microbial communities from Petit-Saut dam, French Guiana - Lab288 P1 (version 2) (version 2) | ecosystem: Host-associated > Arthropoda: Insects >...
CGCGCGGCCGATACGATCGCGATCTGGTGTGCGTTCTTCATGTGTCTGCTGGCGGTGTATGCAGCGTTTAGCTGGTTGCCCACCATGCTGACGAACGAGGGCATGTCGGTTCAGCGTGCCGGTTACGGGCTGACGCTGTATAACCTCGGCGGCGCGCTGGGCGCGCTCGTCTGCGCATTCATCATCGGGCGGTTCGGCTCGCGTGTGCCGCTGATGCTGTGTTGCGTGGGCGCGGCGGCCAGCGTGTGGCTGCTGATGACCGTGAACGTCGCGCAGAACGTCTCGATGACGATGGCCGCGTTCTTCGCGCATGGGCTGTTCGTCAATGCCGTGCAGGTGGCGATGGTGGCGCTGTGCGCTCACGTGTACCCGACGGGCGTGCGGGCGACCGGTACGGCTTCGGCGTTTTCGTTTGGACGCGTGGGGTCGATCGTGGCTGCGTTTGCGGGGGCGGCGGTGATTACTGCCGGAGGGGCTTCGTCGTATCTGCTGATGCTTGGGGCGGCGATGGCGGTCGTGCTGGTTGCGCTGGCTTGTGTGCGGCGGCATATTCCGCGGCGGGGTTAAGAGGTCGTTTCAAATGCAGACGGGGCCCATAAAGGGCCCCGTCTGCATTCCACCAGAAACAATCAGTGCTGCGAAACAGCCAGCAACGTATCGATCTTCTCATCCTGCGCCAGCAACTCAGCCGCGGTGCTCGAATGAATCACCGAACCGCGCTCGAGCACCACCGCATCATGCGTGATACTCAACGCCTTACGCGCATTCTGCTCGACGAGAATCACAGAAAGCCCTTCATCGCGAATAATCTCCGAGAGAATCCGCATCAGATCCTGCACGATGATCGGTGCAAGGCCCTCAAGCGGTTCGTCGAGCAACAGCACCTTCGGATTGAGCATCAGCGCGCGGCCGATGGCCAGCATCTGCTGCTCACCGCCGGAAAGCTGATCGCCCATATTGGCGCGCCGCTCTTCCAGACGCGGAAACATCTTGTAGATACGAGCGAGATTCCACGGACCCGGCACGGCGATCGCAGTCAGATTCTCTTCGACCGTCAACGAGCGAAAAATATTGCGCTCCTGCGGCACCCAGCCGATCCCGGCCAGCGCGCGCTGATACGGCTTGAACCTGGTGATGTCTTTGCCGTCGAGCCAGATGCGCCCGGCAAAACGGCGCGTATGACCGACGATCGTATTGATCAGCGTGGTCTTGCCCGTACCGTTGCGGCCGAGCAGCGCGAGCGCTTGCCCCTGACCCAGCGTCAGGTCGATGCCCCGCAGGACCTTGGCCTCGCCGTAGCCGGCCATGATCCCTTCCAGTTTCAGCAACTCAGGCATATTCGCTCCCCGCCAGTTCCTCACCCAGATACACCGCTTTCACGCGAGGGTCGCGGGCGATCTCGGCACACGTGCCCTCGGTGAACAGCCCGCCGCTGACGAGCACCGAAATGCGCGTGGCGAAACTGAACACGAGATCCATGTCGTGCTCGATCAGAAGAATGGTCACGTCGTCCGGCAACGCGGCCACCGTATTGAGAATCTCGCGGCGCTCGCCATCGGGCACGCCGGCCACCGGTTCGTCGAGCAGCAGCACGCGCGGTTTCGCCGCGAGCGCGAGAGCGATTTCGAGCAGACGCTGCTTGCCATAGGGCAGCACGCGCGTCTCGCGATGCATCTCGTCGAGCAGATTGCATTGTTCGAGCAGCGACGCCACTTCGTCCATGATTTCGCCGCGGCGGCCGAGCGCGCGCAGGAAATGCCCGCCGAGTCCGTCACGCTCGGAGATGGCGACGGCCAGCGATTCGGCCGGCGTCATGTGCTTGAAAAGCTGATTGATCTGGAACGTACGCACGAGACCCGCACGGGCGCGCTTGTGCACCGGCAGCGACGTGATATCGCGGCCTTCGAGTTCGATGCGGCCCGAGGTGGGCATCAGCACGCCGGTCAACTGATTGATCAGCGTGGTCTTGCCTGCGCCGTTGGGCCCGATCAGCGCCTGGCGCGCGCCTTTCTCGACCGTGATCGACACATCGTTGGTCGCGACGAGGCCGCCGAAGCGTTTGACGAGGTTGAAGGTCTGCAGGGCAATCGTCATGCTTCGGTCTCCTTGCCGTTGTCCCGACTGCGGCGGAACCACGTCCAGGGACGCACGAGCCGCTCGTGACCGACGAGCACGATCGTAACGAGCAAGAGCCCGATCCAGAACTCCCAGTATTGCGGCGTGATATCGGCAACCCAGTTCTGCATGAACTTGAATACGATCGCACCGATGATGCCGCCATACAGATAGCCCGCGCCGCCGATCATGACCATCAACAGCACGTCGGCCGAGCGGTTGAAGCCGAGCACGTCGAGCGAGGCGAAGCCCGTGGTCTGCGCGAGCAGTGCGCCCGCGACGCCCGCATAGGCGGCGCTGAGCGTGTACACGGCGGTGCGGCGCGTATTGACGGGCACGCCCATGGCGGCCGCGCGCAGCGGGTTCTGGCGGATCACCTGCAACGACATGCCGAACGGCGACTTCACCACGGCACGCGCGACGACGAACAGCACGAGCAGCGTGACGACCGAATACGAATACGCGACCCGGCCGAACAGATCGAACTCGATATGGCCGAACAGCGGCACCTGGGGCACGCCGGTCATGCCGTCGGCGCCGCCGGTGAGCCAGTTCATCTGGTTGGCCAGTTCATGCAGGATCTCGGCCACGCCGAGCGTCACCATCAGCCGCGTAAGGTCGGAGCCGCGCATCACGAGCACACTCGTGACGAGACCCACGAACGCGGACAGCGCGCACGAAATCACGAGACCCAGGATCGGGTCCATGTTGAAGTGCTTCGCGAGCAGCGCCGCGGTATAGGCACCGAGGCCGAAGAAAGCCGCATGGCCGAGCGAGACGATGCCGGTATAGCCGAGGATCAGGTCCAGCGACACGGCGAACAGCGCGAGGATCGCCATTTCGTTGAACAGCAGGAAATTGTCGGTCTGGATGAAGCAGACGGCGACGGCCGCGATCCAGAACACGATTTCCAGCGGATGCCAGCGCGACCAGCGGCGGCCGATCGAGCGCACGCCGTCCGCGATCGACGCGGCGCCGGACGATGCACCCGTTTGAACAGGAATTGCAGACTTCATTTGCCCCCCGCCCTGGCGAAAAGACCTTGGGGGCGCCACATCAGGGTGATGATCATGACGCCGTAGATGATGAATGCCCCGATCTGGGGAATGTAGTACTTGCCGGCCACGTCGGCGATGCCGAGCAGCAGCGAGGCTAGCAGCGGCCCCGTGAGCGAGGTGGTGCCGCCGACGGCGACCACGACGAGGAAATAGACCATGAACTTGAGCGGAAACATCGGATCGAGGCCGAGCATGTTCGCGCCCAAAGCGCCGCCGAGGCCTGCGAGACCCGAGCCGAACGCGAAAGTGGTCAGGAATACCAGGTTGATGTTGATGCCGAGGCCGCTTGCGGCCCGCGGATCGTCCACCGAGGCGCGCAGGCGGCTGCCGAAGCGCGTTTTGTTCAGCACGAGCTGAAGCGCCACGACGAGCACGAGGCACACGACGATCACGAACAGGCGGTCATAGCCGATGCCGATGCCCATGAACTTCGTGCGGCCCTGGAGCCACGCGGGCAGCGTCAGGAACTGCTCGGTCGAGCCCATGAAGTAATCGACCGTGGCGACGGCCATGAAGGTCAAGCCGATCGAGAACAGCACCTGGTTCAGATCGGATTGACCGTATACGCGCTTGTACAGCGTGCGTTCGAGTATGCCGCCGAGCACGGCGGACGCGAGGAACGCGAGCGGCAGCGCGCAAAGAAAGGGGACGTTCAGGCGCGCCATGGCGAGCACGGTGACGTAGCCACCGACCATCGCGAAGGCGCCGTGCGCGAGGTTGACGAAGTTCATCAACCCGAGCGTGATGGCCAGACCGCTCGCCAGCACGAACAGAAGCATGCCGTAGGCAATGCCATCGAACAGAATCGTGAGCATGAAATTTCTACCACTGAAACGCCGCGCCCCCACACGACGAGCATGAGGGGGACGCGGCGGACTACCTGGGCGTTACTACCTGTCTGCGATCGTTACGACTTGATCTTCGACGGATCCTTGACGGCCTCGATCTTGTCGAACGGCACGCTGAAGAGCTGGCCGTTCACGCGCTGCACCTTCGAGATGTAGACGTTCTGGATCATTTCACGCGTCTGCGGGTCGAGTTGCACCGGGCCGCGCGGGCTGTCCCACTTCTGCCCCTTCATGGCGGCGAGCAGCTTGTCGCCGTTGGTGTCGCCCTTGGTCGCGTTCAGCGCGGTGTAGATCACGTGCATGCCGTCATAGGCGCCGACGCTATGGAAGTTCGGGCGCATGCCGGGGTTGGCCTTCTCGAACGCGGCGACATAGGCCTTGTTCTGCGGATTGTCGAGCGCGGCGGTGTAGTGCATCGAGGTCACCGTGCCGAGCGCCACGTCGCCCATGCCGTTGAGGATGTCGTCATCCACGACGTCGCCGGTGCCGATCAGCTTGATGCCGTCCTTCGTGAGGCCGCGCTCGGCGAACTGCTTCATGAAGGTCGCGCCCGGACCCGACGGCACGAAGATGAACAGGGCATCGGGCTTCAGGTCGGCGACTTTCTGCAGGAACGGCGAGAAGTCGGGGTTGGCGACCGGCACGCGCAGTTGCTCGACCACAGTGCCGCCTTCCGATTCGAACACCTTCTTGAACGAGTTCTGGGCGTCGATGCCGGGGCCGTAGTCGGCCACCAGCGTCACGACCTTCTTGATGCCGTTCTTCGGCGCCCAGCGTGCGATGCCGAGCGTGTTCTGCGGCAGCGTGAAGCCCGTGCGCACGATGTACGGCGACTGTTCGGTGATCATCGCGGTGGCGGCGGCCATCACGACCATCGGCACTTTGGCCTGGGTGGCGAGCGGCGCGGCGGCGAGCGCGAGCGGCGTGAGACCAAAGCCGGCGATCACGGCGACGTGATCCTTGACGATCAATTCCTGCGCGAGACGCTTGGTCGTATCGGGAACGTTCTGGTCGTCCTTGAGGATGACTTCGACTTTCTTGCCGCCGGCAGTGTCGCCGTGCTGCGCCATGTACAGCTTGACGGCTGCATCGATCTGGCGGCCGGTGGAAGCGAACGGGCCGCTCATCGGCACGATCAGGCCGATCTTGACCACATCTTCCGCGTGCGCGGCGAGCACGCTTGAACCTGCCAGCACGAGTGCGGCTGCGGCCTTGAGCAGAGTGCGCTTTTTATTCATGGTGTCTCCTCTCTGAAAAACTTTATCAATCTGATGTGTCGTTGTGAGTGGGCCCGCTTTTCGATCCCGGGATGAAACCGTGTTGTAAGCCAGGATGCGCCGGTTTGGCTAGTCGGTAAGACGCGCAGACAGACCGGTATCAGCGTGCCGATGGACGGTACGAATCGCGGGCGATCGTCGCTAGCCAGGGTTATCACCAAAGATGCGGCAGCGCGATGGGTCGCCGGAAACAGATGGGCCATGCGGGTTTCGTGCGGTGGCGCGCAAAGCCAGGCGCGGCGGGCGGTTTCGATGCAACGGCAGGCGCGGGCCGCGCGCCGCCCGGGTCCCCGGCTGTCGTATCGGCATAAATAAACCAGATACCTTGATAAGCACGTAGCAATTACCGGTCTGCCCCTACCAGGGTATACATCCATCGGACCTCGAAATGCTTTTAAATCGTTGGTGTACGGAGTATATTCGCACCGACAGCGATACACGCAGCGGTACATATAAACGGTTTGGAGAGCGCAGCATGCAATACCATCTCAACGGCTTTCGCGTCGGCGATCCGACGGTCGAATCCGCCATCGAAGGCGCGCACAGCGCCGACATGCCCGAAACGGTTGACGTGCTGATCGTCGGCAGCGGTCCTGCGGGACTCGTGCTGGCCGCGCAGCTGTCGCAATTCCCTTCGATCAGGACGCGTATCGTCGAGCGCCGCGACGGACCGCTGCAGATCGGTCAGGCCGACGGCGTCGCCTGCCGGACCGTCGAGATGTTCGATGCCTTCGGCTTGAGCGACCGCCTCGTGCGCGAAGCCTATTGGGTCAACGAAACCGTGTTCTGGCGCCCCGACGCGCAGAATCGCGGCGCGATCAAACGCACGGGACGTGTTCAGGACACCGAAACGGGTCTCTCGGAATTTCCGCACGTCATCGTCAATCAGGCTCGCATTCAGGAATATCTGCTCGATCTGATGCGTCGTTCGGCACGCCGCTTCGAGCCCGATTACAGCCTCGAACTCGTCGACGTGCAACGCGACGATGCAGGCGACTATCCGGTGCTCGTCACGCTGCGCCGCACCGACGCTGCGCGCGACGGCGAGATCGTGACCGTACGTGCACGCTATGTGGTCGGCTGTGACGGCGCGCGCAGCCGCGTGCGCACGGCCATCGGCCAGACGCTGCGTGGCGACGCGGCCAATCACGCATGGGGCGTGATGGATGCGCTCGCCGTCACCGACTTCCCGGACATCCGCCTGAAGGCGGCGATCCAGTCGGCCTCCAAGGGCAATCTGCTGATCATCCCGCGCGAGGGCGGCTATCTGGTGCGCTACTACGTCGACCTCGGCGAAGTCACGACGGAGAACCGCGACAGCCTCAAAAACGCGAAGGTCGATCACATCATCGAGACGGCTCGCAACATCCTGCATCCGTACACGCTCGACGTGAAGGAAGTGGCGTGGTTCTCGGTGTACGAAGTGGGCCAGCGTCTGACCGACCGCTTCGACGACGCGATCGCGCCGGACGGCACGCGCCGCGAGCCGCGCGTGTTCATCGCGGGCGACGCCTGCCATACGCACAGCGCGAAGGCCGGGCAGGGCATGAACGTGTCGATGCAGGACGGCTTCAATCTCGGCTGGAAACTCGGCGCGGTGTTGCAGGGGCGCAGCGATGCGGAACTGCTGCGCACGTACTCGGACGAGCGTCAGCCGATCGCACAGGAACTGATCGATTTCGATAAGGAGTGGTCCGCGATCATGGCCGCGCCGCCGAAGGATCCGAACCGTCCCGAAGCGGGCGGCGTCGATCCGGCCGAACTGCAAGCCTATTTTGTGCGTTCGGGCCGCTATACGGCGGGCGTGGCGACGCGCTACAAAACGGGCACCACGCTGACCGGCGAGGCGACGTACCAGGAGCGCGCCAAGGGCTTCACGATCGGCATGCGTTTTCATTCGTCGCCGGTCATTCGTCTCGCGGACGCGAAGCCGATGCACCTCGGCCACGTCGCGCGCGCCGACGGCCGCTATCGTCTGTACGCGTTCTCGGATGCGAATCAGAGCAAGCTGAACGCGCTGTGCGAGCATCTGCGCAACGCGCCCGATTCGTTGTTGAAGCTCGTCAATCCGGCCGGTGCGGACATCGACAGCGTGTTCGATCTGCGCGTGGTGCTGCAACAGCCGCATCGCGAAGTGCGGCTCGAAACGCTGCCGGAACTGATGCTGCCGCGCAAGGGCAAGCTGGGTCTCATCGATTACGAAAAGACCTTCACGAACAATGCCGAGACCGATATCTACGCCGAGCGCGGTATCGATCGCGAACAGGGCGCGCTCGTCGTGGTCCGTCCGGATCAGTTCGTCGCCCACGTGCTGCCGCTCGACGCGTATGCGGAATTGAACGCGTTTTTCCGGCCGATTTTCCGCGCGCAATGACACGGTCCTGCGAAATTGCCGACTGTGCCGAATAAAACCGACAATCCGCGCGACGAAGCCGCGGGGCTGCCCAGATTCACGGGCAGCCTCGTGCGGCGCGCCCAGCAGCGCCACGCGGCGGTCTGGCTCAGCGTGGTCTCCGCCGAGGTGACGAGCGTGCAGTTCGCGGCGCTCGAAGTGCTGCGGGAGAGGCCCGGGCTGAATCAGCGTCAGCTGGGCGACGCGCTCGACGTGGATCGCTCGACTATCGCCGATCTCGTCGCGCGCATGGTGCGCAACGGGCTGGTCGAGCGATCGGACGATCCTAACGACAAACGCAGTTACGTGCTGTATCTCACCGCGGCAGGCACGCAGCAGCTTGCGACGCTGCTGCCGCGCGTCGAGGAAGTCGAGCGCATTCTGACCGAGCAGATGACGCGGCAGGAGTGTCAGGTGTTGCGGCGTTTGCTGTGGGCGATGTGCCGCGGGGCCGACGACAAACCGGCGTGAATTTATCCACAGATTCCGTGGAAAGCCCTGTGGATAACCGAGGGGCATCGCATCCAAGTGCCTGACGCACAACGGATGATGCCCCGCGCCTTCCCTCTCAACGTTTCTCGCGCCACGTCCGCAGCAACAGCGCATTGGTCACGACGCTGACGCTCGAAAACGCCATTGCCGCGCCCGCGATCATCGGATTGAGCAAACCGAACGCGGCCAGCGGCACGCCGATCAGGTTGTAGACGAACGCCCAGAACAGGTTCTGCTGGATCTTGCGCCACGTGCGCCGCGAGATGTCGATCGCGGCCGCGACGAGCGCCGGGTCGCCGCGCATGAGCGTGATGCCGGCCGCGTGCATCGCGACGTCGGTGCCGGTGGCCATCGCGATGCCGATGTCGGCGGCGGCGAGCGCGGGCGCGTCGTTGATGCCGTCGCCGGCCATCGCGACGATGCCGCCCGTGCGCATCTTCAGATCGTGGATCGTGCGCGCCTTGTCGTCGGGCAGCACCTGCGCGTGCGTTTCGTCGATACCCAGTTGCGTCGCGACGGCCGCCACGCTGCCCGCGTTGTCGCCGGAGACGAGCACGCTGCGGATGCCCATCGTCTTCAGCCGCGCGATCGCCTCGCGCGCGGTTGGCTTTACCGTATCGCCGAACGCGAGCAGCGCGAGCACCCGATCGGGTTCTCCTGCGGCGCCGGCACCGCTCAGCCACGACACCGTATTGCCCGCCTCTTCGAGCGCCTTCGCGCGCGCCGCGAGCGCGGGCGGCACCGCGAGCGCCAGTTCGTCGAGCCAGCGTGCGCTGCCGATCGCAAGGCGCCGTCCGCCAACCTCGGCTTCGACGCCGCGCCCCGGCACCGCGCGCGCATGGCTTGCGGCAGGCACGCCCGCATCCGGCGACTGCGCCTTGAACGCCGCGACGACGGCTTTGGCCAGCGGGTGATCGCTCTGCTGCTGCACGGCGGCCGCGAATGCGAGCGCTTCGGCGCGCCCGACGCCTTCGGCCGCCTCGAACGCCGTGAGCGACGGCTGGCCGAGCGTCAGCGTGCCGGTCTTGTCGAAGGCGACCACGCTCACGTTGTGCGCGGTTTCCAATGCTTCGGCATCCTTGATAAGCACGCCGTGGCGCGCGGCGACGCCGGTGCCCGCCATGATCGCGGCGGGCGTGGCGAGCCCGAGCGCGCACGGGCAGGCGATCACGAGCACGGCCACCGCGTTGAGGATCGCCGTTTCCGCCGATGCGCCCGCGATGAACCAGCCCGCGAGCGTGAGCGCCGCGATCACGAGGATCGCGGGCACGAACACGGCGCTCACGCGGTCGACGAGCCGCTGGATCGGCGCCTTCTCCGCCTGGGCGCTCTCGACGAGCCGGATGATGCGCGCGAGCGTCGTCTCCGCGCCGATGGCGGTCGTGCGCACGGCGATCGCGCCGTCGCCGTTGATCGAACCCGCCGTGACGGGATCGCCGGGCGCTTTCGGCACGGGCAGGCTTTCGCCGGTGATCAGCGATTCGTCGATGTGGGTGCGGCCTTCGAGCACGACGCCGTCCACGGGCAGCCGCTCGCCCGGCCGCACGACGACGACCGTGCTCACGCGCACCGCGCCGAGCGGCACTTCGCGCTCGACGCCGTTTTCGCGCACGCGCGCGCGATCGGGACGCAGCGCGTTGAGCGCGCGGATCGCGTCGGTGGTCTGGCGTTTCGCGCGGGCTTCGAGCCATTTGCCGAAGCGCACGAGCGTGATGACGACCGCCGACGCCTCGAAGTACAGATGCGCGTCGTCGCCCGGATGCGCGAGCATCGCGTAGACGCTGACACCCCATGCCGCCGACGTGCCGAGCGCGACCAGCAGATCCATGTTGCCCGAGCCCGCGCGTACCGCGCGCCAGGCGGCGCGATAGAAGCGCGCGCCGAAGCCGAACTGCACGATCGAAGCGAGCACGAACTGCACGCCCGCACCCGGCATCCAGTGGATGCCGAGCGGATGCAGCAGCATCGGCAGCATGAGCGGCGCGCTCAAGAGGGCCGGGATCAGCACCGCGAGCCATTCGCGGCGTGCGGCTGCACGCGCGGCGGCGTCGCGCGCGGCAGTATCCTCGTCGGAGGGCGGGGGCGCATCGGTCGCAAGCGGCGTGGCTTCGTAACCGGCCTTTTTCACGGCGGCGACGAGCCGGTCGGTCAGCTCGCCCGTGAGCGGCGCGCGCAGGTTGACGGCGGCCTGCTCGGTCGCGAGATTCACGGTGGCGCCCGCGACCCCGGCCACGCGCGAGAGCGCCTTCTCGACGCGGTTCGCACACGACGCGCAGGTCATGCCGCCGATCGCGAGCGTGGCCGTTTCGGTGGCGAGCGGCGCGGCCTCGTAGCCGGCCTTCTCGATGGCAGCCGTGAGCGCTTCGGGCGCCACGTCCTCGCGGACTTCGACGGTGGCTTTTTCGGTGGCGAGATTGACCGAGGCGCGCGAGACGCCGGGGACTTTTGCGAGCGCTTTTTCGACGCGCGCGGCGCACGACGCGCAGGTCATGCCGCGAATTTCGAGTTCGTCGACGCGGGTGTGGGCCGCGGCGGCGCGGTCTTCAGTGAGCGGAGTGTTCATGATGGCGGCCCGGACGGCGATCCAGGAAATGCAGGAATTGCCGACAGTATCATCGTTCCCACGATGGGAAGGTCAAGGCCGCCAGCGCCGTTATTTCCCGCCCGGCTGCGCGTTCAGCATCGCCTGGCCCACGGCGCGCTGCGCGTCGCCTTCGCGCGCCAGCAGCGTGTTGCCCGCACCCGCGATATCGGCGGCCGCCTTGTTCTGGCTGAGCTTCCATTTACCGACGAGCTTCGTCACCGGGATCTCGATGCCGACGATGGCGCCGAGCATCTGCTTGAGGTAATCGGCGGGCGCATCGCCCATTTTCCACGGCACCGACTCGCCGGCTTCCATCTTGCGCGTGAGCCGCGCGACGACGCCGCGCACGTAGTCCTCGTCGTCGTGGACGATGACCCGCCCGTGCGCATGGACGACGATGTAATTCCAGGTCGGCACCTGGCGGTGCGTTTCATGTTTGCTCGGGTACCACGTCGGCGAAACATAGGCGGACGGCCCCTGGAAGATCACGAGCGCATCGGGCGCGGCGGCCACTTCCTGCCAGACCGGATTCGCACGTGCGACGTGGGCGCGCAGCGTGCCAAAGGGCCCGTTGGCCGGTTCGAACTCGAACGGAATGTGGTTCGCGTCGAGCCCGGCCGGCCCGTGCGTGACGAGCGAGCCAAACGGCTGGGCGGCGATCAGCGCGTCGAGCACGTCGCGGCGGGTTTCCTCAAAATGGGCAGGGATATACATGCAAAAACGCTCCAGAGAACGCGTGCCGCACGGCGGCGAACGCGCGGCTGGACTCGCTCCACAATGTCGTGCGCAGTCAGTTATGCAGATTTCTGTATTGACCGCTTTTCACGACGTGGCGCGAGCGATACGATACCACCCGGCGACGGCGTCGCCACGCGATGCGCATAACAACGGCCCGGGGGGGCTGGTGCGCATTGCCGGGGCCAGACCGGCTTGTTTGCCCGGTCGCTTGTATCACACCAAAAATCCAAAAATGAAAACAAAAGCTCGAACGTTTTCGTTGTACCGTTCCGGCCTTGCGCTCGCGGGTCTCGTTCTCATGGCCGGATGCGCAACCACGCCGGGCAGCCACGTCGCACCTGGCGACACCGGCTGGGTGAAGGACGAGGTGTCCGACTCCTATGTCTTCGGTTTGCCGCTCGTGCTCATGGACGTGACGCGCGAAGCCGCCACCGGCAATGCGCCCGGTCAGACCGAACCGGATACGCTGCACCACGCGCAGACGCTGCCTCCCGTGGGCGCCTCGAGTCCGCGCGAGCCGAACCTCGACACGCTTGCTTCGACCGCCTGGCTCGATGTTTCCAGTGAGCCGGTGCTCGTGAGTCTGCCTAACACGCGCGGCCGCTATATGGACGCGCGTGTGCTCGATATGTGGACGAACGTCGTCTGGTCCACGGGCGCGCAGATTACCGAGCGCTCACATGGCCTGAAAGCGCAAACGATTGCGTTCGTCCCGCCGGGCTGGCGGGGCACGCTGCCCGAGCACGTCGAGCGCGTGGACGTGAGCACGCGTTACGTCGAGTTCGTCGCGCGTATCGAGACGCGCGGCGGGGACTACGCGATCGTGCATCGCCTGCAGCACGCGATGCGTGTCGCGCCGCTTTCCGCGTGGGACGACCGTAGCGGCCGCGGCGGTGGCGATCCGTCCGATGGCGGCGTGAGCGAGAGCGGCGATCCCATTGCGACGGGCGCGCCCGCCGCCCGGGTCGCGGCGCTCGATGCCCACGGATTTTTCGATCGGCTTTCGCAGGCGCTCGCGGACAATCCGCCCACCGCCGGCGATGCGCATGCGCTGAAGATCCTCGCCAACATCGGCGTGCGTCCGGAAGACGACGTGCGGTTCCCGGCCACTTCGGAAAAGGCCGTGGCCGACGGCTATGCGGACGGCCGCGCGCGCGTGGCGACGCCGCCGCCGAATCTGCTGGCCGGCAACGGCTGGCTGTGGGCGGGCGAGGGCGCGGGCGAGTACGGTACCGACTATGCGTTGCGCGCCTGGGCCGCGTTTGAGGAGCCGGGTCTCGCGAAGAATCCGGACGAAGTGCTTGCACGCGTGTCGCAAGACAGCGACGGTCACCACCTCAGCGGCGAAAACCACTACGTGATTCATTTCAAGGCCCGCGATCTGCCGCCGGTGCGCGGCTTCTGGTCGATCACGGCGTACACGTTGGACGGCGCGCTCGATGCCGACGCGCCCGTGCGCGTGGCGTTCGGCGAGCGCACCGGTGCGCGGCGCAACCGCGACGGCTCGATCGACGTGCACGTGGCGGCGACTCGTCCGCGCCGCACGGCGAACTGGGTGCCCGCGCCGCGCGGCGATTTCCAGCTCGTGCTGCGTCTGTACGCGCCGAAACACGAGGCTGTGGACGGTAGCTGGCAGCCGCCTGTAGTCGAACGTCAGTAGTCGGTAAGGTATCGCGGCATCCCGGGCGCGCCTCGGGATGCGCCCTCTCTTGTCATGCCTTTTTGCGCGGTGGCGTTCTTCTGCCGCGTATGTTGCGTCGGGCCTATACTTCGGGCGTCGGGGCCTTCGACGGTCCCTTGGGCATCCCCTCCTCGCGGCAGCCACGTTGCCGCGTGTACTGGCAATCGAGCGGCAATCGAGCGGCAACCAAGCATGGCAAGTCATCCGAAAGAAGCGCTGAATTCCTCGCTGCAAAAGGCCCGTGCCGTCGCACGGGCGCCACGTACCCGGCACATCCTGATCGGCATACTGATCTTCCTCGTGGTGGTCGGACTGCTCGGATTCTTTGCCGCGCCGCCGCTGATCCGTCACGTTGCCGCCGAACAGCTCAGCAAGCAGCTCGACCGTCCGGTCAGCATCGGCCGCATCGCGCTCAATCCTTATACGCTGCGTTTCGAGGCCGATCAGGTGCACATCGGCGACCGTGCCGCGAATGGGGCCAATGGTGCGAACGGCGCGAGTAGTGCTAACGGCAGCAATGGCGATTTCGTCGATATCGGCCGGCTCGTGGTGCGGCCGTCGTGGGCGTCGATCTTTCATCTCGCGCCCGTCGTCGACGAACTGCGCGTCGATTCTCCGCGCATCACGATCGTGCGTTACGACGCGCAGCATTTCAATTTCTCCGACATCGTCGACAAGTTCTCGAAACAGCCGTCGAAGCCGGGCAGCAAGTCGACGCCGTTTTCGATTTCGAATATCCACGTCGACAACGGCCAGATCACCTTCGACGATCGCCTGCTTGGCGAAAAGCATGTGATCGACCAGTTCATGCTCGGCATTCCGTTCATCGCGACGCTGCCTTCGAAGACCAACATCTTCGTCGAGCCGCTCTTGAGCGCGCGCCTCGACGGCAGCAGCACGCTGGCGATCAACGGTCGGGCCAAGCCGTTCGCGGCGTCGCGCGAGTCGGAGGTGGACGTGCGGCTCAATGCGCTGGACGTGCCGCGTCTGTTGACCTACGCGCCGACGACGCTGCCCGTGCATGTGTCGAGCGGCAAGCTCTCGACCGACCTGAAGCTCGATTTCCTGATGTCGGGCGAGAAGCCGCAACTGAGCGTTTCGGGCACCGCCGATCTCGACGACTTCAACGCAACCGATACCGCCAATGCGCCGCTGTTCGCGGCTCATAGCCTGCATGTGGCGGCGGCGTCGCTGGTGCCGTTCAGCGATGCTTACCACTTCGACGAGATTCGCCTCGACGCGCCTACCGTCTGGATTTCGCGCGACCGCGACGGCGCGCTCAACGTCGAGAAGCTCGCCGGGGCACCGAACGCGGCGAGTGGCGCGGCTGCTGCGGCCCCCATGGCAACGGCATCGGCGGCTTCAGCGGCTGTGGCGGCATCGGCCGCACAAGCACAGCCCGCCGAGGCGAAGGCCACACCGCTCGATCTATCGATTCGCCAGTTCGCGATCAACGGCGGCGCAGTGCATCTGCACGACGAAACGACGGCGCATCCCGTCGATAACGTGTTCTCGGACGTCAACGTCACGCTCGCGAATTTCTCGACTACGGCGCAGGCGCCCGCGCAGTACACGGTGGGTCTCTCGCCGGGCACGGGCGGCACGGTGAAGGCGTCGGGCTCGCTCGGGCTCGTGGCGAAGACGGCCGACGCGAATCTGCAACTCGCGGGCGTGAAGCTCGCACCCATGCAGCCGTATCTCGACGGCGTGACCGATGCGCAGATCGTCGATGGCCAACTCGGCCTCGACAGCACGATCACGGCGGACTGGTCGAAGTCGCCCGCCGCCGTGCAGATCGGCACGAGCACACTGAATCTCGATACGCTGAAGGTCGCGATGCACGGCGCGAAAGCACCCGTTATCGCGCTCGATCAGGGCGTGGTGAAGGTGGGGCAAGTCGATCTCGCCGCGCATACCGCGCAGATCGCTTCGGTGGACGCGACGGGTCTCGTCGTCAACGCCGTCCGCGCGAAGAACGGCGACATCAATCTCACGCAACTCGCGGGTCACCAGAACGCTGCGCCCGCGCATCCGGTGCACCACGCGGTCAAGAAAACCGCGCAGCAACAGAAGCAGCCGAAGCCGGACCCGCAGCAGCAGTGGCATTACAAAATCGACGCGCTCACGCTGAACAAGAGCACGGTCAATTTCACGGACGACTCCACGCCGCGTCCCGTGAAGCTCGCAATCACGCCGCTCGATCTGAAGGTGCAGCAGATCACCGACAACCTTGGCCACCCGTTGCCGCTCGAACTGAAGGCGACGCTGAACCGCAAGGGCACGCTAGCGCTCAACGGCAACGTGACGCCGACGCCGCTGAAGGCCGCGTTCAGGATCGACGCGAACCGGCTCGACGCCGCCGCATTCGAGCCGTACTTCGGCAACGCGCTGAACGCCGTGATCGCGAGCGCGCTGCTCGACATGAAAGGCCAGCTCGCCGTCGAGCATGGCAAGGCACTGAAGGCGAACTATCACGGCGACGCTGCGCTCGTCGACGTGCGCATGCTCGACAAGGCGACCTCGGATCCGTTCGCCGGATGGCGCTCGCTCGCGCTCTCGAACCTGAAGGCGAACTACGACGATGCGCACGGCACCGACGTCGATGCGGGCCGCGTGACGTTCGCGGGCTTCTACGGCCGTGTGCGGCTCGACCCGCAAGGCCACCTCAATCTCAACGACGTGGTCGCGCATCAGACGGGGCAGGCGCAGTCGCTCACACGCGACACGAAGTCGACGGCGAAGGGCGCCCGCCCGCCGGTGCCGCTCTCTGGGGCGGCGTCGGCGGTAGCGGCGACTGAAACGGCAAGTGCGCCGGCGCCGGCCGCATCGGCGCCTCAGGTCGCGTCGGCGCCGCAGGCTGCATCGGCCGGCGCGCCGACCGTGACGGCCGCGCAGCCGCCGCAGAATCCGGTGCGCCTGCACTTCGGCAAGCTCGTGCTGCAAGGCGGCAGCATGAACTACACCGACGACTTCATCCGGCCGAACTACACCGCCAACCTCGTGCAGATCCAGGGGACGGTCGGCGCATTCGGCACGCAGTCGACGACGCCCGCGCCCGTCGATATTTCGGCGAACCTCGCCGCAAACGGCCCGATTTCGATCAAGGGCAGTGTGAATCCGCTCATCGATAAACCGTCGCTCGACATCACCGCTAGCGCGCACGACATCGAACTGACGAACCTCACGCCGTATTCCGCGAAATACGCGGGCTATCCGATTACGAAGGGCAAGCTCAACGTCGATCTGCACTACCAACTGGCGAACGATCAACTGACCGCGAACAACCACCTGTTCATCGATCAACTCACGTTCGGCGACCACGTGAACAACGACACCGCGACGAAGCTGCCTGTGCGTCTCGCGATCTCGCTGCTCAAGGACCGCAACGGCGCAATCGACGTGAACATTCCGGTATCGGGCTCGCTGTCGAATCCGGAGTTCAGTCTCGGCGGCCTGATCTGGACGGCCGTGCTGCACCTCATCGAGAAGGCCGTGACGGCGCCGTTCTCGCTGCTGGCGAACGCGTTTGGCGGCGGCGCCGAGGATCTCGGCTACGTGACGTTCGCGCCGGGCACGGCGACGCTCACGGACGAAGACAACAAGAAGCTCGACACGATCGTGAAGGCGCTGACCGACAAGCCGTCGGTCAAGATCGATCTGATCGGCCGCGTGGATCC
>Ga0131853_10010599_pt1 | contig 16857 bp, 12 predicted proteins | sample TergutLab28metaG_FD_92764 | JGI IMG/M metagenome (GOLD analysis project Ga0131853, IMG submission 92764) | Labiotermes labralis P1 segment gut microbial communities from Petit-Saut dam, French Guiana - Lab288 P1 (version 2) (version 2) | ecosystem: Host-associated > Arthropoda: Insects >...
GGGTTCGCGCTGGTTCACCACCGGGGTCGTCGTTCCGGTCGCGTCTACACGACTCCGGTCAATGCGTTTCGGATGGGCAACGGCTACCGGTTCGTGCCGACGTACGGCCTCGAAAGCGATTGGGTGCGCAACGTGCTTGCGGCGGGGGAGTTCGACGTGACTGTCCGCGGCCGGGACGTGCACCTGGTGGACCCGAAGCTCGAGACCGACCGGTCCATGAGGTGGGCACCGGCTCCGGCGGCCGCCGTGCTGCGGAGAATCGGCGCCGATACGTACCTCCAGTGCCGCGCCGTGTAAACGGCGAGCGACGTGGTCCCGGCGTGTGTGGGCCCGGAACGATCTAGGCTCGTGCCATGCAGCGGATCATCGGTATCGAGGTCGAGTACGGCATCTCGTCACCCAACGAGCCTTCGGCGAATCCGATTCTGACTTCGACGCAGGCCGTCCTCGCGTACGCCGCGGCCGCCGGCGTGCCCCGTGCACGGCGCACACGGTGGGACTACGAGGTGGAATCGCCGTTGCGTGACGCGCGCGGATTCGACCTCGGCCGTATGGGCGGGCCGGCGCCGGTGATCGACGCCGACGAAGTGGGCGCCGCGAACATGATCCTCACCAACGGGGCACGCCTGTACGTCGACCACGCGCATCCCGAGTACTCGGCGCCGGAGGTGACCGATCCGCTCGACGCCGTGGTCTGGGACAAAGCGGGCGAGCGGGTCATGGAGGCCGCCGGCCGGCACGCGTCGAGCGTCCCCGGTGCGCCCCGGTTGCAGCTGTACAAGAACAACGTCGACGGCAAGGGTGCCTCTTACGGCACACACGAGAACTACCTGATGTCCCGCGAGACGCCGTTCTCGGCGGTGATCACCGGGCTGTCACCGTTCTTCGCGTCCCGGCAGGTGATCTGCGGCTCGGGCCGGGTCGGGATCGGGCAGTCCGGCGACGAGGCCGGATTCCAGCTCTCCCAGCGTGCCGACTACATCGAGGTCGAGGTCGGGCTCGAGACGACGCTCAAGCGCGGCATCATCAACACCCGCGACGAGCCGCACGCGGACGCCGACAAGTACCGGCGGCTGCACGTCATCATCGGCGACGCGAACCTCGCCGAGATGTCGACGTACCTGAAGGTCGGGACCACCGCGCTGGTGCTCGATCTCATCGAGGCCGGGGTCGACCTGACGGACCTCCAGCTCGCGCGACCGGTCACCGCAGTGCACCACATCAGTCACGATCCGACGCTGCGTGCGACGGTCGCACTGGCCGACGGTCGAGAGCTCACCGGACTCGCGCTGCAGCGGATCTACCTCGACCGTGTCGCGAAGTTCGTCGACCACGAGGGCAACGACGATCCGCGCGTGGCCGACATCATCGACAAGTGGGCGATGGTGCTCGATCTCCTCGAGCGCGACCCGATGGAATGCGCGCATCTGTTGGACTGGCCTGCGAAACTGCGTCTGCTCGAGGGCTTCCGCAACCGGGAAGGGCTGTCGTGGTCGGCGCCGCGCCTGCACATGATCGACCTGCAGTACTCCGACGTCCGGCTCGAGAAGGGGCTCTACAACCGTCTCGTGGCCCGCGGATCGATGCAGCGCCTGGTCACCGAGCAGCAGGTGCTCGACGCGGTGAACAACCCGCCGACCGACACGCGTGCGTTCTTCCGGGGTGAGTGTCTGCGCCGGTTCGGTGCCGACATCGCCGCCGCGAGCTGGGACTCGGTGATCTTCGATCTGGGTGGCGAATCGCTCGTGCGGATCCCGACACTGGAACCGCTGCGCGGCAGTCGAGCCCACGTCGGCGAGTTGCTGGATTCGGTGGACACGGCCGCTGAGCTGGTAGATCAGCTTACGAACTGATCACACCGGCGCGTCGCGCCCCGCGCTTGCAGCCCCAGGGGCACCGACCGTCGGTAGGGTTAGGGTCCGAGCAGGACTCGTCACGCACGCGTCGGCGATTCCGCGGTGAGAAGGAGGTCGGTGGCCATGGCCCAGGAGCAGACCAAGCGCGCCGGTGGTGGCGACGACGACGACGCCCCGATCGGCGAGGGTGCAGCGGGGCAGGAGCGTCGCGAGAAGTTGGCGGAAGACACCGACGATCTGCTCGACGAGATCGACGATGTGCTCGAGGAGAACGCCGAGGACTTCGTTCGCGCCTACGTCCAGAAGGGTGGCCAGTGAGGGCGGATCGTGCAGGGTTGTCGTCGTCCGACGGCCTCGGTAGGGACACCGGGTTCACCTACGGGTCGAACATCTCGTCGTTCACCGAGCACCTGCGCCTCCACGCACCGGAGCTGCTACCCGGAAACCGAATCGGCATGAGCCGCACGGGCTCCGACGGTGACACGGGGGACATCGCGCCGCACGGCACCACGATCGTGGCCCTCACCTTCGTCGGCGGCGTCGTGATCGCCGGTGACCGTCGCGCCACGATGGGGAACCTCATCGCCAGCCGTGACGTCGAGAAGGTGTTCGTCACGGACGACTACTCGGCCGCCGGCATCGCCGGCACCGCCGGTGTGGCGATCGAACTGGTGCGCTTGTTCGCGGTCGAACTCGAGCACTACGAGAAGATCGAAGGCGTCCAGCTGACGTTCGACGGCAAGGCCAATCGCCTGTCGTCGATGGTGCGGGGCAATCTGGGCGCCGCGATGCAGGGATTAGCGGTCGTGCCGCTGCTGGTCGGGTTCGATCTCGATGCCGCGGACCCGGAGCGGGCCGGCCGCATCGTCTCCTACGACGTCGTCGGCGGACGCTACGAGGAACGTGCCGGATACCACGCGGTCGGGTCCGGTTCGCTGTTCGCGAAGGCGTCGCTCAAGAAGCTCTACCGCGATGGCGGCGACGAGGATTCGGCGCTGCGGATGGCGATCGAGGCGTTGTACGACGCTGCCGACGACGACTCCGCGACAGGCGGGCCCGACATGGTCCGTTCGATCTACCCGACCGCGGTGACGGTCTCCTCCGCAGGCGCGACGTACGTGCCGGCGGAACGCACGGCCGAGCTGGCCCGCGCCGTCGTGGCCGGCCGCACCGAGGAAGGACGTTCCCCGCGATGACGCTTCCGTACTATGCCTCCGCCGAGCAGATCATGCGCGATCGCTCGGAGCTGGCGCGCAAGGGAATTGCGCGCGGCCGCAGCGTCATCGTGCTCACCTACTCCGACGGCGTCCTGTTCGTCGCGGAGAACCCGTCGACCGCCCTGCACAAGGTGAGCGAACTGTACGACCGACTCGGCTTCGCGGCGGTCGGCAAGTACAACGAGTTCGAGAACCTACGTCGGGCCGGGATCGTCCACGCCGACATGCGCGGATACTCGTACGACCGGCGGGACGTGACCGGTCGTTCGCTGGCCAACGGCTACGCGCAGACCCTCGGCACGATCTTCACCGAGCAGCCCAAGCCGTACGAGGTGGAGATCTGTGTCGCCGAGGTCGCTCCGCAGGGATCGACGCGACAGCCGCAGCTGTACCGGATCACGTACGACGGGTCGATCGTCGACGAGCAGCAGTTCGTGGTGATGGGCGGCACCACAGAGCCGATCGTGACCGCATTGCGTGAGTCCTACCGTCCCGACATGGAACTCGCCGAAGCCGTAGCGGTGGCGGTGAAGGCCCTCCAGAACGGGACGTCGGGCAACGGGGAATCCGAGCGCCGCACGCTCGGGGTGTCGGGGCTCGAGGTCGCGGTGCTCGACCAGTCGAGGCCGCGTCGGACCTTCCGCCGCATCACCGGTGCCGCGCTCGAGGCCATGCTGCCCGTGCCGGCAGCCCCCGCCGCCGAGACCGGTGGTGAGGGAAAGACCGGTGGAGCGAAGCCTGACACGGGAGACACCCCCGAGACGCCGAGCAGTTCGGACTAGCCGGTCGGGAGAGGCCCCCACGGTCGGCGGCGCCGTGTCGCGCTGCACCTGGATGCCCGACCAGTCGGATAACCGTCCGTTCCCCACGAACAGTGCAGGACTCATGAGAACGCGGTCGGTACGTTCGACGAAACATCTCACTTCGGCCACGTTCCCGGCCTGGGGCGGCGCGGATGATCCTGAACGGCAAGGCAATCGCATTCGGCGCTGTAGTGTCGAAGTGTGCAGCGACGAATCATGGGAATTGAGACCGAGTTCGGTGTCACCTGCACCTTTCACGGTCATCGACGGCTGAGTCCGGACGAGGTTGCCCGCTACCTCTTCCGGCGGGTGGTCTCGTGGGGCCGCAGTTCCAATGTCTTTCTCCGCAACGGTGCGCGGCTGTACCTCGACGTCGGTTCGCATCCCGAGTACGCCACGGCCGAATGTGACAGCCTGCTACAGCTCGTCAACCATGATCGCGCCGGCGAGCGCGTCCTCGAGGAACTGCTGGTCGATGCCGAGCAGCGGCTCGCCGAGGAGGGTATCGGCGGCGACATCTACCTGTTCAAGAACAACACCGATTCGGCCGGCAATTCGTACGGCTGCCACGAGAACTTCCTGGTGGTGAGGGCGGGGGAGTTCTCCCGGATCTCGGACGTGTTGCTGCCGTTCCTGGTGACCCGGCAGTTGATCTGCGGCGCCGGCAAGATCCTGCAGACGCCCAAGGCCGCCACATTCTGTCTGTCGCAGCGCGCCGAGCACATCTGGGAGGGCGTCTCGTCGGCGACCACCCGATCGCGTCCGATCATCAACACGCGCGACGAGCCGCACGCCGACGCCGAGAAGTACCGTCGCCTCCACGTGATCGTCGGTGACTCCAACATGTCGGAGACGACGACGATGCTCAAGGTCGGGACGGCCGCGTTGGTCCTCGAGATGATCGAGGCCGGGGTGCCGTTCCGGGACTTCGCGCTCGACAATCCGATCCGCGCGATCCGCGAGGTGAGCCACGATCTGACCGGTCGCCGCCCGGTACGGCTGGCCGGGGGCCGGCAGGCGAGCGCGCTCGACATCCAGCGCGAGTACTACTCGCGGGCCGTCGACCATCTGCGGACCCGGGAGCGGGATCCGCAGGTCGACCAGGTGGTCGACCTCTGGGGCCGCACGCTCGACGCGGTCGAGAACCAGGATTTCGCGAAGGTCGACACCGAGATCGACTGGGTGATCAAGCGCAAGCTGTTCCAGCGCTACCAGGACAAGTACGGGATGGAGCTCTCGGATCCCAAGATCGCGCAGCTCGACCTCGCGTATCACGACATCAAGCGTGGACGCGGCGTCTTCGACCTGCTGCAGCGCAAGGGGTTGGCGAAGCGGGTCACCGAGGACGAGACCATCGAAGCGGCCGTGGAGACGCCTCCACAGACCACCCGCGCGAAGCTGCGGGGCGATTTCATCGCGGCAGCGCAGGACGCCGGTCGCGATTTCACCGTGGACTGGGTGCACCTGAAGCTCAACGACCAGGCGCAACGCACCGTGCTGTGCAAGGACCCCTTCCGTTCGGTCGACGAGCGGGTGGAGCGGCTCATCGCGTCCATGTGACGGTGATGCGGCCGGGTAGTTCGCCCGGTTTCCTACTGTTCGGTCCGGTCTGTTGCCGCTAGGCTCGGCGGAGTGGCGATATCCAAAGTCGAGCGGTTGATGAACCTCGTCATCTGCCTGCTCTCGACCCGGCAGTTCCTCACCGCGGAGAAGATCCGGGAAAGCGTGGCCGGCTACGACGAATCGGCGAGTCACGAGGCGTTCAGCCGGATGTTCGAGCGGGACAAGAACGAGCTGCGCGACCTCGGCATCCCGCTCGAGACCGGCCAGGCGAGCCGCTTCTCGGCCGTGGAGGGGTACCGGATCAACCGGAACGCCTACGAGCTGCCCGACGTCGACCTCGATGCCGCGGAGGCAGCCGCTGTGGCGGTCGCGGTGCGGCTGTGGGGATCGCCGGAACTGACGGCCGCGTCCCAGAGTGCGCTGATGAAGCTCCGAGCTGCCGGTGTGCAGGTCGATTCCGAACTCGACGCCGTCCCGGTGTCCGCGATCCCGGCGCGCACCCGCGGATCGGAGTCCGCGATGCGGCAACTGCTCGAGGCGATCGACGCGGGCCGCGCGGTGACCTTCCAGCACCGCAGTGCCCCGACCGAGGACTTCGTGACGCGAACCGTCGAGCCGTGGGGCGTCGTGACGCTGCGCGGCCGGTGGTACCTCGTCGGGCACGACGTCGATCGGGACGCGACCCGCACGTTCCGCCTGTCGCGCATCGCTGATCCCGTCCGCGCGATCGGCCCCGAGAATGTCGTCCGCAAGCCCGCGGACGTCGATCTGCGGGCCGTCGTGGACGCAGTGACGGGTGCAGGGTCCGTCACGGGTATCGCGGTGGTGTGGGTGGCGGAGGGGCGGGCCACCGAGTTGCGTCGCCTCGGCACCGTCCGCGGTACGCGCGAACTCGGCGCCCGGCCCGGCGCGGTGCTGGAGATCCCGGTGCGGTCGTGGGATTGGACGGCCCGGCTGATCGCGGGCCACGGCGTCGATGCGCTCGTGCTGGAGCCGGAGTCGCTGCGTTCGGCGGTCAAGGAGAAGCTGCGTTTCGCCGCGGAAGGCACGGAAGGTACGGAGGTGGGGGGATGAGCACGCGACTGTCGCGGCTGGCTCGACTGCTGAACATGGTGCCGTACTTCATGGCGAACCCCGGCATCAGCAAGGAACAGGCGGCCGACGAACTCGGTGTCTCCGTCCCGAACCTGATGAAGGATCTGGACCAGCTGTGGGTGTGCGGGTTGCCGGGCTACGGTCCGGGCGACCTGATCGATCTGTCGTTCGACGAGGACACCGTGTCGGTGATCTTCTCGGCGGGAATCGACCGGCCGCTGCGCCTGACGTCGACGGAGGCGACGGTGTTGCTGGTCGCGCTGCGTTCGCTGGCGGAACTGCCGGGCATGGTCGATCCGACGGCCGCGCAGGGCGCGATCGCGAAGATCGAATCGGCGGCGGGAACCGCGGCGCGTGCGATGGGCGGAAGCGGGTCGGACGAGGACGGTGCGTCGTCGTCGGCGGAGAATCCGGTTGCGGCGACCGTCCGGTCGGCGTTGCAACACGATCGTGCCCTCCACCTCACCTACTACTCGGCGTCGCGCGACGCCGTCTCCGAGCGCATCGTCGACCCGATCCGGTCGCTCCTCGTCGACGATCACACGTATCTGCAGGCGTGGTGCCGGCAGGCCGAGGGTGTCCGGCTGTTCCGGTTCGATCGGATCGACGCGGCCGACGAATTGGACGAGGCGGCAGCGCCCCCGCCGCAGGCGTTGGGGACCGACGAGCACCTCGAACTGTTCAGCGCCGACGCGGGGCTTCCGCTGGCGCGACTGCGGATTGCGGGCTCTCACGGCTGGATCATCGACAACTATCCGATGGACCTGGTGCAGACGCTGCCCGACGGCTCGGTCGAGGTGACGATGCGTTACGGCTCGCTGGAATGGATGGCCCGCCTGGTCCTCGGGTTCGGGTCGGCCGCTCGCGCGCTCGGGCCGGCGGAACTCGTCGACGCCGTCCGGGATCGTGCGCGGGCATCGCTCGACGCGTACGACGCACTCGAGGCGTGAGATCGGGCACGAAATCACCGCCGATCATGTGTGCCCGAATTGTCGTGTGGATCGCGTCGAACGCCCCCGTGGAGACGGCAAGAAGAGTAACTTCGGATAGCGGTTGCGTGAACCGGGTCGTCCGGAGGTGCGCAAACCGCTCCGGTTGGTTGTTAAGTCGCGGTGAACAGGACATTTGCACCAGGACCCACGCATCACGTCCGGTAGCATCGTTGGCGTCTGATATTTGGAGGTAGTAATGACCGGAGGCTTCAGCCTGTGGCACTGGGCCATCGTGGCGCTGGTGGTCGTCATCCTGTTCGGTTCCAAGAAGCTGCCCGACGCAGCTCGCGGGCTCGGTAGGTCCCTGCGCATCTTCAAGAGCGAGATCAAGGAGATGCAGAACGACGGCAGCACCTCGGCGAGTGCCGGGTCCGATGCGGCTCCGTCCGCCCAGCTGCCGTCCGCGCCGATCGATGCCACGGTCGTCGAGACCCCGCAGCAGACCCACAACGAGCCGAAGTCGGCCTAGTTCACGTTTCATGAGCATCCGGGGTGTGACCATCACCCCGGATCACTGCTGACCAAGGCCAGGGCCCATAGTGCGAATTCCGTTCGACCCGCGTCGGAGCAGGCGCAGGACAAATCCAAACGGCACCATGTCGCTCGTCGAGCATCTCTACGAGTTGCGGACGCGACTGCTCATCGCCGTTGCCGCGATCATCGTGACGACCCTCATCGGATTTGTCTGGTACTCCACATCGATCTTCGGGATCAAGAGTCTCGGTGACGTCCTGACCGGGCCGTATTGTTCCCTGCCATCGTCGAGTCGCGCGAACTTCAGCCCCGCCGGCAGTCCCGACGACATGTGCCGACTGCTCGCGACGGGTCCGTTCGAGCAGTTCATGCTCCGACTGAAAGTCGCACTGACCGCTGGCATCGTTCTCGCTTGCCCGGTCTGGCTGTACCAGCTCTGGCGTTTCATCACTCCCGGCTTGTACGCGAAGGAACGCAAGTACGCGGTCAGTTTCGTCGTCGCGGCATCGACCCTGTTCGTGGCCGGCGCGGTCCTCGCGTACCTCGTCGTGGCCCAGGCCTTGCACTTCCTGCTGTCCATCGGCGACAACGTCCAGGTCACCGCGCTCAGCGGCTCGCAGTACTTCGGCTTCGTGATCAACGTCCTGGTCATCTTCGGAGTCAGCTTCGAGATTCCACTGTTGGTCGTGGCGCTCAACCTGGTCGGCGTGCTGTCCTACGCCAAGCTGAAGGCATGGCGGCGCGGGCTGATCTTCGCGCTGTTCGTCTTCGCGGCGGTCGCGACCCCGGGGCAGGACCCGTTCACGATGCTGGCGCTCGCGGCCGCACTGACCGTGTTGTTCGAGCTCTCCGTCCAGATCGCGCGCGTCAACGACAAGCGCAAGGCTCGGCGTGAAGCCGAGGACCTTGCGGCGCTGTCGGACGAAGAGGCCTCGACGATCGCCGCACCCTCCGGGATCGATGGCGCGTCTTCGGTGCAGCCGTCGGCGGCTCCGAGGCCGACTTCCGCGCAGGACTACTCGGACACGTTGTGAGGCAACGAACTCAACTCGATGCGTTCTCGGAGCAGTTGAGCTTTCCGCTCGACCCGTTCCAGATCGAGGCGTGTGCGGCGCTCGAGTCCGGTCACGGCGTGCTGGTGTGCGCACCGACCGGTGCCGGAAAGACGGTCGTCGGCGAGTTCGCCGTGCACCTCGCGCTCGAATCGGGCCGCAAGTGCTTCTACACGACGCCGATCAAGGCGCTCAGCAACCAGAAGCACGCCGAGCTGAGCGAGCGGTACGGCAAGCACGCCGTCGGCCTGCTCACCGGTGACAGCAGCATCAACTCGGAGGCCTCGGTCGTCGTCATGACCACCGAGGTGCTCCGCAACATGATCTATGCGGAGTCGCCGACGCTGCGCGGGCTGTCCCATGTGGTGATGGACGAGGTGCACTTCCTCGCCGACCGCTTCCGTGGCGCCGTGTGGGAAGAGGTCATCCTTCACCTGCCCGAGGACGTGCGACTGGTGAGCCTGTCCGCGACCGTCAGCAACGCCGAGGAATTCGGTGCGTGGATGGAGACCGTGCGCGGCGACACCACCATCGTCGTGGACGAGACCCGCCCGATCCCGCTCTGGCAGCACATCATGGTCGGTCGTCGGCTGTTCGACCTGTTCGACGCGAAGGCCACGCCGACCGGCGGACGCGAGATGGTCGTCGACCCGGACCTCGTCCGGCACGTGAAGCAGCGAGTGGCCCTCGATCGGATGAACTCGTGGGAGCCACGGGGACGTGGCCGTTCGGGCGATCACCGACCGCTTCCGCGGCCCGAGGTGATCGCCCGCCTCGACGAGGAAGGGCTGCTGCCCGCGATCACCTTCATCTTCAGCCGCGCGGGTTGCGAGGCGGCCCTCGGCCAGTGCGTCCGGTCGCGGCTTCGGCTGACCACGCCGGAACAGACCGCACGGATCCGGGAGATCGTCGACAAGCACACGCGGGACCTTCCGCGGGCCGACCTCGAGGTCCTCGGGTACTGGGGATGGCGCGAGGCGCTCGAGCGGGGCTTCGCCGCGCACCACGCCGGGATGCTGCCGGCCTTCCGGGAGACCGTCGAGGAACTGTTCGTCAACGGGCTGGTCCGCGCCGTGTTCGCCACCGAGACCCTGGCGTTGGGCATCAACATGCCGGCCCGATCCGTCGTGCTCGAGCGGCTCGTCAAGTACAACGGCGACACCCACGCCGAGCTCACTCCCGGTGAGTACACGCAGCTGACCGGTCGTGCCGGCCGCCGCGGGATCGACGTCGAGGGACACGCGGTGGTGCTGTGGCAGCCGGGTGTCGAGCCGACCGACGTCGCGGGGCTGGCGTCGACGCGCACGTTCCCGCTCCGTAGTTCGTTCCGTCCCGGCTACAACATGTCGATCAACCTGATCGACCGGATGGGTGCGGTGGAGTCGCGGGCACTGCTCGAGCGGTCGTTCGCGCAGTTCCAGGCGGATCGCTCGGTCGTCGGGCTCACGCGCGGCATCGAACGCAACGAAGCGGCCCTCGCGGAACTCCAGGAGCGCCTCGGCGGTGCCGACGGAGAGTTCTTCGAGTACGCGCAGATCCGGGAGCGCCTGCGCAGCCGGGAACGGCAGCTCGAGCGACAGAAGCGAACCGACCGACGCGGTGCGGCAGTGGAATCGCTGAACTCCCTGCGGCGCGGCGACGTCATCGCGATCCCAGTGGGGAAGCGGTCGGGCCTGGCGGTGGTCCTGGAGACCGACCTGGACCGCGGCGATCCGCGGCCGCTGGTGCTCACGGAGGAGAAGTGGGCGGGCCGCGTCAGCGCCGCAGACTTCCCGGTACCGGCACGGTCGCTCGGCCGGATGCGCCTGCCCCGGCATGTTGATCACCGCACGGCGCGCGTGCGCCGGGACCTGGCGTCGGCGCTGCGCAGTACCGGCATCACGCCGCCGCGGAAGGTCAAGCGTGACAAGGGCGGCCGTGAGGACCGCGAGGTCGTCGAGCTGCGCAAGGCGCTGCGCGAACACCCGTGCCACAGCCGACCCGACCGTGAGCAGCTCAGCCGCATCGGCGAGCGCTACAACCGGCTCGCACGGGAGACGGAATCGATGCGGCAGAAGGTGGCCGCGACCACCAACTCGCTGGCCCGGACGTTCGACCGGATCGTGTCGCTGCTCACCGAGCGCGGGTTCATCGCCGCCGGCGAGAACCCGAAGGCCACTGAGGACGGTCAGCGACTGGGCCGAATCTACTGTGAGAGTGACCTTCTCGTGGCCGAGTGCCTGCGACGCGGAGTATGGAACGGCTTGTCGCCGGCGGAACTGGCTGCCGTCGTCTCGTCCGTCGTGTACGAATCGCGGCAGGACGCCGACGCTCCGGACCGAGGACCGACGGTGCCGATCCGTCATGCCCTCGCGGACACCGCGCGGGTGTGGGGGGAGTTGCGATCCGACGAGATCCGCCACAAGCTTCCGCTCACCCGTGAGCCGGACCCGGGCTTCGTGACCGCCGTGTACCAGTGGGCCAACGAGGAGCCCCTGGTGGACGCGCTGGTCGCCGCGGGCTCGGGTGGGAAGGAACTGTCGGCGGGCGATTTCGTGCGGTGGTGCCGTCAGGTGATCGACCTGCTCGACCAGGTGCACTCGACCGCATCGGATCCGGGCGTCGCCAAGGCCGCAGCCAGGGCTGTCGGAGCGATCCGACGCGGCGTGGTCGCGGTAGCGGCGACGTGACGGTCGAGTAGACCGCCGGGTACCTACCGGGTCGTCCGGATGCGTAGTGTGGCGGTGATATCTGACAAGGGAGGGGACTGGTCGTGGGCCTGACAAACGGCTCTTCGGGCGGGACCAGCGCAGACCAGTCGAGGAGGCAGTGTTCATGAACGCTCCGCAGGGGCCCAACGACGTCAACCCGGCGTGGGCGCCCTCTCCGGAACAGTCCGACAACCCGGCTCCGGCCCCGCAGGCCGCGCCGCCGACGCCAGACTCGCAGGATCCGAATCCGTACGCGGCCAATCCGTACGCGAACGCCGGGTATCCGGCACCGGAGCAGGGTCAGGTGCCGGGTCAGTACAACCAGTACGGCCAGCCGTACCCCGGAGCGGCGGCCCAGCCCGCGCCGACCGCGCAGTGGGGAGCGGTTGCACCACAGTGGGGTCAGCCCGCGCCTGCTCAACCGACGCAGCCGACGCAGCAGCAGTGGAACGCGCAGCCCGTTGCCGGACAGACCGAGGCGGGCCAGCCTCAGTGGGGTGCGCCCGAGGCGGGCCAGCCGCAGTGGGGTGCGCCCGAGGCGGGTCAGCCTCAGTGGAACCCCGCTCAGGGCGGCTATCCCCAGCAGGCCGGTTACCCGCAGCAGGCCGGTTACCCGCAGCAGGGTGGTTACCCGCAGCAGGCCGGTTACCCTCAGCAGAGCGGTTACCCGCAGCAGGGCTACACCACGCAGCAGTTCGGCGCCCCGCAGCCGAACCAGTGGGGTACGCCGCCGATGAGCCCGGTGACGCCGTCCGAGTCGTCCGGCAACAAGAAGATCCTGATGTGGGTGGGGATCGGCGTGGCCGCGGTGGTCGTCGTCGGAGGAGTCGTGTTCGCGTCGGTGTCGGCCGGGACCAAGACTCTCGACCAGACTGCGGCCCAGAAGGGCGTCGAGCAGATCGTCACCGAGTCCTATGGGGTCCGTTCGGTCAGCGGCGTGAACTGCCCGTCCGGGCAGAAGGTCGAGAAGGGTTCGTCCTTCGAGTGCTCGCTGACCGTCGACGGCTCGCCCAAGAAGGTGACCGTGACCTTCACCGACGACGACGGCACGTACGAGGTCAGCCGCCCCAACTAGGCAGCCGCCGAAGCGTTCACGAGCGTTCGGTTGCCATTGCGGCCACCAGCCGGGCAACCGAACGCTCGACGCCGAGATCTGCGGCGACGCGGGCGAGCCCCTCTGGGTCGACCGGGGCTTCCGGCAGCGTGTCCGGTCGCGAGAGCTGCACGTCAGTGTCGGTCACGACCCGCACGACCGGCAGTGCGGCATCCATGTAGTCGGAGGCCGCGGCGAGTTTCGCCCGGACGCCCTTCGCGAGATCGCTCGACGGGTCGAGCGCGGCCGTGCGCAGCGCGTCGAGGGAGCGGTGGCGCAGCAGCAGCGTCGACGCCGTCTTCTCGCCGACTCCCTTGACGCCCGGTAGTCCGTCGGACGAATCGCCGCGCAGCAGAGCGAGTTCGGCGTACGCGTCGCCGGCGCGGTCGGCGGGCACCCCGTACTTCTCGGCGACCTCGGCGGGGCCGAACAGTTCAGCCTTGGCCAGGCCGCGGCCCACGTAGAGCACGCGAACCTGAATTGGATCGTCGGACACCACCTGCAGCAGGTCGCGGTCACCGCTGACCACCACGACAGGATCGGTCTTCTCCTGTGCGGCAAGGGTTCCCAGAACGTCGTCGGCTTCGAAACCCGCGGCGCCCGCCGTCGCGATCCCGGCCGCACCGAGGACGTCCATGATCATGTCGACCTGCGGGGTGAGCGTGTCGGGGACCTCCTCGACGGAGCCGTCGGATTCCTCCGCGACGCGGTGCGCCTTGTAGGACGGCACGGCGTCGACGCGGAACTGGGGTCGCCAGTCCAGGTCGAGGCACACCGCGAGCCGGGACGGTCGGGTGCGGGTGATCAGTGCGGCCACCATGTCGGTGAACCCGCGGACCGCGTTGACGGGACGCCCGTCGGGGGCCGTCATCGACTCGGGCAGGGCGTAGTACGCCCGGAACCACAGACTCGCACCGTCCAACAGCAGCAAAGGCCCACTCATGCGCACCATCCTGCCAAACCCGGGTCATACGACGCAGCGGGTCACGACGCGAACCCGGCCAGGTCGGCGATCAGTTCGGATACCGTGGCGCGGTCGACGTCGTCGAGGGTGCCGCCGCGCAGGGTCACGGACACGAGTGTCTGGTCGGGATAGCCGTCGTACGGGCTGCCGGTGCCCATCCCGGGATCGAGTCCCAGCAGAACCGACACGGTGTCGTCGAGCCGGTACGCCAGGCCCTGCCCCCACGACGCCCCCGGGTTCTCCCACACCGGTTCCCACCCGCGATACGTCAGACGCAGCGCCTGGCTGGGTGTCGCGGTCACCCCGGTGAACCGGGAGAGCCCACTGCCGTCGACGTCACCGGGAAGGGGATGGTGGACGGGACGTCCCAGCTGCGGAAACGGCTGCAGTATCCGGTGCTCGGCAAAGATGTCGGACCAGGCGGCCACCGATTCGGGGATGTGTGCGGGGTGTACGAGCCCGATCGGGCCGTCCGGCAACGTCAACGTGTCGCCGTTCAGGTCGGCGAGGCTGCCGTTCTCTGTCACCCGGTACACGACTACGGGACGGGACTGCTCGTCGAACGACGCCCACAGGAGACGGCGCGCAAGGTGCACGAGCAGGGGATGGCCCAGGATGTACTCGGTGAATTCGCTCCCGTCCCAGCGACGTCCGGTGACCAGCGATCGGTTGAACCGCTTGACCTGCTCCGCGGCAACGGTCTTCGCTTCCCGTTTGAAGGCGGCGAAACGCTTCTTCGCGTCCTCGACGAGTGCCGCGTCGTCGCCGTCCGTGGCCCGGGGAAGCCCGGTCGACCTCTTCCCGTTCTCGTCGAGGACGAAGGGCACCAGGGCCTCGGTGAAACCGACGGTGAACTTCCGCGCGCCGTAGTCGAACGTCATCGTGCCGTCGGGTGTGAGATCGAGGTCGGGGACGGTGCGGTCGGCCAGCTGTTCGCGGTCGAGGCCCAGGCGCTCCGCGACCTCCGCGACACGTTCGGCGGCTCCGTTCTTCAGCGACTTGAACTTCATCTTCCGCGAGATGCGATCGAGTTCGGTCAGGGCCCGGGCCGAACCGTTCGCGGCCAGCGCGTCGAGCCCGAGTTGGGCTCGCGCCGCACCACCCTCGCCGGGCCACCGCCGCACGAGCGGTGCCAACCGAGCGACCGTGGAGTCGTCACCGAGCCAGCCCTGTGCGAGGACGACCCAGTTGTCCTTCGACGGCGCACCGGCGCCCCACCACCGGTCGAACAGCTCCCACATCGCCGCCGCCAGCGATGTGCGGTCGCAGAATGCGGTGACGGTGTCGATCCCGGCGTACGGGGTGTCCGCGGTTCCGATGGCACACATCGTGAGGATCACGTCCACCGTGGATGCCGGCAACGCCGCTGATCGGTCGTCGGTGAGGATCGGAGGTAGTGACTCGACGTCCGCCCACACGGGTATCCGGGGGATCCTCTTGGGCAGCATCTCCAGCGGATCGAGATCGACGAGCGTGCCGATAGTGTCCGCGGCAGCGTCCCCGTACTGCGCCGCGGCGCGGACGACGACCTCGCGTGAGGTGGCTCGGGCGAGCGCGCGCAGCGCGGCGGTGGCGTGATCGCGTTGCGCCCCCACCGGTCCGACCGCGTCGGGAACCAGCAAAGTGGCGGCGTCGGCGGTGTGACGAAGGAGCCACGCCAGGGCCGGCTTGCGGAGGTTCTTGCGGGTCGCGAACATCGTCGCGTGCAGCCGGGCGGTGTCGAGGTCCGCGTACGGCATGAGGTACGGCGCGGCCGCGCCGGGACGGGCGCGGGCGAACTGCAGCATCAGCGGTAGGGCATCGAGCTGGTATCGGGCGACGATCCGTCGGGGATCCTTGACGGACGTGCCGGCCCAGTCCGTCAACAGCGGCCGGGCAACCTCGTCCGGGGCGAGGAGGAAGATCACCCACGCTTCCCACGCGTTCACGACCTGCGCCGACGTCTCGCGGATGTACCGCCGATACTGGTCCCACGTGGTGTACGAGTAGCCGTGCGGGGTGTTCCGGAGTTCCTCGAGTTCGCCGGGCAGCCAATCGATCCGGCGGATCGTGGGAGCGTCGAGTCCGTCGATCACCGTCGGCGGCGCGGGCGACTTCCTCTTCACCCAGGGAGGGCTCACCAGGAGCGCCGGGAGGTCGGTCGCCTCGGGCAATGCCGCGGTCAGCTCCGCGATCCGTCGGCGGGCCGTTTCGGGAAGGGAGTCGGCGACTTCCGTGGCCAGGTCGGGGTGTTCGCGCACGTGACGGTCGAACAGTCCCGAATCGGACTGCGCCAGGATCCGGAACGCGCGGCGCGGAAAATGCCGGCTCGCGTGCTGCACGGCGGATGCCGCGTTCTTCACATCTGCGCGCTCGAGCAGGGCGGTGAAGGCCTCGTCGGTGGGTATCGAAGCCAGCGCGTGCAGGATGCGAAGCCGGAGCACGTCGTCCTGCGCGCTCCGGTAGGGGAACGCAGTGTCGAAGGCAGCGGTCAGTACCGCCGTGATGTCGGCGCCGACACCGTCGACGATCGCGGCCAGAATCGCTTCGTCTGCCAGCCAGGTGCGGCAGCCACGTCCGCCGACGGCCCGCTCGACCTCCGCGGGTGTGTTCGCCGACACCAGGGCGTGGGTGCTCCAGTGGTGCGGCACCGGGTCGATCCCCAGGATCGCCTCCGCGGACCACCGGCGTTCGGTCGGGAACAGGAATGACGCGGCGAGACGTCGAACCGCATTGGTGCGCAGCGGCCCTGCGACCTCGCGTGCTGCCGCGTATTCGGCGTCCGACGCGACAGCGAGCAGTGCCCGCATCCGAGCGAGCATCGGCTCCAGGACGGTGTACGCCACCTGGCGCTGCGGGTCGTCGACTTGCGCGAGCTGCTCGACGAGCATGAAACGCGGAGGCCGGAACTCCTCCTCGTTCCGTGGGCGGTCACCGATCCAGGTCGCGATGTACGTGCCGGTGCCGTTCTCCGGCACCGGCACCCGCTTCTGGACCCAGGCCATGTCGGTGGACTCCAGCACGGCCGCGACCGCAAACGCCGCTCCGTGGCGGGCGACCCAGCCGTCGACGACGTCGA
>Ga0131853_10010600_pt1 | contig 16856 bp, 16 predicted proteins | sample TergutLab28metaG_FD_92764 | JGI IMG/M metagenome (GOLD analysis project Ga0131853, IMG submission 92764) | Labiotermes labralis P1 segment gut microbial communities from Petit-Saut dam, French Guiana - Lab288 P1 (version 2) (version 2) | ecosystem: Host-associated > Arthropoda: Insects >...
CAGACTGCGATGGTAGCTGTGATGATCCTGACTGTGACGGCGTAGGCGGCGGTTGCGATGATCCAGACTGCGATGGTAGCTGTGATGATCCTGACTGTGACGGCGTAGGCGGCGGTTGCGATAACTGTGACGACCCAGATTGTGATGGTGAATGCGATGATGATACTGGAGGCACAGGACCAGGTAACGGCGGTGGCGACGACCCAGACGGCGATAACGACGACCCAGACGGCGATAACGACGACCCAGACGGCGATAACGACGACAATCCGTACGCACCACCACCACCACCAACAACACAGCCACAACCAGAACCACCACCTGCTCCTGACACAGGTGCCGATGATGATAGCGACACCGGTGCTGATGTAGGTGACGAACCAGACCTACCACAACAAGCCCCAGCCCAAGAATTGCCACAGCAAGAAACTGACCCAGGCTTACCACAACAAGCTCCAGGTCAAGAATTGCCAGGTGATGAAGGTGCTGCCGGCGAATTGCCATACGGTGCCAACGATGTTGACGGCGATGGCGGCTTGCCACAAGGTGCGGTTGCTGCTCCACTTGACCCACCAGCTGCTGCTGCTGCAAATGTCAACCCGGTAACCGGTGATGATGGTCCAAACACTGCCGCAGGCGTACTTGCTGTACCATTCTTTGCCAGTGCAATCGCCCTCTTCGGAGCGTTGATGAAGCGTCGCAAAGATGGTGATGATGCAAGCAACTCTGCTAAGTAGTGTGCAATACAGCAACAAATAGTCCTGTTGTGCAGGATAGGTGGTTTGCCCAACTGGTTCGAATGATAAAAACGCAGTTGGGTAGACTATCCAATAATCTTGCGTGGCAAGACTAAGGTTTTCAAAAGTCTTCCGAGTGTAAATATTTCGCTCGGAAGACTTTTTTGAAAACCACCTTTAACCACCACAATATAACAAAACCTTGGGAGATGAGATAAGATGGCGCAAGAAAACACTGCTGTAAATGCAATGACAACCATGGACAAGCTTGCCGCTTTGAAGAATAGTATTGCGGCACATGCAAACGCAAGCGCAGACGAAAAGATAAAATGCTTCATTTCTGTGGGGTATCGACATAAGCGGGCTGTGGTTTATGCCGGCGTTGGTAATACGCTGGATACCGCCTTCAAATCCGCCCAGGATCGTGCACTAAAATATATCAAAGCTGAGGGGGCAGAGCCGCCTTGGCTAAAAGCTGATATTGTGGTGATGGAAAAAAAGCTTTTTATGGACGATTTTTTATCCATGGCACGCTGGACTAAAAAGTTTTACTTTAAGTATGGCATTTCTTTTGATAGTATGTACAACAATGCTTTTTTGCAACAGGAGGTTAATGGCGGTGCACTGATAAAATACAGCATTGCCGAAAAAAGAAACGAAAACCCATCTACCGAGATAGCAGAGCTTATAGGGCTATCCCGTGAAACCGATTCCGGGCGCAATGATGCCCGCATCAACTTTAACAATGTTAACCATTATGTGAGAACTGTAAGGGGCGAAAACCCCATGCTTTCCGGTGATGACTTGAAAGAAGTTATTATTTTTGACACCAGAGGGTACTTTTTTGACGAAGACCAGCTTTTTGAGATTGAAACAGAAGAGCTTGCAAACCACAGAAGAAAAGTAGAAAGTCTTGATGCTCCATTAGCAAAGGATTTGATTACAAAAATGTCCCGCTATTTGGCGGGCACTGTGGAGGAAAGTGGCAAGTTTATTTATGGATATTTTGCCTGCTATGATAAGCAGATTGCCACATATAACGTTATCAGACATGCCCTTGGCACATATTCCATGTGCGAAACCTATCTTGCAACCAAGGACGAGGCTCTGATAACACCAATCAAAACGTCATTAAAATACTTGGTGGATAAATTCGCCTATGACGTTGATGACATGACTTTTATTGCAGAATTTGAAAGTAATAGTGAAATAAAGCTGGGTGCTTTGGGTGTTGCCGTTCTTGCCATGTCCAAATATTTGGAAATTTTTGGTGATGAAAAGGATAAATATCTACCCATAATGCAGCGCATTGGCAATGCCATGCTTTATATGCAAAACCCGGCCACGGGGCAGTTTACCCATGTTCTTGGGCACCCCGATTTGGAAGTTATTGAACTTTTTAGGATTGTATATTATTCAGGCGAGGCAACTTTTGCCCTTATGTGCATTTATGCCTTTGATAAGGACGAAAAATGGCTAAAAGCAGCCAACAAGGCCTTTGACTATTTTATAAAAAATAATTATTGGAAGAATTACGACCACTGGATAGCCTATGCTATAAACGAGCTTACCAAGGTTTCTGATGATGACAGGTATTTTGACTTTGGTTTGAAAAACGCCTTTTCTAACCTTAATTTTATAGAATACCGCATAACAACATGGGCAACATTTTTGGAATTACTTACCGCATCCAATGTTATGATACAAAATATTAAAGCGGCAGGCAAAGATAGCTTATTGGAAAGATATGATGAAGAGCAGTTTGAAAGGGTAATGAAAATAAGAGCAGAAAGGCTGTTAAACGGTATTTTCTTCCCCGAATTTGCCATGTACTTTAAGTCGCCGGAAACTATCTTGTACGGCTCTTTTGTGCGCCACCACACCTTCCGTGTACGTAATGATGATGTGGCAAGCCACCTATCAGGATATGCTCGCTATTTAACAGACATTTTGGAGGTTGATAGATAATGTCAGTAGGATTTTTGCGGTATTACAACAGCAGCAGCCCCAAGGCAAAGCTGCGCTCCATGTTTGCGGTTGCCAGTATGTACGACTTAGATTTTTTTCAATTTGAACCTAAGGACATTAATGTGGAAGACAAAACCATAAACGGTCTTTTCTGGGACAAAGAAACCCATAGCTATGTGCGAAAGGTTGTTCCTTATCCCGAAATCGTAGATGACCAGTACAACTTTCGCACCAAAGACAAGGAGTTGTTTGAAGAGTTAAAGCAACACTGTTATTTGACATTTACAGGTTTGGGCGGAAAAACGGCTATTTATAACAGGATCAAAAAAAGCAGCTTTGCCAAATATGTAATCGAAACCACTTATTTCAGAGACATGGATGAGTTGGGTATAAAAAACATGGCGGCGGGTGAAGCAGTCATCATCAAACCCAACGATGGTGGCAGGGGTGAAAATATCTATAAGCTACAAAAAAACGCTGATTCCACTTTCACCCTGCGCTTTGAAGAAGGAGAAAAGGTATTGATTTTCGAGGACCTAAAAGAAGAGTATTTTGAGTTGTTCAAAACCAAGTATATTGTGCAACCTTTTATAGATTCCAGCACAATAGAAGGCAATCCTTTCGATATAAGATTGCATCTGCGCCGCGGACACGAAGGCAAATGGGATACCCGCTTAAATTATGCCCGTATTGGCAGTAGTTCCGGCATTGTATCTAATGTTGCTACGGGGGGTGCTGTTGCAATGGGTCTAAATACTTTCTTAAAACAACAATTTGGAGATAGTTGGAGGCCTATTTACAACGAAATTCAGCAAATTGCCAAAACCTTCCCACGTGTGTACCAAAGAAATCACAAAAAACTAATCGACTCTTTTGCTATGGATGTGGCCGTGGACAGATCCAGAAATAACGAGCTGAAGTTTTTTGAAGTAAATACCTACCCAGGGATGCAAACATATCCATTCCAATCATCCGAAGCCAGCATACCCTTTTACCTGCATTTGTTGCAGTTGAAAAAAGAGGGTAAGTTAACTTAAAAAAGTATTGCATCCAAGGCGATGTTGTGGTATAATACCTTGGTTAGCAATTTTGGATGCGAGGAGGATGAGTAGATGAGTACCATTTATATAATTTTAACGGCAGTTTTGGGCTTAGCCTGTACTGTTTTGGTGATGGTTGTATTGATGCAAAGCAAGCGTGATGCCGGCTTTTCCGGTCAAAGTATGGATAGCAGCAGTAGCGAAAGAACCTATTTTGACAAAAACAAAAGCCGTACCAAAGAAGGCAAGCAGGAAATATACACCAAGGTTTTGGCAGCTGTTTTTATGAGCATGTCTTTGATTGTCGGTTTTTTGGCGTAAGGCGTAACGTAAAAGCTTACTAAGAATATTTGCGATAGACAAGCGTATAATAAGTATATGGCATGGCCTTTGGTCATGCCTTTATTTTACCAAAACGAAACGCAATGGGGGTGGCAATGTGGAGGCGAAGTTTACACTTGTGGTGCTTTGCTTTTTGCTTGCACTGTCTTTTGGGAAGCGCTGTTTAAGCAAGCGGGATTGGCTGTTGTTGATTTTAGCAATGGCATTTACCGTGGCAGCGGACTTCTTCCTGACCATTTTGTTTATATATCCCGTTGGTGTGGCCATTTTTTGCTTTGCCCATGTGTTTTATGCCTTGCGTTATGGCGGAAATAGGATTTGGCGTTTTTTCCCACTTGCCTTACCCTTGCCCATAACACTTGCCATTGTAATGGGTGATGTACTTTTGGTGGTTTCCTCTTTGTATGCGGGGTTGTTTGTGATATCTTATATTATGGCATTACGTGCCATTTCTTCAAAAAAATACCCTGCCCCCAACAATACGCTGGTAGTGGCGGGGATGAGCTTGTTTGTTTTGTGTGATATTTGTGTTGCTATTTTTAACTTGGCAGGCATGGGTATTATCAACCATATCTTGGGCGAATTGGCCGTGGATGCCATTTGGCTGTTTTACGCCCCTGCACAAATTTGCCTTGCACTAAGCGGCATGAGGTTTTACACAGAAAGGCCAAAATGTTGAAAGTAGAGCAAAGTTATGATATAATAACGGGGTGGCAGGCACAACGGATAAAAAGGAGTTATGAATATGGCTATAAAGCAAAAAATAGAAACCTTTATCACTGATTGGGCAAATGCTAACAATGGCTTTGTCAAGGACTTCTCTGGTGTTATTTCTGTTTCGGGTAAAGATGACATAATTTATGAAAAAGTACAAGGGTTGAGAAATAAAGCGGAGGGCTTGCCAAACCAGATAAACACGGCATTTGCAACCGCATCCGGAACTAAATTGTTTACAGCCGTTGCCATTTGTCAGTTAATTGACCAAGGCAAGCTAACACTTGAAAGCAAAATTAGGGACATTTTACCCCATGACCTAAACACAATTGATGCAGACACAAGGGTTTTTCATTTATTAACACATTCGTCAGGGATTAGGGATTATTTGGATTTTGATGATAAAGAAAGTGAGACCCGGTTTTACGACGCCCACCCCGTAAACAAATGGACAAGCAATGAATTTTATCTACCGCTTTTTAACCAACGTCCAAGCGTGTTTCCGCTGGGCTCAAAAGCAGATTACTCTAATTCCAATTTTATTTTACTTGGGCTAATCATTGAAACTGTTTCCGGGGAAAGCTATCACACATACATCAAGCAAAATATTATAGAGCCTTTGAACATGGTACATACAGGGTTTTATACAACAAACAACCTGCCTGCTAACACAGCTATTGGTTATGCTTGGGATAAAAAGCTTGAAGAATTTGTGGGGAATTATTTTCGCTTACCCATTATAGGTGCTGGGGACGGTGGGGCATACACAACCGCCGCAGATATGCGGTTGTTTTGGGATGGCTTGTTCCAAGGGAAGCTACTATCAAAAAACATATTAGACCAGTTTTTAACGCCACGCACAAGATTCGATGATATTGATGGGCATTTTGGTCTCGGGGTGTTCGTTATTGAGAGGAATGGTGAAACCATTTATTGGCATGATGGTGGCGATTATGGTGTAAACTTTCATACCGCATACTTTCCAAGCACGGGGATTGTAATGACGGTCTTATCAAATTTTGGCATACAACTTTTGAAGTTTAACGACAACCTAATGTCACTGCTTGTCTCGAAAAATGACTAATAAATATTAAGTTGAAACTAAACAAAACACCCTTGCAATAAGCTTATTGCAAGGGTGTTTTGTGTTATGGCTTCAATTTATCTACCATATCAAGCCGCTCCCATGGTAAATCTAAATCATTACGTCCAAAATGGCCGTAAGCGGCGGTTTTGCCGTAAATTGGACGGCACAAATCCAAGTGGTTGATTATGGCTTTGGGGCGCAGGTCAAAATGCTTATGCACAAGCCCCAAAATCTCTTCATCAGGGATAATGCCCGTGCCAAATGTGTTAATCACCATCGAAACAGGCCTTGCCACACCAATGGCGTAGGCAATTTGCAATTCACAAGCCTTAGCAAGCCCTGCTGCCACAATGTTTTTGGCAACATAACGTGCAGCATATGCGCCGCTACGGTCCACCTTTGTGGGGTCTTTGCCGGAAAATGCACCGCCGCCGTGGCGGGCAAAGCCGCCATACGTGTCCACGATGATTTTGCGCCCTGTAAGCCCCACATCCCCCTTGGGGCCGCCAATTACAAAACGCCCTGTGGGATTGATGAAAAACTGGGTGTCCCCGTCTACTAAATGGGCGGGGATTATTTTATTAATAACTTTTTCCATCAAATCTTTTTGAATGGTTTCCTGGGTGGTTCCGGGGGCGTGCTGGGCAGCCAAAACAACGGCCTCCACACGTTTTGGCCTTCCATCTTCCCCGTACTCCAATGTAACTTGCGCCTTACCATCGGGGCGCAAATAGTCAATTTCGCCGCTGGCACGGACTTCATCCAGCCTGCGGGCAAGCCCGTGGGAAAGGTGGATGGCAAGGGGCATATAGGTGTCGGTTTCGTCGCAAGCATACCCAAACATCATTCCCTGGTCGCCTGCGCCCAAATCATCAATGGCATCACCTTCACGCACTTCCAAAGCCACATCCACGCCCCGGGCAATATCAGGCGACTGCCCTTTAAGCGACAAAACAACAGCGCAAGAATCGTAGTCAAAGCCGTATTTGGCACGGGTGTACCCAATGTCTTTAACTGTTTTACGCACAATTTCTTCCACATCCACATAACAGTTTGTGGTAATTTCGCCTGTGACGAAAACCATGCCCGTGGTTGCCATGGTTTCGCAGGCCACCCTTGCGGCGGGGTCCTGTGCCAAAATGGCATCCAATACCGCATCAGATATTTGGTCACACATTTTATCGGGATGCCCCCGGGTAACAGATTCTGATGTAAAAAGTTTTTTCATTTGCTTTCCTTCCCAAAAAATAGCTGTTTTTAGTGGTGCGGGTACTTGGCCATTAACTTAGCAACCCTTGCAGCTGCCGCATCCTTATTTTTGTCGTAATCTTTAATGGTAATTGCGATGATATCTGCAATCTCATCCATATCCGCTTCGTCCATGCCAAGGCTGGTAATGGCAGGTGTGCCAAGGCGCACACCGCTGGTGGTAAAGGGGCTTTGGGGGTCAAAAGGTATGGTGTTTTTGTTGCATGTCATAGAAATAGAATCTAATTGGTGCTCGGCAACCTTGCCTGTCACATTCATATTACGCAAATCTACAAGTACAATGTGGTTATCCGTGCCACCGGATACAATGTTAAAGCCACGGTCCATAAGCCCTTTGGAAAGAGCCTGTGCATTAGCAAGCACCTTTACACAATAGTCACGATAACTTCTATCCATAGCTTCTTTGAAGGCGATAGCTTTGGCGGCAATAACATGCATTAGCGGCCCGCCTTGTGTGCCCGGGAAAACAGCCATATCAACAGCTTTTTTATGCTCCTCTTTGCAAAGGATTATGCCGCCACGGGGGCCACGCAGGGTTTTGTGGGTTGTGCTTGTTACAAAATCCGCATAGGGTATTGGGCTTTGGTGCAGGTCGGTGGCTACAAAGCCTGCGATGTGGGCAATATCCGCCATTAGGTATGCACCAACTTCTTTGGCAATTGCGCCAAACTTTTCAAAATCAATGGCACGTGGATAGGCAGATGCGCCTGCAATAATCATCTTCGGTCTATGCTCCACAGCTAAACGGCGCACTTCTTCATAGTCAATACGGGCATCTTCTTCCCGCACGCCATAGGGCACAATATTAAACCATTTGCCACTTAAATTTACAGGACTGCCGTGGGTAAGGTGGCCGCCATGCTGCAAATTCATGCCCAAAATGGTATCGCCGGGGGAAAGGGCTGCCATAAACACCGCCGTGTTGGCATTTGCGCCCGAATGGGGCTGCACATTGGCATGGTCCGCCTTAAAAAGTTCTTTTAACCTATCAATTGCTAAATTTTCAACAATATCAACCTTTTCGCAGCCGCCGTAATAGCGCCTGCCGGGATAGCCTTCCGCATACTTGTTTGTTAGCGGGCTGCCCATGGCCGCCATAACAGCTTTGGATACAAAGTTTTCACTTGCGATAAGTTCCACATTTTGCTTTTGTCTGTCAATTTCTTGGGTTATGGCATCTGCCACGGCAGGGTCTGCCTGCAAAATCTCGTTAAATTCGTACATTTCAAACCTCCGTCATAAGTAAGTCTTGCTATGTTTATTATAATATAGGTTTGGGGTGTTTGCAATAGGAAAAAATAAATTTTGGGGTTGACAGGGGCATTAAGATGTGGTAGAATGGTTGGGTATGAAGAAGAAGCCTGCTTCTCACCTCATGCTGTCGGCATTGGGGTTAAAGGATTTTGATGAATTTTATTTCGGAATCTTTGTGGGCTTTTATTGCCCGCTTTTTTATTGTCCGGGCTTAGCAGGAGGTGCTTAGACATAGCAGAATTTTATATTAATGAGCAGATAAGGGACAAAGAGGTACGTCTGCTGGACACAAACGGGGATATGCTTGGTGTTGTTTCTGGTAAAGAAGCACAGCGTTTGGCGGAGGAGAAGAATTTGGATTTGGTGAAAATTTCCCCCAAAGCCAACCCGCCCGTTTGTAAAATTATGGATTTTTCCAAATTTAAGTTTGAACAGGCTAAAAAAGAGCGGGAAAACCGCAAAAAACAGAAAAATGTGGAAACTAAGGAATTGTGGCTATCACCTAATATTGATGGCGGTGATATCCAAGTGCGATTGAAGCGTGCCATTGAATTTTTATCTAAAGGCGATAAAGTTAAGGTTACAGTACGCTTTCGTTATGGGCGGGAAATGGGGCGCACCGATGTGGGCCAGCGCATTTTAATAGACTTTGCAAAAAGTTTGGAAGAATATGCCACCGTTGACAAATTGCCAAAGCTTGATGGCAGGCGCATGTCCATGTTTTTGCTACCAAAACCGCAGGATGCCAAGAAAAAAGATAAACCGGCACCAGCAGAAAAAACTAAGGATAAACCGGAAGAAAACCAATAATAAAGGAGAATTACCATGCCAAAAATGAAAACACACCGTGCGGCCGCTAAGCGGTTTACCATAACAGGCACAGGCAGGCTAAAGCGCATGAAGGCGAACAAAAGCCATATTTTGGAAAAAAAATCCCCCAAGCGTAAGCGTAATTTGCGCAAAGCCACATTGGTGGACAAAACTAAGGAAAAAAACTACAAACAAGCCATGCCATACCTATAAGATGAGGAGAGAAAATAGATGCCAAGAATCAAAGGCGGCGTAAACGCCAAGAAAAAGCATAAAAAAGTTTTGAAGCTTGCAAAGGGTTATTATGGTGCCCGCAGTAAGCAATATAGAACCGCAAAGGCCGCTGTTATGCGTGCCATGGCACATGCCTATATCGGGCGTAAGCAAGTTAAGCGGGATTTCCGCCGTTTATGGATAAGCCGTATTAATGCCGCTGCCCGCATCAACGGCATGTCATATTCCCGTTTTATGAATGGGCTTAAAGTTGCCGGCATCAACATAAACCGCAAAATGTTGTCCGAAATGGCCATACATGATGCGCCTGCTTTTTCAAAGCTTGTGGAAACTGCAAGGTCCGCTGTTGCGGCATAATATAAATCCCTGCCATGCGGCGGGGTTTTTTATTGCTAATGTTAGTGCCAAAAACTGCCGAAATAAATATAAACTACGAAAAATACGAAAGGAGCATGCCCGGTGATAAGCCCCATAACCCAAAGTTTTACACAACCCCCGCTTACAACACGAAAGATAGAGCAGGCAAATACCCACACCCCCGCAGAAGCCAATGAAGACCGAGAAAAAACCATGTTGGAGCGGATGCAGGAATTGCATGAGCAACAGGAAATGCACCGTGAAAATATGCGGCGTTTGCAAGAAGATGCAAAAAATGCCCGTGAAGCCGCAAAAGCACAAGCGGAATATTGGCGCAACCAGCGCATTGCCATGGAAATTGCCACCCGCATAATGCGGGGTGACAATGTGCCGCAGGAGGATAAGGATTTTTTATTGGAACACAACCCGGCAATGTTTAAGCTTGCCATGTCCGTGCGCCAGCAGAATGAGGATGCAGAAAACCACGAACGCCTATCCCCCGAACGGGAAAGTGACTGCCCGTCCTATGGAATTAACATGAACCCCGCCAGCGTGCGCAGGGCTATGGCATCAGAGGCCGTACAAGCAGCAATGCCGCAAATATCAACACCGGCGGTATCACAACCGCAGGCATAAATGCAGCGCATATAAAAACAAACGCACCCCGCAACATTATTGCTGGGGTGCGTTTGTTTTTGGAACTACTGATTAATTTCCTGCATTACATAATTATTAATTTCCTCCCATAACTTGGAAGCTTGCGCAACGCCATCTTCGCCTTGTTTGCGCATATCGGCGGCGAAAGTTTCATCCTTAATGCCGGGCAGGTTTATAAGTATATTCATCCAAGCCCCCGAAACCCCCGCCAAAAGGTTGGTGGCGGCAACGCCCAAGTCGCTGGCGGCATTGGTATTGCTTTTGCCAATTGCTTTGTGGGCAAGCTTTAAGCCGTCAAGGCATTTGGTTAATATATCAAAAGGGGATTTTGTGGCGATTATGGTAGCTTCTTGGATTTTAGCGGAGCGTGCGGCTTTTTCCTCATCCGTTTCTTTGGGCATGCCAAAGGCGGCAGATACTTGGTTGTAGGCATCTGAATCAATGTCTATGGCGTTTAGCAAGTCCAGATGCAGGGTGGTGGAAGCGGCCAAAATGTCATTCATTAAGCCCTCATGGTCGGCATATTTTTTGCGGCCAAGGGTAAGGCTTGCCACCATTTGCACAAGAGAAATGCCCATAACGCCCGAAAGTGCCGCTGCCGAGCCGCCTCCCGGGGTCGGCTCTTTGCTGGCAAGTTTTGCCATAAAATCAGCAACACTTAAATTAACTAAAAAGCTTTTCATTTTATCAATTCTCCTTTATGTTTAATTTATGTGGATTCCATCAGGCATTGTGGTGTTCAGTATAGCATTATTAAAATCTGTCTCCACATTTGTTATTCGTATGTCCCCATTGGTTGTTATGGAAAGTTGGCCGTATATACGTAAATTCTCTAAATCCACATCCCTGCCCGTGGTTGTGATGGACACATTTTCAAAGGAAAACGACCCAAATGGCACAAACACATTTAATACCCCGCCCCGCATAAATGTATTTGGCGCAAGATTTACATCCCTAAATACTTCTAAATGCCCATTAATAAGCTGATAGCGGGGCAAGATGATGTGGTGATAGAAATTGCCCATGCCCGGATGGTCCGGTATATATTCTACCACAATTTCGCTTCCATCGTGGGTTGTTATTGTTATCTGGTTAACCACTGTGCTGATGGTAAGGCTACCAACCTCATCAACAGAAAAACGCAGGGCATCTTCCATGTCATTTCCATCCCTTAGCCAGGTGTAGCTATCTGTATCGTTTGCCCTTTCGGCATCACAACCCGCCATAAATGGCATAACGGCAACTATCACCAACAAAGTCCACAATATTTTTTTGATGATTGCTTTTTGCATATTTCCCCCTACACTAAAACACCATTTTTGACCACTTTGTTTGCCTGGTTGTTGCCGAAGCGGTAGAACAGAAAGTCCAAATCGGGGCAGTTCCAAATTACCAAGTCCGCATCTTTACCAATTTCGACTGTGCCTTTGGTATCGCCCAAGCCAATGGCGCAGGCAGCATTTAGGGTAACTGCTGTTAGTATTTCGGCGGGATACAGGCGGTATTTTAGATAGCCCAGCGACATGGCAAGCTGCATGTTGTAGCCGGGGGAGCTGCCCGGGTTAAAATCACTGGCGATTGCTACGGGTATATCAAAATCCACCATATTGCGGGCCCGGGCGAAGGGTTTATTGAGGTAGAAGCTGGTGGCGGGCAATAGCACGGCAATTGTGCCATTTGCCGCCAATGCCTCCAAGCCCTTATCGCTGGCGGCAATAAGATGCTCGGCTGATACGGCTTGCATTTCGCCCGCCAGTTTTGCACCGCCTAAATCCACAATTTCATCAGCATGGATTTTTAGCTTAAAGCCGTGGTTGCGTGCCGCTTCCATAATTCTACGGCTTTGCTCCACGTTAAACACGCCCTGCTCGCAAAAAATATCGCAATAAGGCGACAAGCCTGTTTTGGCAATTTTTGGAATCATATCATTTATCAGCAAATCAACAAAACCTTCTGTATTGCCCTTAAATTCCGGCGGCACGGCATGTGCGCCCATAAATGTGGACACAATGTCCATTTTATGGGATTTTTGCAACTCTGCTACCACTTCCAGCTGTTTTAACTCGGTTTCATAGTCCAAACCGTAGCCGCTTTTAGCTTCCACGGTGGTTGTGCCATGGGCAAGCATTTGGTCAAGAAAATCCGCAGCTTTGTTTTGTAGTTCGTCCGCACTTGCGGCACGGGTTGCCTTTACGGTGGACAAGATGCCGCCGCCCGCCGCTAAAATCTCCAAATATTCTGCACCACGTAGCTTTAGCTCCAATTCATGCTGGCGAAAGCCGCCGAAAACAAGGTGGGTGTGGCTATCCACAAGGCCGGCCGTTACAAGTTGCCCGCCTGCATCTACCACCTGCTTGCCTTCGCAACACTGGTCGTCGGTACAAATGCATGCTATTTTACCATCCTTTATGCCAATGCTTACGGATGGTGTGATAGTCACATTCTTCTGCTCTACCCCTTTTTTTGGGGCATTGCCCGTGGCTGTTGCCAGCTGGGCGTTTTTTATCACTAAATCAAAAATAATGGTTGCCTCCTTTAAGATTGTCGTCAGCGGGGTAGGGTGGGGACTGGCCCCGCTCTACAATAGGCTGTTTTCCAGGACTTGGCTGTCGAAGTCGAAGTTTTCCAGTTGCAGATAGTATTCGGCAGAATCAATTAGCGCACGAGCGGGTGCGATGCCGATAAGTTCCGAACCGATGACGGAAATGCCATAACGGGCGGCTTCCATACGTATAAATTCTACTACACGGTATAGGGCATTGGCTTCGTAATTAACAAGGTTCATGGAAACCTGCGCCATGTCCCGCTCCTCAATATAAATACCAATGCCTTTTACATACTTCAAGCCGCCACTGCTACCGCGGATGGCTTTGGCAATATTATTGGCAATATCCACATTGTTTGTGGAAAGGTTTACATTAAAGGCGATTAGCGGGCGGCGGGCACAAACGGCGGTAACACCTGCTGTTGGGTGGGGCTTGGCATCGCCAAAATCCGGCTTCCAGGCGGGTTCCTGCATTTTTGCCGCCATGCCTTCAAACTGCCCTTTGCGCACGGTGGCAAGGTTTTTGCGGTTTGCGGCGGTTGCGGCCTCTTCATACAAATATACAGGGATGTTAAGTTCCGTAGCCAGCCTTTCGCCAACTTTTTTGGCAACTTCCACGCATTCTTCCATGGTAATGTTTTTGATTGGCACAAAAGGGATAACATCCGTTGCTCCCATACGGGGATGCTCGCCTTCATGCTTGTTTAGGTCAATTTTTTCCGCTGCAAATTTTGCCATGGCAATGGCTGCATCGGCGCAAGCTTCGGGGCTGCCAACCAGCGTGTAAACACTGCGGTTATGGGACTTGTCCCCGCTGTAATCAAGCAAGGTGCAACCGGGCACGCTTTGGGCAATGTCCGCTAAGCCTTTCAAAATAGCCTCATCAGCACCAACACTGAAATTTGGTACGCATTGTACAATTTTTGTCATCTTAATTACCTCCAAAATTTTTATTAAGAAACAAGTTTAGTTGATTCGATAATAATGCCTTCTGCTTTAAGGCGGGCGATTAGCTGGCTAAATCCTGCATAGGGCTGCTCTGCAACTAACAACTTATCTTCCCGTGAGTATAGGGTGATTGTGTAGTATTGCTCAATACCCCACTTGGCACGGGCTTCGGTTATATCTTTGAATGTGAAGTTGTGCGGGGGACGAAACAATTCTTTGTGGCGGATTTGGTTACTGTGAAGCTGCCAATGGAAGTGCCAAAAGCAAAACCGTTAACACGGAAAATAGTATGAAAACAGCACCTGCTACCACAATGGCACCCGCAATATATATCCTTGGTGTATAAACTACGAAGTTTTCGAGATTTGCGTCTTACTCCATGCGGCCCCGTCCTTACAACAACCGTTATTGCGGCTTTTTAATTCCGTTTTATTATATTAATTTACATTACTCAACAACAAATAACTGTGATAATTGCCGCCAGGGGTGTGACCCACCCCTACGAACCTATGTTCCGGTGATAGAATGTAAGCTCTGTGGCCGGGAGAATTCATCCACGAATTAACCATATTCTCCGGACTTGGTGTTCCGCCGCCGCCATTGCCACCATTCCAGCGCAACTGTCCGCCAAAAGCACGTACAACGGCCGCCGAAGCACCATGATGCACAGTACCGCCAAACCACATTGTTCCTCTGCCATCACCATAAGGCCCTTCGTTGTGGCCAAGACCAAGGTTAAGGTCATGCCTTTGTTGGGTGTAAAAGCGAGCTGCCATTGATAAGGTGTCAGAAATTTCCACAGGGCTTAAACCATAACCGACCCTGATTTCATTAACCAAACGGGCAACCTCCCGCTCAAATTCATTAATGCCCCCTGTGGCTCTGTAATGGGCAATCCACTGGTTGCGCTCGTCATCTGTCAAACGCCTATGGGGAAGATTGTCCACGTAAAAGAGGAACATGATTTCTCTTGCTTCCTCAATTGTAATGGCTCTATTGCTCCAATGGTCAAACAGCTCCGCATCCCAAGTGGCGAGGAATTCTCTGTTATAAGGCTCAAAGGTTTGGCTTCGTGTGGTAAACACCCAAGCTGTTGCAAAATAAGGGGGCTGGATGGCAGGGCGGTTTACTTGTGCCGTCAGATACTCCTCCAGCCTTGAAATTGGCGTCATATACCGCCCCAAATTAAAGATAACTTCCTCTTCCAAAAAGATGGTGCGCCCCGCCACATCCATACGAACAAGGATTATACTTTCATCCGCATCAATGCGGTTAAAATCCTCTACAAACTGATGGTTAAGAGGCGGGCGTGGTGCGGGCAGGTTAAAGTGCCCAATGGGAATCCATCCGGTGCGCTCTCCCGTTTGGGGGTTAAGCATCTGACGGAAGATAATGCGTTCACCAAAACTATCGTCAAACCTCATCGTCCAATTTCTGGAAGGATTTGCGGTTAATGCCTCAATGTCATTAAAAAAGTCGTCCCAGTTACGGGTTGTTCGTGCAAAAGATGCCACAGGAATCGTTGCAAAGAAAAACTGCATATTTTCCCCTGCCGGCGTGGTTTGGGTTGCAACCACATCCCCCACCTCCATGACAAAGCTGGGGATTGGGTGGGATGGGCGTGGCGACCAACTGTCAATCCAAGTAAAATAGCCGGTTTGCTCACGTGGCACCGCCAAGGTGGAATAATTTGCAAGTGCGCCGCCGGTTTGGGCAACAGCCGGGGCGGGATGCCCCACGGTAACGGTACGGGTGCCCTCCTGCCATCCCACGGTATATCCTACACTTTCTAAGGGCAGGCGGATTGGCACCATGGTGCTGCTGCCGATAATTTGGGCATAAACATCCAAGGTGTGAGGGATGCCGTTGGTGGTAAAACGGTCGCTGCCGATGGTGATGACAAGCACATCTGCGCCACGGGTGATGGTGGCGGCACGGGCAACATCGTCCCATGTGACTGTAAAGCCCAGCTGTTCAAAAACAGCCCGTACAGGTACAAGGGTGCGCCCGTCCACCACAACGGGTGGTTGCCCGTCAAAACCTACAGCTTGCCCATGGACAGATACGTTAACATCCGCTGGCTGGGATGTTTGCGCCGAAAGGCCCGAGCCGGAACAAGCCATCAACATTAGGCTTAAAGACAGCCCAATAAAATTCCTTGCAATTGCTCGTTTTTTCATGGTATATCTCCTTTGTTGTCATCCCGCCCCGCCCGCAATGACGGTGGCGAGGGAAGAAAAGTGGATACATAAGACCACTACACTACAATCTGTGAAGGTCGGAAGTAACGTCACTAATGTTTATTAGTCACACTTTTTCGCAACAAGAATATAAGATAACGGAAAACCTATCCCTTCATAGGCTTTAGTGTCTATCATAATGTCATAATCGTACTCATCAAACTTTCTGATATTAAGTCCATTACCGATTAAGGCATTTATAATATCTGATGTTTTGTGCCTGTAACTTGTAAAAGTTTTGGATTTTTCTAAAGTAGACATATAGGTCATGCCGTTATTATTAATCCAAGGCGTTCCTGTAAAATAGGAGCGGTGAACACGGTCTAAGTTGTCAGGGTCATATTCGGCTTCATCTGGTAAAGGTAGCATATTCACAATCGGGTGATAGTCGTTAATAATTAATGTGCCATCTTTTTTCAGGCAATTTGCAACCTTTTTGAACAATAACGACAAATCTTCAAACCAAATAATACTACCGATTGTAAAGAAAATAAAGTCAAACTGCCCATGATAATTCTCTGGAATTTTGAGTATATCACACGCATGGAAGGAGCAATTTTTAATTCCTACTTTTTCAGCGGTTTCTTTTGCGTGTTCTATCATATTTTCGGCAATATCAAAGCCAAAGCCAAAACTTGCACCACCACCCATCAA
>Ga0131853_10010601_pt1 | contig 16856 bp, 4 predicted proteins | sample TergutLab28metaG_FD_92764 | JGI IMG/M metagenome (GOLD analysis project Ga0131853, IMG submission 92764) | Labiotermes labralis P1 segment gut microbial communities from Petit-Saut dam, French Guiana - Lab288 P1 (version 2) (version 2) | ecosystem: Host-associated > Arthropoda: Insects >...
CAGTGTTATGTTAAACAGCACCACAAGGGTGAATTAGTGCATTGTTACATGATTGTGGCATTCATCAAACTATAATAATCAAGAAATTTATTGCATGTATTTGTGAAGTTATATATTATCAATTTGTCAAGGCTTCAAGTTACTTCATAACTGGCGTGAAATGTAATGAACCAGTTATAATTTGTGTTATTTATTCAATTATACCAGAGTAATAATTAGTCATTGTCGCTTTAATAAATGTATTGAACCAGCGCATTTTAGGAACAGATTGTTCACCCGACTTATGTTCGTAACATACGCTACAGGCTCTGTCATAACACAATGACTTTTCATTGCCAGTTCATATTCAAATGACATTTAAAGACTCTGTTATAACAAATTGATTGTTAATTGTCAGTGCACAACAAATTATCATATAAGGGCTCTGTAATAAATCAATGAATGTAAATGGCCAGTTCACTCCCAAATGTCTTTCAATGGCTCTGTCATAAAACAATTAATGTTCATGGCCAATTCACACCCAAATAATATTTGTTAGCTCTGTCAAAACCCAATGGTTGTTAAAGGCCAGATCACCTCCAAATAACATTTTATGGCTCTTTCATAAACTAATGATTGTTTACGGCCATATTCACAACCAAATGTCATATAATGGCTCTGTCATAACCCAATGATTATTAATGGCCAGTTCCCACCCAAATGTCTTTTAGTGGCTCTGTCATAACACAATGGATGTTAATGGCCATTTCAAAACCAAATATAATTTAATGGCTATGTGATTACTGAATGAATGTTAAGGGACAGTTCACAACAAAATGTCATTTCATGCCTCCGTCATAACGCAATGAATATTAATGGCCTGCTCAAACCAAAATGTCATTTAATGTCTCTGCGCTAGCCCAAGTAATGTTAATGGCCATTTCACAACCAAATGTCTTTTAATGGTTCTGATATAACCAAATGATTGTTAATGACCATTTCTATATCAAATGTCATTTTATTGCTCTACCATAGACCAATGAATGATAATGGCAGGGTCACACCCAAAAGTAATTTAATGGCTCTGTCATAACCCAATGAATGTTAATGTCCGCTTCATAAACAAATGATATTTAACGACTCTCTCATAAACCAATGAATGTTAATGGCCATTTCACAAACAATATTCTTTTAATGACTCTGCCATAAACCAATTATTTTAATGGCCAATTCACAACCAAATGATATTTAATGCCTCTGTCAAAACACAATGATGTTTAATGGCCAGTTCACAAGCAAATGAGGCTTAATAGCACTGTCATAAATCATTCCTTGTTAGTGGCCATTTCAGAATCAAATGTCATTACATGCTCTGTCATAATCCAATGAATGTTAATAGCCAGTACACACCAAAATGTCATTTAATGTGTCTGTCATAACCCTATGAATTTTAATGGCCAGTAAACACACATAATGTCACTTGAGAGCTCCGTTATAAAAAATGTATATTAATTACCTATTGACAAAAATTGTCATTTAATGGCTCTGTCATAAGTTAATGATTGCTAATTGCCATTTCACAAGAAAATGTCATTTAATAGTTCTGTCATAAACAATTATTATTAAAGTCCCGTTCACATCTAATTGTCTTTTAATGGCTCTGTCATAAATGAATGAATTATAATGGCCAGTTCACACCCAAATATATTTTAATGGCTCTGTTAAAATTCAATAATTTTTAAAGGCGAATTGATACCGAAAATTCATCTAAATGCTTTGTTATAACGCAGTAATTTTTAATGGCCAATTCACTTCCAAATGATATTTATTAGCTCTGTAATATCCCAATGTTCGTTAAAGGCCATTTCACACACAAATGTCATTTAAGAGCTCTGTTATAAACCAATAAATGTTAATGTCGAGTTTACAACCAAATGTCATTTAGTGGCTCTTAATGGCCAATTCATAACCAAATGTCTTTTAATAGCTCCGAATAAATCCAATGAATTTTAATGGCCAATTTTCACTAAAATATCTTTCAATAGCTCTGTGATAACTCAATGAATGTTTATGCTTATTTCACAACCAAACGTTATTTAATAGCTCTGTAACAACACAAAGAATGTCAGAAGCCATTTCACACACAAATATCATTTAAAAGTGCGTCATAAAACACTGATTGTTAACGGCCAGTTCACACTCAAATATCTTTTAATGGCTCTGTCATAATTAAATGGCCATTTTACACCCAAATGTCATTTGAGTGCTCTGTCATAAACAAATAAATATAAATTACCAGTTCGCAACCAATACTCATTTAATGGCTGTCATAAATTAATGACTGTTAATTGACATTTCACAAGTAAATATCATTAATAGCTCTGTCGTAACACAATGATTATTAAAGACCCGTTCTCAACCAATTTGTCTTTTAAAGGCTCTGTCTTAAATCAATGAATATTAATGGCCTGTTCACAAGAAAATGTCATTTAATTGCTCTGTCATATAACAACGAATATTAATTGCCAGTACACACCCAAATGACATTTAATATTTCTGTCATAACCCTAAGATTGTTATAGGCCAGTTAACAACCAAATGTCTTTTAAAAGTCTCTGCAAAAAAAAATGTTTCTAAATGGCGAGTTCGAACCCAAATGTCATTTACCTGGTGTATCATAACCCAATGATTGTTAATGGCCTGTTCACACCCAAATATCATTCAAGAACTCTAACATAATTCAATGTTTGTTAATGATTTGTTCACACCCAAATGTTTTTTAACGCTCTCATATAACCCAATGATTGTTAAAGGCTAATTCACACCCACATGTCATTTAAATGCTGTGTCATAACCAAAGGAATGTTATTGGCCAGTTCACACCAAAATATCTTTTAGCGGGTCTCTCATAACCCAATGATTTTTAATGGCCATTTCACACCGAAATATCATTTAGTGACTCTGACATATCGCAATGATAGTAAATGGCCAGTTCACACCCAAAAATCGTTTAATAAATCTGTCAAAATTCAATGATTATTTTTGGCGAGTTCACAACTAATTGTCGTTTAAAGGCTGTCATAACAAATTAGATGTTAATTGCCAATTCACACCAAAATGACATTTAAGGGTTCTGTCATAAACCAATATTTGTAAAAGGCCTGTTTACAACCAAATGTCATTTAATGACTCTCTCATAAACTAATGAAAGTGAATTGCCAATTCACAACCAAATGTCATTTCATAGCTCCGTCATAACAAGATGATTGTTAATGGCAAGTACACATCCAAATGTCATTTAAAGGCTCTGTCATAACCCAGTGATTTTTAATGCCTAGTTCACACACAAATGTCATTTAATGGATCTGTAATAACACAAAGAATGTCAGTAGCCAGTTCAGAACCAAATGTCATTCAAAGCTGTGTCATAAACCAATGGTTGTTAATGGCCAATTCACACACAAATATCAGTTAATATCTCTGTCATAACGCAAAGAACGTTATTAGCCAGGACACACAAATGTAATTTGAGGTCTATTTCATAAACAAATGACTGTTGATTACCATTTCAAACCAATTGCCATTTAAAGGCTCTGTCATACAATAATTATTGTTAATGGCCAGTTCAAAAGGAAATGTCGTTTAATCCCTTTGTCATAACACAATAATTGTTAATGGCCAGTTCACACACGAATGTAATTTAAATGCTCCTTCTTAACGAAATGATTATTAAGGACAGTTCACAAAAAAATGGCATTTAATTGCTCAGATATAAGCAATGACTGTTAATCGCTAGTAGACAAATTAATGTCATTTAATGGCTCTTTTTTAACACAATAATTGTTAAAAGCCTGTTCACAACCGATTGTTTTTAATGGCTTTCTTATAACCCAATGAATATTGAAGAACTGTCACATCAATATGTCATCTTATGGCTCTGTCTTAACCCAATGTTTTTTAACTGCCAGTTCGCAACCAAATGTCAATTAATTGCTCTGTAATAACCCAAAAATTGTTAATGGTAATTCCACACCCAACTGTCATTAATGGCAATGTAAAACCCAAAGAAATGTAATGCAAGACCACACAAAAATTACATTTAATGGCACTTTCATAAGCCAATGATTGTTATTCGACAATTCAAAACAAAATATCATTTAATTCCTGTGTCATAAACCAATTATTATTAATGGCACGTTAAAACCCTAATACATTTCGTATCTGTGTCATAATTGACAGTATGTTAATGGCGAATTCACAACCAATTTTCTTTTAGTATCTCTGCCATAACAATTTGACTGTTAATTGCTAGTTCACACCCAAATGTCTTTTAAAAGCTGTGACATAACAATGATTGTTTTTGGCCAGTTCACAAAAAAAATGTCTAATAATGTCTCTGCCATAACTCAAAGAATGTTAATGGCCAGTTCACTGCCAAATGTCATTTAATGGCTTACAATTAACCAATGATTGTTAATGGAATTTTCACACCCAAATATCTTTTAATGGCTCTGCCATAACCCAATGATTGTTAATGGAGAGTTCGCAGCCAAATGTCATTTAAAAGTTCTGCCATAACCCAATGATTGTTAATGGCCAGTTCACACCCAAATGCTATTTAATGTCTCTGCCATACCACAAAGAATATTAATGGCCAGTTCACTGCCAATTGTCATATATTGGCTCTGCCGGAACCAAATCGTTGTTAGTGGCCAGTTCCAAACCAAATGTCATTGAATGGCTCTGTCATAAATTACTTAATATTAATAACCAGTTCACAAAGAAAATTATTTTAATTGCTCTGTCATGACAGAATGAATTTTAATGGCCAGTACATATTAACTTCTCATTTATTGGCTCTGTCATAACACAATGATTCTTAATGGCCAGTTCATAAACAAATGCAATTTAAAGGCTCTGTCATACAATATGTTAGTTAATGGCCAGTTCACATTGAAATATCATTTAACAGCTCTGTCATAACACTTGATAGTTAATGGCCACTACATAAAAAATGACTTTTAAAGTCTCTGTCATAACTCAATGAATATTAATGGCCAGTCCGCATCCAAATCCCTTTTAAAGAATGTAAAAAAAAATAATTGTTAATGGCCAGTTGACACCCACATGATATATAATGGGTCTGTCACAAACAAAAGATTGTTACTGGCCACATCACACCAAAATATCATTTAATTTTTCTGACATGAACGCTTGAATGTTAATGCCTAGTTCACATCCAAATGTCATTTAATGGATTTGTCATAAAATGATTGTTAATAGCTAGTAGACGACAAAATGTTATTTAAATTCTCCTTCATAACCCAATGAATGTTAATGGCCACTTCACAACAAAATGTCATTTAGTGGTTCTGTCATAACAAATTAAGTTAATGGTCAGTTCACACACAAATATCATTTAATGGCTCTGTCAAAACCCAATAATTGTTAATGGCCATTTGACACTAACATGTTATTTAAAGGCTAAGTCATAACACAATGTTTGTTAATGGACTGCTAAAAACCGAAAGACATTTAATTTCTCTGTCATAAACCATTGATTGATAATGGCCAGTACACCAATTAAAGTCATTTAATGGCTGTCATAAGCCAATGAATGTTAATGGCCAGGTCACACCAAAATGTCATTTAATAGCTCTGACATAACCCAAAGAATGTAAATGGCCAGTTTACAACCAAATGACTTTTAACGGCTCCCTCAAAGACCAATGAATGTTAATGGCCTGTTCGCACCCAAATGACATTTATTGGCTCTGCCATAACCAAATGAATGGTAATGGTCAGTTCACAACCAAATGACATTTAATTGCTCTTTAATAACTCAATGATTGATAATGGCCTGTTTGCACTCAAATTACATTCAAGAGCTTTCTCATAACCCAATGATTGTTAATGGCCAGATCACACGCAAATGTCATTTAACAGCTATCTTATAACACAATGAATGCAAATGGCCAGTTGCCACTCAAATTTCATTTAACGGCTCTGTCATAACCCAACGAATGTTAATTGCCAATTCACACCCAAACGTCTTTTAAAGGTTCTGCCATAACACAATTTATGTTATTGGCCAGATTACACCCGAATGTCATTTAAATTCTCTGTCATAAACCAATGTTTGTTAATAGCTTGATCAACCCCAAATGCCACTTAAATTCTCTGTCATTACCCAATGAATGATAATGGCAAGTCTAAAACCAAATGTCATTATAGCTTCTGTCATAATCCAATCATCATTTATGGCCATTTCATACACAAATACTATTTAATATCTCGGTCATAACCCAATGATTGTTAATGGACAGTTCACATCAAAATGTCATATAATTTCTGTTATAATCCAATAAATTGTTAATTACAAGTAGACATTCAAATATCATTTAATAGCTCCGTCATAACACAATAAATGTCAATAGCCAGTTATCACTCTAATGTTATTTAAAGTCTCTGTCATAACCCAATGAATATTAATGCCCGTTCACACCAAAATGATATTTAATGGCTCTGTCATAAACAAATGAATATATAGACCTTTTTACACACAAATATCATTAAAATGCTCGGTCATAACTCAATAATTGATAATGGCCGTTTCACACCAAAATGTCATTTAATGGCTCTGTCATATATCAATGAATGTTAATTGACAGTTCACAGCCAAATGTCATTTAATGGCTCTGCCATAACGCAATGATTGTTAATTGCCAGTTCAAACTCAAATGACATTAAATGGCTCTGACTTAAACAAATGATTGTAAATGGCCAGTTCACAACCAAATGAAATTTATTGTCTCTGCCATAACCCACTATCTGTTAATGTGCTGTCCGCAACCATCTCTCATTTAATGACTCAGCCATAACCCAATGATTGTTAGTCGCCAATTCACTACCAAATATCATTTAATGGCTCTTTCGTAAACCATTGAATATTAATGGCCAGTTAGCACACCAATATCATTTCATGTCTCTTTAATAACTGCAAGATTGATAATGGTCAGTTCACAACCAAATGTCTTTTAAAGACTCTGCCATAACAAAATGATTGTTAATTGCCAGTTAAAAACCACATTTCTTTTAAAGTCTCTGCATTACCTAAGGAATGTTAATGGCCAGTTCACACAAAAATATCATTTAATGTCTCTGACATAAATCAATAAATGTTAATGGCCAGGTCACAGCCAATTGTCATTTAATGGCTATTCCATTACACAATGATTGTTGGATTGCCTGTTCAAAACAAATATCATTTAATGGCTCTGTCATAACCCAATGATTGCTAATGGCCAATTTAAACCCAAATGATATTAGTGGCTCTGTCAAAACACAATGATTGTTAGTGGCCACTTTAAACCAAATGTAATTTAATGACTCCCTGTTATTGTTAATGGGTAATTCACATCCAAATGTCATTTAAAGGCTCTGCCATAACACAATTACTGTTAATGGCCAGTTCATATAAAATTACATTTAATGACACTGTCATAACTCAAAGATTTTTAATGGCCAGTTCACACCTAAACGTCACATAATGGCTCTGTCTTAACCCAATGTATATTAATGGCCAGTTCAAAACAAATTGACTTTTAAAGACTCTGTAATACATCAATTATTGTTAATGGCCAGTTAACACCCAAATGACATTTAAATGCTCTGTTCTAAACCAGTGATTTTTAATGGCCAATTCACACACAAATCATTTTAATGGCTCTGTCATAACCCAAAGATTGTTAAAAACCAATTCTCTACCAAATGTCAATTAAAGGCTCTGTCATAAATGAATAATTGTTAATGGTCAGTTCACACAAAAATGTCACTTAATGACTCTGCCGTAAAACAATTATTGTTAATGGCCAGTTCACACCCAAATGAAATTTAATGGGTCTGTCAAAACACAATGTTTGTTAATGGCCATTTCACAACCAAATTTCTTTTAAAGGCTCTCTCATACCACAGTAATTGTTAATGGGCAGTTCACAGAAAATGTCATTTAATACCTTTGTCATAAGCCAATGATTATTAATCGCCAGTAGACAATCAATTGTCATTGAATGGCTCCGTCATAACACAATAATTGTAAATAGCTAGTTCACACCCAAATGTCATGTAATTGTTCTGTCATAAACCAATAAATATTAATGAACCTTTCACAAATATATGTCATTCAATGCATCAGTAATAACTCAATGAAATTTAATGGCCAGTTCAAACCAAATGGCACTTATTGGCTCCATTATAAACCAATGATTGTTAATGGCCATTCCACACCCATCTGTCATTTTATGGCTATATCAAAACTCAATGAAAGCTAATGGCCAGTCCACAGAGAAATATCATTTAATGGCTCTGTCATTACTCAACGTGTGTTAATCGAAATTTCACAACCAAATATCATTTAATAGCTCTATCATTAGCAGTGATTATTAATGGCCAGTTAAAAGCCCAATATCCTTTCGTGTCTCCGCGATCACAGAAAGATTGTTAATGGCCAGATCACACAAAATATCTTTTAATATCACTGCAATAACACAATGAATTTTAATTGCCAGATCACACCCAAAATCTTTTAAATGCTGTAACAAATCTTAATGATTGTTATTGGCCAGTTCGAAACAAACTGTCATTTAATGCCTATGCCGTAAATCACTGATTGTTAATGGCCAGTTCACAGCCAAATGTCATTTAAGAGCTCTGCTATAACATAATGATCGTTAAATGCCATTTTAAAAAATAATGTCATTTAATGGCTCTGATAAAATCCACTGAATGTTAAAAGACAGTTCAAAATTAGATATAATTTAATTTCTCTGCCATAACACAAGGAATGTTAATGGCCAGTTCACAACCAAATGCAATTTAATGGCTCTCTCACAACACAGTGAATGTTAATGGCCAGTTCATATTCAAATTTCCCTTAAAAGCTCTTTTATAACACAATGTTTGTTAATGGACAGTACATATAAAAATAACATATAAATACTCTGTCATAACCCAATGAATGTTAATGGCCAGTACCCAACCAAATGTCTTCTCATGTCTCTTTAAAATATCAATTTATCTTAATCACAAGTTGAAAACCAAATGACATTTAATAGCTCTGTTATAAAAATGATTTTTATCGGCCAGTTCACAACCAAATGGCATTTAATGGCTCTGCCTTAAACGCATGATTGTTAATGGCCCGTTCACAAACAAATGTCATGTAAAGGATTTGTCTTAATCCAATGATTGTTAATGTCCAGTAGACAACAAAACGTCATTTAATTTCTCATCCATAAACCAATGAATGTTAATGAACAGTTCAAACTAAAATGTTATTTAATGGCTCTGTCATATCAAATTGATTGTTAATGGCCAGTTCACACACAAATGTCACTTAATTGCTCTGTAATAACCCAATGAATGTTAATGGCCAATTGACACTTAAATGTCATTTAATGGCTCGGTCATAACACAATGTTTGTTAATGGACTGATACAACCCGAAAGACATTAAGGGTCTCTGCCATAAAACAATGATTATTAATTGCCAGTTCACAACCAAAAATCATCTAATGGCTCTGTCATAATACAATGAATGTTAATTGCCTTGTCACAACAATACGTCATGTATTATCTCTGAAAAAACACAATGATTGTAAATGGCCAGTTCACAACAAAATTACATTTAATATCTCTCTCATAATACAATGATTGTTAATGGCCTGTTCGCATCAAATGATATTTATTGATTCTGCCATAAACAAATGATTCTTAATGGCCATTTCACAAGAGAATGATATTTATTGGCTCTGTTATAACACAATGAATGTTAATTGCCAAGTTAAAACCAAATGCTCTCTCATAAATCAATTAATGTTAATGGTCTGTTCACACCCAATTTACTTTTAACGTCTCTCTCATACCCCAATGATTGTTAATGGCCAGATCACACCCAAAATTCATTAATCGTCACTGTTATAACACAATGAATGTTAATGGCCAGATCCCATTCAAATTTCATTTAATGCCTCTGTCACAACCAACCGAATGTTAATTGCCAATTCACACCCAAAATTCATTTCACGGGTCTCTCATAACCCAATGATTTTTATTTTCCAGATCACACCCGAAAGTCTTTTAACGGCTGTGTCATAACTTAATGATTGTTAATGGCCTGATAACCCCCAAATGCCATTTAATGGCTCTTTCATAAGCCAATGATTATTAATGGCCATTTCACACAAATATAACTTTTAATGGCTCGGTCATACCCCAAAGATTGTTAATGGCCATTTCACAACAAAATGTCATTTAATGTGCCTGTCATAATCCAATGATTGTTAATGAGATGTAGACATGTCATTTAATTGCACTGTCATAACACAATAAATGTTAATACCCAGTTCACACACAAATGTCATTTAATAGCTCTGTCATAACACAATGAATACTAATGAACCATTCAAACCAAAGGTTATTTAATGACTCTGTCATAAACAAATGAATTTAAAAAGCCAGTTCACAAACAAATGGCATTTAATGGCCCTGTCGTAACCCTATGATTTTTATTGGCCAGTAAACACCCAACTGTCATTTAATGGCTGTGTCAAAACCCAATGAAAGTTAATTGTCAGTCAACAACCCAATATCATTTAATGGCTCTGTCAAATCTCTATGATTGTAAATCTCCAATTCACAACAAAATATCATTGAAAGGCTCTGTAATATACAAGTGATTATTAATGGCCAGTTAACACCCAAAAGTCATTTAATGCCTCTGTCATAAAACAAAGATTGTTAATGGCCAGTTCACACCTAAAAATCTTTTAAAATCTCTGCCATATCGAAATGAATTTTAATTGCCAGTTTTCACCCAAAAATCTTTTAAATGCTGTGCCATAACCTAATGATTGTTAATAGCCAGTTCACACCGAAATGTCATTTAATATCTCTGCCATAACTCAATGAATATTAATGGCCAGTTCACAGCCAAATGTCATTTAATGGCTCCGCCATAACGCAATGAATGTTGATTGCCCGTGCATAAACAAATGTCATTTAATGGCTCTGATATGACCCATTGATTGTAATTGGCCATTTCAAAACAAATGACATTTAATGGCTTTGCCATAACCCGATGAGTCTTAATGTTCAGTCCACAAACAACTGTTATTTAATGGGTCTGTCAAAACCAAATGAAATTTAATGGCGAGTCCACAACCAAAAGTCATTTAATGACTCTGTATTAACCAAAATTTGTAATCGACAATTCACAACAAATATCTTTTAAAGTCTCTGTGATAAACCACTGATTATTAATGGCCAATTAGCACCCAAATAACATTTCAGGTATCTGTCATAACGGAAAGAATGTTAATAGCCATTTGGCACCGAAATGTCTTTTAATGTCTCAGCCATAACACAATGATTTTTAATTGCCAGTTAACACCCAAAAGTCTTTTAAATGCTGTTACATGACCTAATGAATATTAATGGCCATTTCACAACAAAATGTCATTTAATGGCTTTGCCATAAATCAACGAATGTTAATTGCCAGTTGACAGTCAAATGTCATTTAAAGTCTCCGCCATATCCCAATGATTGTTAGTTGCCAGTTCAAACCCAAATGTCATTCAATGTCTCTGCCATAACCCAATTGAGGTTATTGGCCAGTTCACAACCAAATGTAATTTAATGACTCTGTCATATCCCAGTGATTGTGAATGGCAAACTCATATTCAAATGTCAATTAATGGCTCTGCCATAACACAATGATTTTTAATGGCATGTTCATATATAATGACATTTAACGACACTTTAATAAATCAATAATTTTTAATGTTCAATTCACACACAAATGTCATATAATGGCTCGCTAATAAACCAATGTTTTTTAATGGCCAGCTCATAAAAAATATTTTTTATGAGTCTAAAATAAATCAATAATTGTTAATGGCCAGTTGACTCAAAAATTACATTCAAAATCTCTGTCATAAGCCAATGATTGTAATGGCCAGTTCCAACAAAAATGTCACTTAATGACTCTGTCATAAACCAATGATATTAACGGCCGGGTCACACCCAAATGAAATTTAATGGCTCTCTCACAAACCATGGTGTGTTAATGGCCATTTCACAATAAAATGTCATTTAGTGGCTTTGTCATAACTCAATATTTGTTAATGGATAGTACACAACCAAATTACATTTAAAGGCTCTTTCATAAACCCACGATTGTTAATCGCCAGTTCACATCCAAATATCACTTAAGGAATCTGATATTACTCAAAGATTTTTAATGGCCAGTATACCACCAAATATTATTTAATGGCTCTATCATAACCGAATGATAATTAATGGCCAGTTCACACCAAAATATCATTTAGTTGCTCTGTCATAACAATGATTGTTAACGGCCAGTTCAAACAAATATGCCATTTAATGACTCTGCTAGAAACCATTGATAGTAATGGCCAGTTCACACCAAAATGTCATTTAATATATCTGTCATTAGTCACTGATTGTTAATGGCCAGTAGACAACAAAACGTCCTTTAATGTCCCAGTCGTAAACAAAGAATGTTAATGGCATCTTCACACAAAAATTTCATTTAATATCTCTGTCATAAGCCAATGATTGTTAATAGCTACTTCAAACACAAATGTCACTTAAGGCTCTGTCATATCCCAATGATTGTTAATGTCCAGTTAACACTCAAATGTCAATTAATGGCTCTGTCATAATCAAATGATTGTTAATTGCCTGATAAAATCATAAAGACATTTAAATTCTCTGTCATAATCCATTGAATTTTAATGGCCAGTTCACAACGAAATGTCATTTAATAGCTGTTCACACACAAATGATATTTTATATCTGTCATATTCCAATGATTGTTACTGGCCTGTTCAAACCAAAATGACCTTTAGTGGGTCAGTCTAAACCTAATGATTGTTAATGGCCAGTTCACATTCAAATTGTATTTATCGGCTTTGTCATAACACAATGAATGTTAGTGGCCATTTCGCAACTAATTGATATCTAATTGCTTCCTCATATCTCAATGATTGTTATGGGCCAGTTCACAAACAAATTACATTTATTGGCTCTGTCATAACCCAATGATTGTTAATGGCCAGTTCACAACCAAATGTCATTTAGTGGCTCTGTCTTAAACGCATGATTGTTAATGGCCAGTTCACAAACAAATGTCATGTAATGTATCTGTCATTACCCAATGATTGTGAATGGCCACTAGACAACAAAACGTCATTTAATTTCTCCTCCATAACCCAATGAATGTTAATGGCCAGTTCACATTAAAATGTCATTTAATGGCTCTGTCATTTTAAATTGATTGTTAATGGCCAGTTCACACACAAATGTCATTTAATGGCTCTGTAATAACCCAATGAATATTAATGGCCAATTGACACTTAAATGTCATTTAATTGCTCGGTCATAATACAATGTTTCGTGATGGACTGATAAAACCCAAAAGACATTTAGTGTCTCTGCCATAAACAAATAATTGTTAATATCCAGTACACAACCAAAAATCATTTAATGGCTCTGTAATAATAAAATGAATGTTAATTGCCGTGTCACAACAAAACGTCATTTAATGTCTCTAATATGATTGTAAATGGCCAGTTCACACCCAAATGACATTTAATGGCTCTCTCATAATACAATGATTATTAATTGCCAGCCCACACCCAAGCGTCATTTAGCGGCTCTGTTATAAACCAATGAATGTTAATGGGCAATTCACAACACAATTTAATTTAGCGGTTCTCTCATAAACCAATGAGGGTTAGTGGCCAGTTAACCCCCACATATCATTTAAATCTCTGTCATTATCCAATGATAGTTAATGGCCAGTTCACAACCAAATTAATTTTAAGTCTCTGTAATAACACAATGAATGTTAACGGCCAGTTTACACACAAGAGTCATTTAATGCCTCTGTCATAACACAAAGAATGTTAATCTCCAAGTCACAGCAAAATACCATTTAAGTCTCTGTCATAAGCCAATGAGTGTTAAGGGCCAGTAGACAACCAAATATGATTCAATGGCTCTCTCAAAAGCTAATGAAAGTTATTGGCCAGTCCTCACCCAAATGTCATTTAATGGCTCTGTCATAACCATATGAATATTAATTACCCGTTCACACAAAAATGTCATTTAATGTCTCTGTCATAACCCAACGATTATTAATGGTCAGTTCCCATGCAAATTTCACTTAATGTCTCTGTCATAACAATATGAATGTTAATGGCTTGTTCACACCTAAATATCATTCAACTTATCCGTCGTAACCAAATAATTGTTAATGGCCTTATCCCCCTCAAATGTCATTTAAGTGCCCTGTCATAACCCAATGAATTTTAATGCCCAGTTCACACCCAAATATCACTTAACAGCTCTTTCATTACGAAAAGTTTGTTAATGACCAGTTCACACCCAAATATCTTTTAACTTCTCTGTCATACCCCAATGAATGTTAAATGACAGTTCAGAGCGAAGTGCCATTTAACAATAATACAATACAATACAGTTAACAATAATATAATACAATGAATATTAATGGCCAGATCACACCCAAATGTCACTTAACAGCTCTGTCATAAGCCAATAATTGTTAATGGTCATTTCGCTCCCATGTGTCTTATAGCGGCTCTCTCATAAACCAAAGATTGTTAATGGCCATTTCACAACTACAGTCTTTTAATTACTCTGCCATTACCCAATGATTGTTAATAGCTTGTTCACACCCAATTCAATTTGTGTCTCTTTCTTAAACCAATGTTTGTTAATGGCCAGTTCACAACAAAATGATATTTAAATGCTCTCTCATATCCGAATGAATTTTAATGGCCTGTTCACAACCAAATGGCATTTAATTTCTCCCACTTAACTCAATGAATGTTAATTGAAAGATCACACCCAAATTACATTTAACGGCTCTCTAATAACCCAATAATTTTTAATGGCTAGATCACACACAAATATCATGTAACTGCTCTGTCATAACAAAATGAATATTTATTGCCAGTTCACACACAAAAGTCATTTAACGTCACTGTCATAACACAATGATTGTTAATGGCCAGTTCACAACCAAATGAAATTAAACAGCTCTGTAATCATCCAATGATTGTTAATTGTCAGTTCACACACAAATGTCATTTAATATCTCTGTCATAACGCAATGATTGTTGAAGGCTAGTTCACAACAAATTGTCGTTTATGGCTCAGTGAAAAGCGAATGATTGTTAATGGCCAGTAGACAACCAAATGTATTTCAATGGCTCTCTCATAACCCAATGATTGTTAATGGCCATTTCACACACAAATGTCTTTTAATAGCTCCTTCATAACGCAATGAATATTAATGACTCCTTCACACCAAAATATCATTTAAAAGTTCTGTCATAACCCATTGATTGTTAATGGTATGTTCACACGCAAATATCGTTTAATAGCTCTGTCATAACCGAATGATTGTTAATGGCCAGTCCACCCCCAACTGTCTATTAATGGCTCGGTCAAAACCCAATGACAGGTAATGGCCTGTCCACACCCAAATGTCATTTAATTGCTCTGTCATAACCGAAAGATTGTTAATCTTCAATTCTCAAACATATATCATTTAATGGCTATGTCATAAGCCAATGAATATTGGTTGCCTGTTAACACCCAAATTACATTTAATGTCTCTGTCATAACTCAAAGATTGTTAATGTCCAGTTCACAACAAAATGTCAATTAATGACTCTGCCATAAATCAATGTATGTTATTGAGCAGTTCACAACCAAATATCATTTAATGGCTCTGCCATAACACAATAATTGTTAATTTCCAGTTCTAACCCAGATGTCATTTAATTGCTCTGCCAAAACCCAATGATTGTTAATGGCCATTATTTAACAAAATGTCATTTAATTTCTTTGTCATAACCCAATGAATGTTAATGGCCAGTTCACAACAAAATATCATTTAATGTCTCTGTCAAAAACCAATGATTGTTAATGGCCAGTTCACCCAGCAATATCATTCAATGGCTCTGTCATAACACTATGTCTTTTGAAGACCAGTTCACACCCAAATGTCATTTAATGGCACTGTAATTACTCAATGATTGTTAATGGCATGTTAACACCTGAAAGACTTTAATGACTCTGTCATACCCTAATGATTTTGAATGTCCAGTACACAACCAAAGGTCATTTAATGGCTCTGTCAAACCCAATGATTGTTAATGGCCATTATTTAACAAAATGTCATTCAATTTCTTTGTCATAAGCCAATGAATGTTAATGGCCAGTTCACAACAAAATATCATTTAATGTCTCTGTCACAAACCAATGATTGTTAATGGCCAGTTCACCCAGCAATATCATTCAATGGTTCTGTCATAACACAATGTCTTTTGAAGACCAGTTCACACCCAAATGTCATTTAATGGTTCTGTCGTTACCCAATGATTGTTAATGGCATGTTAACACCCGAAAGACATTTAATGGCTCTGTCATACCTTAATGATTTTTAATGTCCAGTACGCAACCAAAGGTCATTTAATGGCTCTGTCATAACCCAATGATTGTTAATGGCCAGTTCACACCGAAATGACTTTTAATGGCTCTGTCATAACCCAATGATTGTTAATGGCCTGTTCAGACCCAAATGACATTTAGTGGCTCTGTCTTAACCCAATGATTGTTAATGGCCAGTACACAACCAAATTTTATTTAATGGCTCTGTCATAACCCAATGATTGTTAATGGCCAGTTCACACCGAAATGACTTTTAATGGCTCTGTCATAACCCAATGATTGTTAATGGCCTGTTCAGACCCAAATGACATTTA